>Ga0335078_10000771_pt1 | contig 48884 bp, 35 predicted proteins | sample Lox_Sample_32_FD_206711 | JGI IMG/M metagenome (GOLD analysis project Ga0335078, IMG submission 206711) | Soil microbial communities from Loxahatchee National Wildlife Refuge, Florida, United States - Lox_Sample_3.2 | ecosystem: Environmental > Terrestrial > Soil > Wetlands | place: USA... | reverse complement strand
CGGCGCCTGCCACTTGCGGCCCAAAGAAGCGCGCAGCGACCGAGGAAGTGACGAAGTATGCACTGAAACCATGGACGGTCGGAACCTCCACATTCATCGCATAGCCCGGGATCTTCGAGTTGTGCCAGTCGATGGGAAAGGTGATAGGCGTGTTGCCGAGCACGCTGAAGTCGAAAGCGTTGTGCGTGTATTTCCAGATGTATTCGCCGTTGAACATCAGATACTTGCCGAAAGCCTGCTGGAGACCGGCGTGGAATTCATTGCGGTAACCAGGGTGCATGGTGCCCGAGGCGCCCGGATTGCACAGTAGCAGCGGACTTAGCACTGCATCTGAACAGCCGCTACTCGATAGAACCAGGTTTTCGTTGAACGGGGTCTCCATGGTGCGCGCGTACGAGATGCGCAGTACGGTTGCGGAGGGCTTGACGTTGTACGCGATCCCCACGCGTGGCTCAATCTGATTGGCGTCCGTGAGGCCGTTATAAAGGTCTTCGCGAAGGCCCAGGTTGAAATCCCAGTTCCCGGCCTTGATTTCGTCTTCACCGTAGAGCGCAAACTCCTTCACGTCCGTGTGACCGAAGTAGAGATAGTTTGTGCCTCCGCGCGTCAGATCGTAGGGCGCAAGAACGGAGTAATAGCTGCCTCCAACGGACGGATCATTGGAATATTCGCCAGCGGCGGCGCACTGCGACGGATTGGTAAATCCCGGCAACAGGTTGCCGTTGACGTCGACACAGGGAGCCGTGCTGACTGTGGTGCCATCGGGAAGGGTGACGGAATAGGTCGGGTCCACAACACCCAGGCTGTCGTGCTCGCGCAGGAAGGTGTGCTCGTATTGCGCGCCGATCTTGACGTTGTTCACTCCCTTCACGTAGGAGTAGTCGGCATGGACGCCTGCGTTCGTCAAGGTGCGGTACTGCGAGATCGACGAGGTTTGCAGGTTGGTTGGGCCCAGGTCAGCCAGGGGATTGGCACTTGGGTAGTAGCCGTAGCTGTCCCTGCGGAGAAAAGCGCCCAGGTTGAAGACCGCGTCGCTGCTGATGACGTGCGTGTAGGTGGGCGAGATGTTATAGGTGTTGATCTTGGAGCTCTGATTGGTATTGCCCACATTGATGAAGATTGGATCGGCGCTGGATCCGCTGTTCGGGCCGCTGGTCGTCACATTCTGCACGTTCAGGTTGTCATACGAGTTAGGCGTCTGGAACCAGGAGCGGCTGTAGTTGAGATCGAGATGGATGGAGTCGGCCTGGTCGAAACTGTAGTCGATGCGGTCGAAGAAATTCTGCTCATTCCCCTTGTCGTGGAAGACAGTAAACTCCGGCGGATCGAGGAAGCGGCCGGTGTTGAGACCATCGGCCTCGATGAAGTTGCCCCAACTCTTGCCGCCGTAGGAAAGATCGAAGCCGCCGTTCACCGATCCAAAAGATCCGTATGAAGTGTAGACCGCGCCTGTAGGCTTGGTAACGCCCTGGCCGGAACGCGTGGTAGCCACGATCACGAGGCTCGTCTTGCCGCCGTACTCGGCCGGGGGCGCGCCGCTGATGACCTCGATGGATTGAATGGAATTGGACGGAAGTTGGTTGGAGAAGATCTTGCTTTGCTGATCGGTGATGGGTTGGCCGTCGACGGAAAAGGAGTTGGAGGCGTGGTCGCCCAGGCCGTGAAAGAGGCCGTTGGAGTCGGCCGCCACGCCGGGGGTGGTGAGCGTAACCAGAGAGCTGAGAGTGGAGGATGCGCTTTCGAGCGGAACTTTATTGAACAAGTCGCGGTCAACATCCACGTGGAAGGTCGGATCATCCTCGATCAGGTCGCCAGCGGACTCTACCGTGACCGTTTGGCTCCCTCCGGAAATCTGCATGACCAACTTGACGTTGGTTCCCACCGACGAGCGAATCTCCACATTCTGGCTTAAGCGTGCGAATCCTTTGGCAGAGACGCTGATGGTGTAGGGATTGAAGGGAACATTTGGAAATGTGAACTGTCCGGTTGCATCGGTGGTTGTGGTCTGTTCATATTCGCTGACGGGGTTGGCAATATGGACGGTTGCGTTGGGAATGACGGCGCCGCTGGGATCGGCGACGGTGCCGCGCACGGTTCCGGCGTTGCCGCTTTGCGCGGAAGCGGAAAGCGTGGCGAGCGCCAAGGCGAGAAGGGGAAGGACCCGCAACGTTACGATGCGATGGATGTGCATTTCAAAGTCTCCTGAATACTGGCTGATGAATGCGGAATGCAAGCCGCGGGACGTGCCGCCGCAGCCAATTCGGTGCAGAGGAGAGAGCATCGGCCCGCATGCAATCAGCTTGTGGAAATGCGCCGGGGCGCCACGCGTCTCGATCGGGAGGATGCGCGGCGGAGCTGACGATGCAATGACGGGTAAGATGCCTCTAGCAGGAGACCGGGGGGGGGCGAATAAAGAGGCGCGACGGGCGCTTCCGGGCCACGAAGATGGGCTCGGCCTGGGGAGTGGAGGTACCTAACTGAACCAGAACGACGACGGCCGCAGCCACCCCGGCCGGAATCACTGTATGCATCACAATGCACAAGGGGCAATGGTCAGCATCGGTCTGGTTGGAATGCAGGTGGGCAACCTGGGCTACGGTGAGCAGCGCCAGCAGGACAAGGCATATCACGGCGACGGCTGGGAATAAGCCGCGCGCCGAACCGCGTTTCCCGCGGAAGTGTGCCTTGAATCCGGGCAAGAAGGCCGCCTCTTCCCTTCTATAGTACAAAAACACGTCCAATTGGACGAATTACTCTGGTAAGAGGTTGCGCCGGAGGCACGTTTTTGCGGCCAACGGTAGCCGGTCCGGCTCGTCTAAACTGTGTTGCCATGGTTCCTTTTCTGCAAAGGCGGAGCTTTCAAGCGCTTTCGCTCGCCTTTGTCCTGATGGCGGTTACGGTCGCCGCGGGGCAAAGCGGCCAAAGCAGCCAGGGCGGTCAGCCTGCGCAAAGTACGCCCAACGACAACTCCAAGCCCTTGCCCCTGAAACCCAGTGTCCCCGGGATGGGAAAAAACCATCGCCTGATCCTGAAAGACGGCTCCTACCAGATGGTGCGCGATTACCAGATCGTGGGCGACCGCGTGCGCTACCTCTCGCAGGAGCGCGGCGAGTGGGAGGAGCTGCCCGTGGACCTGGTGGACTGGGATGCCACGCGCAAGTGGGAGAAGGAGCATGCCGACCTGGTGGAGGAGGAGGCCTCGCCGGCGATGAAGGAGGCCGAGGAGATCGACAAAGAGGAGTCGGAAGAGCGCAACGACCAGAAGGCGCGCATGCCCGAGGTGGCCACGGGACTGGAGCTTCCCGATGAAGACGGGGTCTTCGTGCTCGACACCTACCAGGGCACGCCGGAGCTGGTGGAGTTGAGGCCGACGGAACTCACCACGAATTCCAGAACCCGCAAGGGCATTGCCGTCCTGAATCCGATCGCCACGCAGCGCGCTGAAATCGAGCTGGAGGGGTCGCATGCCCGGGTGCACCTGCATGTGAACGATCCAGCTTTCTATCTATCGCTCGGGGTCGACGACGAGAAGGAGCCGGTTCTGTCGCGCGCTTACACCGTGGACACAGCCGGCGTGAAGCCTGCGGCGAACGTGAAGCACGGCGCGCATTCGCCCCAATCGGGCTTTGCCATTGTGCGCGTGGATGAGCGGCAGGCAGTGCGCATCGTGGGCGCCATCAAGGTGAGCCCCAACGGAACCGTAACCCAGGATGAGGACACGATTGCAGCCAAGGTGGAAGTGATGCCGGGCAAGCATTGGCTGAAGCTTGAGCCGCAACAGACCCTGAAGATCGGCGAATACGCACTGGTGGAGATTATTTCGCCCACCGACATCAGCGAAACGGCATGGGATTTTCGCGTCGACCCGAGGCTGGGCGACAATCCGGGATCGATCGGGCCGATCCTGAAGCAGCCGCGCGACCGGTAAGGGTTGCCGCAATCAAGCGACGGCCTTCGCTGCCTGCCTGCGGCGACTGAAAATGAAATGCGCCAGCAGCAGCGATGCGCCCAGAGCGGCGAGAATTGCGTCGGCTGCGGGCATGGCGCGCGGCCCCCAATACGCGTAAGCGCGGCCATCAAGATAGGACATATAAGCGACGGGAAGATTGCCAAGCGAGTTGATGATGGCGTAGCGCGAGCTGCCGCTCTTGCCGGAATCGCCCAGAAATTCCAGGGCGACTCCAGTGAACAGCGCGTACCCGGCGCCGACGGTGAAGAGGAACAGAACGGTGCCGGCAAAATAAACGGCCGGGCGCGGCGGGCCCAGCGCCAGGACGGCCGCTGCCGCGGCGTTGACCAGGCCGGAGACGGGGAAAGCGACCGAAGCGCGCACGCGAACCGGAATGAGCGAAGCGGCATAGGCGCCCGCTGCGGTCAGCAATGCGCTGCCCAGGCCGTTGATCCACGCCACCTGTCCGCCGGTGACACCGTAATCGGCGGCGAGTCCCGGCAGCAGCCCGATCAGGGCGCCGCTGCAAAAGGGAGCGGTGATAAGCAGCGTGTAAGGGATCGCCTCCCAGCGCAGGAAGGTCTGCCTGAATTCGTGGCCGATGCGCGGCAGCATATCGGCTGCGCCCGATGCGCGGATCAATGGCTGCGGAGGCGCGGCCAGCGCGAACAACGAGGGCACAACGATCATGGCGGCAACCGCCAAGCCGAGGGAAGAAACGCGCAGGTGCAGGGAGGGCGAAGCGAGGACAAAGACAGTGATGGCTCCGATGGCGAGCGAGCCGATCTGGTAGGCACTGCCGGCGCGGCGGCGGTTCAACTCGCTTTTGAGGGTTCCCATCATGCCGCCGGAGGCGGCTGCAATCACGACGCCCAGGCACGCACCCACGAACATCAGTGCAATGGCCCGTGGCGAGGCGAGGCGTGGTTGCATGAACGCTGCCGCGAGCGTGGCCGCCGCGGCCACGGCGGCAAGGATGAGCCACGTCCGGCGGCGCATCCAGAAGTCGGTGATCGGTCCCCACAAAAAATAGATGGCGTGCGGCAAAGCCAGCAGCGCGATAATGCTGGCACTGTGCGAGGGATCGACACCCTGGAGGCGCAGGAGATAGGAAAGGCCTCCACCAAGAAGGCCGAGAGATATGACTGCTTCGGCGGCGATAAGAAACGCGAAAAGCCAGGGGCGTTCGTGCACGCCGGACGGAACATCTTTTTCAAGCTGCGCGGGTTCCGCTGGGTGCATGAGTGCTAAGTTAGCACGCGCGCCGGGCGCTGCATGGCCGGCGGGGAGCCTGGTATCGAATGTGGGATTCCGTCCCCGATCCCGGTCAGGCTACAATTCACCAGCACAATTGTGGAGCGCCGCAACCGGATGACTGACTACTACGAATTTCTGCAAATCAGCCCCAATGCTGACATGGACACGATCCATCGCGTCTATCGGTTCCTTGCGGCCCGATTCCATCCCGATAACCCCTCCTCCGGCGATGCGGAACAGTTTCGCCTGCTGAAAACCGCCTACGACACGTTGTCGGATCATGCGCGGCGCACCGAATACGATGCGAAACGGAGGCGGGAGTCTCCGCAGCCTTTCTCGACGTCGATCGACTTCATGGATACGCTCGACGGCGAGTTGAACCGGAGACTGGCCGTGCTGGCGGTCCTTTACCATCGCCGGCGCTCCAACGCCATGATGCCCGAAGTTTCGCTTAGCGAAATCGAAGAGCGGATGGGGTTTCCGCGGGATTACCTGGACTTTACCCTCTGGTACCTGCAGAAGAAGGGATACATTGCCAAGGCCGACAACGCGCAGTTCACACTGACGGCCGAAGGCGTGGACTTTGTGGAGACGCACCGGGTCGACTTCCCGCTGCTGCATAAGATGTTGACCAGCGGTTCGAGTGGCGCCGCCGCCGCGGCGGAAGGCGCAGCCGGGCCTGCACGGGCCGAGCGCCGCAAGTCGACTGCTGAGAGAATCGTTCTTCCGTCGTCGATGGATTCGGGTTTTGATCGCCGCACAGGCAAACCCGACCGGCGTGTGGGCGCGCCGGATACGCGCGTATTCAAGACAGAAAGACGCGTCGGACCTCGGGATCGCCGCGCCGGACTTCGCGATCGCCGCGGCCTGCTGAACGATCCGGGGCAAGCCAACTGACAACGCCTGGTCGTGCCGCGGCAATGATTTTTATTCCCGCGCGGCGATGCCCAGCGCCTTCATTTTGCGGTAGAGATGGCTGCGCTCAAGGCCCAGCAACTCGGCGGCGTGGCTGATGTTGTTGTGCGCTTCTTCGATCTTCTTCTGGATGTACTCGCGCTCGTAGGCGTCGCGCGCCTGCTGCAGGCTTGAGAACTCCTCAGTGGAGCGCGCGCCCGACTTGTGCGTGAGCGGAGGCAGATGCTTGCGCTCGATGCGCAGCACGCGGGGATTGAGAATGAGAACGCGTTCGATGACGTTCTTGAGCTCGCGCACATTGCCGGGCCAACTGTACTTGCCCAGCGCCTCCAGCGCCTCTTCTGAGATTTCCATGCGCGGGCGGCCGTACTGGCGGCCATACTCGAGAAGAAACTCACGCGCCAGCAGGGGAATGTCCTGCTTGCGCTCGCGCAATGGCGGGACGAAGAACGGCACCACGTTGAGGCGGTAAAACAGGTCTTCGCGAAAATTGCCCTTGGCGATTTCTTCTTCAAGATCCTTGTTGGTTGAAGCGATAAGGCGCACGTCGACGTGCAGCGGCTGCGTGCCCCCCACGGGCGTGAACATCTGGTCGTCGAGTGCGCTGAGGACCTTGGCCTGGGTCTTCAGGCTCATGTCGCCTACCTCGTCGAGGTAGAGCGTGCCGCCGTCAGCGCGCTCCAGGGTGCCGCGCTGCTCGGGCGGGCCGCCCACTCCCCCATCCTGCCGGGCGCCGTGCCGGTAGCCGAAAAGCTCCGTCTCGATGTGCGCCTCGGGGATGGCCGCGCAGTTGAGCTCGACGAAGACGCCGTCACGGCGCAGGCTTTCGGCATGAATGGAGCGCGCGATGAGTTCCTTGCCGGTGCCCGATTCGCCGTAAATGAGCACGCGGCCATTAGTGGGCGCCATGAGGCGAATCTGCTGGCGCAGCGCCTTCACCGGCACGCTTTCGCCGGTAAGCACCGAGGCGGCGCTGAACTGGCGCTTGAATTCCTCGTTTTCAGCGCGCAGGCGCCGCGCCTCGATGGCGTTTTTGATGACGATGAGGGTGCGCTCAAGCGAAAGCGGTTTTTCAAGAAAGTCGTAGGCGCCCAGCTTAGTGGCTTTCACGGCCGCCTCGATGGTGCCATGGCCGCTGATCATCACCACCTCAGGCCGCCTGTCGGCGGTCAGCTGACGAATTTCGCCCAGCATTTCAAGGCCGTCGCGGCCGGGCAGCCAGATATCGAGAAGAACCACGTCGTAGGGCACATCGCGCACCAGCGCCATGGCTTCGTCGGCGTCGGCCGCCGAGGCCACGCTGTAACCCTCCTCGCGCAGGATTTCCTCGAGCGAGACGCGTATTTCCGTTTCGTCATCAACCACAAGGATGTGGTTCATGAGGCAAGCCTCTTGGCTTCGGGCTCGCCGGCAGAGCTTGTTGCGGGCTCGGCCTCAGGCTCCATCACCGGAAGACGCACCACAAAGCGCGCGCCCTTGGGCGTGTTGCCTTCGGCGCTGATGGTGCCGCCATGCTCCTGCACGATTTTGGCCGCGATGGAGAGGCCCAATCCGGTGCCGCGGCGCTTGGTGGAGTAGAAGGGCAGGAACAGGCGCTCGCGAACTTCGTCGGTGAGGCCATTGCCGGTGTCGGAGACAATGACTTCGATGGCCGCGCCGTCTTCGCTCAGAGCCGTGCGGACACCCAGCACGCGCAGCAGGCTGCCCTGCATGGCTTCGGCTGCATTATCGATGAGGTTGGCGAGCGCTCTGCGGATGGCCTCGGGATCGGCCATCACCGCGGGCAGGCCGGGCTCGAGATTGCGTTGCACGGTAATGCCTTCAAGCCTGCCGCCAAACAAGGCCAGCGCCTCATCGACAATCTCGTTCATGCAGCAGGCGCGCGGCTGCGGCGCCGGGAACTGTGCCAGGGCAGAAAACTCATCCACCAGCTTGCGCAGCGTGCCCACGCAGCCCAGAATCACCTCGCTGCACTTGCGGATAATGTTGGGCGAGTCCGGCTGGCCGCGGTCCAGATGCCTGCCGATGCGTTCGGCGCTGAGCGCGATGGGAGTGAGCGGATTCTTGATTTCATGAGCCACCTGCTGCGCCACTTCCTTCCACGCCAGTTGCCGCTCCGCGCGCAACAGCTCGGTGGTGTCTTCCACCACCAGCACGGAGCCGGTTTGCCCGTTTCCCAATTCGAGGCGCGCGCTGGTGATGGCCAGGTGCACCGTGCGCCCGCGGACGTGCAGCTCGACATCGATGGACGCTGCGCCCATGCGGTTGCCGCGCCGGATGACAGCGGCCAGATCGGCAGCGCACTCAGCCGGCAGCAGCGCAGCAATCTTTTCTCCTGCCAGAGACGCATCTTCCCTGAGTCCCATGAGCGTGGCGAAGGCGCGATTCGATTTGAGCACCGCACCCGCCGCGTCGAGTGTCACCACGCCTGAAGGAATGGTTTCGACAATGGTTTCCAATTCGCGGCGGCGTTCCTCAACGGCCTGGTTGGCCTCGGTCAGTTGCGCCTGCGCGCTGTCGGCCAGATGCCGGCTGGTTTCCAGGTCCGCTGCCATGTGATTGAAGGAGCGCACCAGGTCGGCCATTTCGCCGGTGGCCAGCGACGAAACGCGATACTCGTACTTGCCGGCCGCAATTTCGTCCATGGCCACGGCCAGCGCCTCAACCGGGCGCGTGATCTGCTTGGAAAGAAATACGGCCAGCCACACGCTGGCGAAGAAGACGAACACGGTGACCAGCAGGAGGGTGAGAATCAGCGTGGTGCGGATGGTTTTGCGGGACCGGAAAAGCAGTAAGTAGTCTTCAACGCCGGAGCGGATGCGGGCGGTGGTCTGGCTCAACCCCTGCGGCATGGGCAGCGCCACAACCACGGTTTTGCCCGACGAAGTGGCCGCCATGCCCAAGGCGAACCGCTGCCCGGCAACCGTGATGGCTTCATCGTTGCTGCGCTGCTCCGACGAAATCAACAGGCTGGAGAGCGGTCCGCGCCGCGGGGCAGCCGCGCCATGTTCGCTGTCGTCGAGCCAGGGCTGCAGGGTGGCCGCGCTCTGGAGGGGCGGCGCCTGAAAGCTGGCAATCACATGGCGGTCCTTGTCGTAGACCACTGCAAAGCCGCCATCCAGGGTAATGCGATGCGAGCCCAGCTCCTGCTGCAGCTCGGTCGCCGACCCATCGAGCGCGCCTGAGGCGGCGATGGATTCTGCTTCAACCCGCGCGTTGCCGGTAACGTATTCCGCCAGTTCGCGCACCACGCTGGCCGAATCGCCGCTCAGCTGCAAGGCGTCGGGCGAAAACCACCGCTCCAGCGCACGGTTCATCAGCATATAGCTGAAGAGGCACATGAGCGCCGCGGGCGTGACCGTAATCATGACCGCGCCCAGCACCATGCGCGAGCGCAGCCGCGCGCCCAGGCCGCTGCTGCCCTCGCCGACGTAAACCTTGAGAATGTTCCGGAACAGGAGGACCAGCAACAACAGCAGGAGCAGGAAGAGCAGCCACTCCAGGGCAGTAAGGACCAGCGTCTGGCCGTAGGTTTGAGGGGTCAGAAAGTCGACGCCTGAAGTATTGAACCACTGCAGCGTCCCCAGCAAAACGAAGACCAGCACCGCCCCCACCGAGAGCCAAGGGACGGGCCGGCGCCGCGGATCTGCAGGAAAACGCATGCGCCGATTATAGTGCGGATGCAGCGTGGCGACGAGTGATCAGGCTGGCGCTGATGCTGCCTGCGCTCGCCCCGTCTCCCTTGCCTCCGTTCAGATCTGCGAGCAGTCGAGCGGGCTGAGGATCAGGTTGCTGATGTTGGTGACGATCTGGTCGGAGGCGTAACGCGGATCGGCCGAAAGCTTCTTCCACGCCGGGTCGGCGCGAAACGTGTTCCACTTCGCTTCGAGTTCCGCCATATCGGCGAAGGCCAGCATGTAGGTCAGGTTGGGCATGCGCGAGCCGATGAGGGTATCGCCGAAGAAGACGGGATGGAATCCGGCGTTGCGGAAGATGTCGAACTCGCCGGCGTGGAACATCTCCACCTTGAGCACGTGATCGCCATTACTGGGGCTCTCGTAGGTGCGGAGCTGGAAGATGCGCTTGCCCTTGGTGGCCGCAGATGCAGGCGGCGTGATCTTCGGCCAGCCATCGAAGGCAACCAGCATCGAAATCTCAACGCGCTGAAACGCCGGCGCCGAGGCGGTCGCGTTCCAGAAGGGTGCTGCCGCGCTCAGGAAATCCTTGTCGCTGGGCAGGCGCTTCTCCAAATCCACGAGGAGGTCGCTGGAGCCGCCCGGAATCAATAAATAATAGGCTGGCGTCTCGGGGCCGATGTCGAGCTTGAACGCGCCCACCGGCGCCAGTCCCCAGCGGATAAGCGTGGGAACGAGGGCGCCCGAAAGGTACGCCTCAGTCAGCTTCAACTCTTGCCCGCTCAATAAGTTATAGCGGCGCAACTGGTAGTACTCAGGGCTCGTGGCGGCTCCGACCTGGGCGGCGGTCTGGGCGGATGCCTCCCTGGCGGCGGCGAGAACCGTTGTAGCAAGCGATGCAGCAAGAAACTGGCGTCGTTCCATGGGCCCTCCGATGGAAAAACTCATTGTAATCTGCTTCTTCGGGCTCGCAGAAACCCAATCTGCCGGGCTGTGGCGCAGCGAAGTGGTTGAATTTCAAGGGCTGGCTTCGGGGAAAGACCCCAATTACCGGGATGCCCGTTACCCCTCAGGCACATACGCAAATTTCCGCGTGCGCCGCGACATTCGATCCAGGTCTGGGTTTGAGCAGCCATAGCCCGAAAGGGCTTCCTGTTTTTCGGCAACTCCCGCCGAAACCTGCGCCGCCGTTCCTTGAGAGCGGCGGCTTTTTTTGCCTCCGGAGAGCAGAGCCTGGGACTGCCTGGGGCGGAAAACCATCTGAGCCGCGGCCGGCATGCGCTCGAATCGGCGCGGAACCGCGTCGTTTCGGATGAGCTTCAACTTTGCGTGATGAAGGTAATGACGATCCTCGCTGCGCAGGTAATCTCAAACTCCCGAGAATCCGTCTAAACGGTCAAGATAGAATTGTGAGTTTGAATCGATGCTTCGAGGCTGGACGTTGTTCTGCGCCCATCCAGCAAAAGGGTCAATCGCGACCGCAACGGGCGCGATGCAAGGAGAGCCCAATGCACACCGGGAAGACAGCATTCAGCACCGGCATGGTTGCGGCCATCGCGGCCGCGCTCGTCACGGTGCTTTTCATTGTGGCCGGATGCTCCGGCTCCAAGAGCACGCTCGTCAGCACCATGAGCGTCTCGCCGGTCATGGTTCCGGTGTCAATTACCGACGCGCCCGGCGACCAGGTGGTTGCCGCGAGCCTGACCCTCGACTCGGTGGTTCTTACCGATACGAAAGGAACCACGACGAGCATTCTGGCCGCGCCGCTGACCTTTGAGGCCGCGCACCTTGACGCGGTGCAAGAGCCGCTGTTTACGCCGGCGATTCCCGTGGACACCTACAGCAGCGTGGCGCTCACGTATTCGAACGCGCAGGTAGCCTACATCGATCCCACGACGAAACAGCTCGTGCTGGTAACAGCCACGCTCGCCAACACCTCGCAGGTCTTCACCTTTCCCACCCCGCTCAACGCGAACAACGCGGTTACGTCGCTGCTGATCGACTACCTGGTGGCGGATTCGGTGGCCATCTCGGGATCGACGGTGACGGTGACGCCGCAATTCCACGTGGCGCCGGCGCCCATAGCCGCGCAACCGACTAACGGCACTGATGGACTGCAATGCGGAATTCGCGGCAAGGTGAGCGCGTTGGGGTCGAACCAGTTTACGCTGACCAATGCCGAGGGCGTGTCGCTGGTGATTGACGTCAGCACCAGCACGCAGTACCAGGGGATCAGCGGTTTCTCGGCGCTCGCAGTGGGCGCGCTGGTTGAGGTGGACGCGCAGAGCGAAAGCAACGGCAACCTGCTGGCGCTACGCGTGGAGGAGCAGGTGCCACCCAATGCCACCGCCGAGCTTTTGGTCGGTCCCGTGATTGCGACCACCGGCTCACCGGTGACTGCGTTCACCGAGATCGTGCGGCAAGAGATCGGGCCGCCGCCCGTGGCCACGCCCGTCGCAAAAGACAACATTACTGTGACCGGCTCCACGCAGTTCCTGCTGCCGGGAAGGTTTGAAAACCTGCAGGCAGGCGGACCGCCATTCACACCCGTCTTCAACGCGTTCACATTGTTCGCGGGGCAGGTGGTGGCTGTCGATACCAATGGCGTTACCGGCAACGAGGCGACCGCGGTCAGCGTAACGCTGGCCCCGCAAACCGTGAGCGGAACCATCACCGGCGGCGTCGCCCCGGCGTGCATCCCATGCTGGGCCGAATTCACTCTGGCTCTGCCCTCGGACAGTTGGCTGGCGACAATAACCGGGCAAAGCACAGTTACCGTGTACGTTCCGCCCACCGGGATGCAGACACTTCCCGGCGCCCCGGCTTCGGTGAGCAGTGTAGCCCGCTTCAACGGGTTCCTGTTCGACAACAACGGAACGCTGACCTTGGTAGCAGCGGTGGAGGGACCGGCTCCGGGAACGCCGATCGGGCCGGCCATGTAGCATGGGTGCCCCACCTTCGCGACTCATTTGTCGAAGCCGGCTCCCACCTCAGGCGCAAAAACAAAAACGCGCCGAAGGTGGGGCACCCGGCTTCAAGGCGGCGCGATAAAGAAAGCGGGACCTAAGGCAGCTCCCGCACCTTCAGGTCCTTGAAGGTGATCTGGTAGCCCTCTGACTCGAGGCCGATGTAGCCCTTGTCGAGGCCCACCCTCGCCGTGTTCACGACCTCGCCGTTCACGGCCAGCGTGCAGCTATCGCCCACGCAGCGAATGTCGTATACGTTCCATTGCCCGGTCGGCTTTACGCGGTCTTCTTTCATGTCCTTCTGCAGGTTGAAGCGGGTGGGCTTGGCGTCGACGGGCGTGACGCCGAAGATGTAGCCGCCGGCGAGCGTGGTCTGCGCCTGGTGCCAGATGGAGCCGTCGAGATTGTTGCGGAAGAAGACGCCGCTGTTGTATTTGGGATTGGGCGTCGTCACCGGCGTGAAGCGCCACTTCACGTGGAAGGTGAAATTGGTGAACTCGCGATTGAAGCGCAGCCACTCGTGGCCGCCGTTGCCGTCGCAGACGATCTGCTTCCTGGCGTAGTCGATGTGCCACTGCGGCGCCTGGCTCACCGGGTGATCAGGCGGAATGGCCACGCGCGTCCAGATTTCATGCTGGGGATCGTCGTGGTTGGCAGGAAACAGGTCGACGGTCTGCGCGGATGCGGAGATCCCGGCAAAGAAAAGAGCGGCAAAGATCAAGGCGGTGGCGCGAAGCGGCGCAGCCGTACGCAAATGCAGATTCATGTTGATTCCTTTGCGCAGGCGAGCAAATTTCGCCTAGCGGCAATCGGGAGGAATTGTAGCACTGCGCAGCAAAGCCCCATATCGCCTTTCAGGTTTTGTCTTAGGGCACGACTTTTAGTCATGCCGAAAAAAGCCAATAACCTCGCGGGCTTTATTGAGGACTGCGTCAGTAACGTCCCCGCAGCGCGCCGGAGGCGCAGTGATTGTTAGCCCCGCGCTTCAACGTGGGGAAGGAGGATTCGATCCATGGGTCCAGAAGTCCCGCTAGGGACCGCGTTAGGACATTTGATCTGCAGGAATCCATAGCCCCCTGAGGGAAGTTTTTGCGCACCGGAAGCACGCAGGCTGCCTTAATTCGGCGACGGCTCTTCGACGTGGTCGATGACGAGGATCTGCAGCGGAGCTTTAATGGGCTTCAGGGTTAGCCCGAGCTGCTCTTTCAGCGCCTCAAATGCCGTTGTTCCCTGCGAGTCAGCTTGCGCGTCAGCGATGGAGGCGATGCCTTGCTCCGGTGTGAACTGGAGCGAGAGGTCGAAGGCACCTGCCAGTCCCGTCTGGTTCACGATGGGACGGCCAAACGGAATGAGCGAGGGAAGGTAGAGCGCGAGGTGATCCATAGTCAAGTCGCGCGCACCCAAAATGAAGGTGTGGTTGGGAGCCGCGAGGAGCGCAACGGCGCCGCAGGCCGGCATGAATCCACCGGGCGGCACAGACGGCGATGTGCGGTCTGCAGGAGCGACCCACTTGGCATCACAGGCCAGGCCCTCCGCATGCGTGCGCAGGCGCGGTCCCGTTCTTCCGGGTTTGACGGGGACGAGGGCGAATGCCGGCATTTCTTTGGTTTCAAAATGGACAGCGAGCTTGAAGCGGTCGGCGAGAAGCGATTGCATCATCAGCCGCATCTGATCCTTGGTGGGATTGGGTACGGGCGCTTTGGCCTCGATGACGAAAGACTGCGCGGCAACCCACTTGGGCAGATGCTCGGTCATTGCCTTTTGCTCTTCGTGGGTGGGCATGATCTTGTAGGCAAACTCGATGTAAGTTTCCAGAGAGAAGTCAGCGAAGAAGCGTCCGCCCGGGGGGATCGGTGTGTCGTCAATATTGAGCGCGAAGGTGGGTGACGCGAACTTTTCGGTTTCCCCGAGCCGGATGGATGCGACTTCAAACTCCATGTGCCCGCCGGCGGCCGTTTGCCACGCGGGCAGTTGCGAAGGGCCGGAGCCGGCTGCAGATTGCCCAAACGCGGGGCCGGCGGCGAGAAGCGCCGACGCCGCGAAAGCAAGGGCGGCGGCACAGTTGGCCCGATCGGCCGCAAACGCTCCTTGTGTTTTTCGCGCCCTCAACCGGCGATCTGACTCCGATAACGCCGCCAACTCCGCAGGCATGGCTCACTCCGCTGTCTCTTCAGCAGACGTCCGCGCCCCACGATCCGTTCGAGTTTTTGGGTGAGGCTAGCGCGCGATGAGGAACATGACCCAGCTGAGCACGACGGCCGAGCCGAGAAAGAGGATGAAGCAGTAGGCTCCGTAGCGGAACATGCGTTGCGGAGTGTCGCGCATGGTGATGCCGAAGACGGTGGAAGCGCAGAGGGCGAAGAGGAGGACGGCGGCAAAGTGGGAAGGATGGAACATCAGGACTTCCTCCCCGTGCGCAGGTTGTGCGCGTCGACGGCGGCGATGATGTTCAACAGGCCCGCGACCACGATGAATTTGGTGCCGTAGTCGGCCACCGTGGTCTGTATCGGCTGGCCGCCCCAACCCGCAGCGCGGCCGACGAAGTAGAGCACGCCGGTGCCGAGGTCGCCGGCCACGCCCAGCAGGTCGAGAATGTCCTGCGCGCTGGTATAGAGCTTGCCCTGCATGGCCAGGCCGAGGGCAAACATGGCGATGATGGAGACGGCCAGCAGCGCCCCGCGAATCCACTTGCGCTGCAGGAAATGACCCGCGCCGGGAAACAGCCATCCGGCGATGAGAGGGAGATAAACGAAGCCCTGATTCGATTGCCTGGCCGCGTTGGGCTTGCCGGCCGCGGCAGGTTTGTTCGGGGTGGTGGACATTCCTTCTTGACTATACAGAGGCAGGGAACGAGGCAACAAGGGAACGAGGGAAGGAGAGGATACAGCGGAGTTAGCGGCGCTGGTGAGTTAGCGTGCCAGGGAAACGCCGGAATACGGGCTTGACGCTATCGGGCTTCTGCGCAGCAGGCAAGAAGCAACTGCAGATCCTTCGAGCCGTTCGCTGTGGCGAACTCGCTCAGGATGACACATCAGTGATCGGGCGAAGGTCTGCGAGGCTCGTTAGATTCGCACCAGCTCCTGCTGCATGCGGCCGGTAACCCAGGCTTTTCCGGGCGCGGTAAGCATGTTGATTTCGCTGCGCACGCCGAACTCCGGCAGGTAAATACCGGGCTCGACGCTGAAGCAGGTATGCGGCAGGATGCGGCGCCCGTCGTGGGTTTCAAGGTTGTCGAGATGCGCGCCGGGACCGTGGATCTCGTGGGTGATGTTGTGGCCGGTGCGATGGACGAAGTAGTCGCCGAAGCCGGCGGCGCGGATGACGGAGCGGGCGGCATCGTCGACCTCGAAGCCGCGAAGGTCGCGGCCGGCGGCGAAGGCTTGCTCGACCAAAGCGATGGCGGCGTCGCGGGCGCGGCGAACGGTTTCGAAGATCATTTGCTCTTTGCGGCTGGGCTCGCGGCCGATGACCCCGGTCCAGGTGATGTCATAGAAGACGGAAGTGGGCGTGTCGAGACGGCCCCACATATCGATAAGCAGGAAGTCGCCTTCGCGGATGGGCGCGGCGTGTTCGGCGCGGGGCTCGTAGTGCTGGTCTGAGGTGTTGGCGCTGACGCTGACGTCGGGCCCGTTTTCCCAAACCAGGCCTTCGCGGCGCAGGGCTTCGCGCAGCCAGACGACCAGGTCGTATTCGGTCAGGTCGGTGGAGCGATTGGCGCCCGAAGGCGGACGCAGACGGCGCGCAATCTCAGCCCACGCGGCCACCAAGATGACGTCGATTTCGCGTTGCGCGGCCTGGTGGCTGGCGATCTGTTCCGCGGTAAGAACCGCCTCAAACTGGCTGACCAGATCGGCGGAGCTGACGATTTCCTTGCCCAGCGAGCGCAGAAACTCGACCGTGCCGGCATCGACCATGGAGACGTACATGATGTCGTTGCTGGGCGAGTACTGCATGGCGATTTTTTTCTGGTTTTGGAGGAGGTTTTCAAGACCTGCACGCAGCTCCTGCCAGCTGGAGTATTGCGTTTTGGCGCCGCAGAGGCTGTCGAGGCGGCCCTGCTCGATGCGGTGGACCAGCTTGCGCGGCTCGCCCGACGCGGGAATGAAGTAATACCAGCGGCGCGTGACGTGGGCGTTGGGGTCGAGGCCCAGGATGCGCGCGGCGATGGGATCGCGGTGATGGTGATCGTAGAAGAGCCAGCCGTCGAGCGCGGATTGGCGCAGGGCTGTTTGAATGGCATCGAGGTTCATACGGAAACCATGATACGCGGGCCAGTGAGTCGGCGTGGTTGCGGCTTACAGATAATGGAGGTATTCTGCTTGGCGATCAGCAGAAATCGGAGAAGGACCGGCGAATGAGACGTGCGCTCGCAACGCTCGTGGTGCTCTTGGGTACGACGGTCGCGGCTGCAGCAGGGCAAGAGGCGAACCCGCGCCTGGAGGCGCTGAAGAAGTACATCCTCGAGAAGGATTATCCGGAGGTATTTAGAGATACCGACTACAAAACGCGGATCGAGGACGTGCTTGACGTTGACATCGACAACGACGGATCAAAGGAATTCGTTGTTCTGTACTTTCCTCATTACAGGCAGTCGCCTCCGATCGTGATCTACAAGGTGAGCACAAATCTTCTAGTGAAAAAAGTCACAGAGGGGCTGGCTCCCGGCCCATTGCAGCCGCTCTCCGGCGATTATCTCGATTCGCACAATCTGGGAATGGCGGTGGATATGGAGGTCCAGGCGCAAAAGGCCACACCGCAAGAGTTCTTCCGCGCCTTCGTGAAGAGCGGCATGAATGGCTTTGTGGCGTATGACAAGTTCTTCCATGTTGATGGCCGCAAAGGCTCTCCCTCATACATCGACATGACCGGTGTGAAAGTGCCAATGGGTAAGCACGACTGCGCCGGCTTCGAGTTCTCGCGGGTCAGGGGGATCGCTGCAGGCGGCCTTCGGGAGGATCCCGCAAAGAACTACCTCGCAGCCTGGGTGGGGGATGAGATTTGGGTCTATTTGATCCGTGGCATTTCTCAGGATGGAATGTTGGATAAACAGCATTGGGTGATCAAAGCCCCAACGGGCTTCGTTGGGTTCGAACCCGGCCAAGGGCTCACCTACAAGACGGAATCGGGAAACGCGATCCTGACCCTGAAATAGAACCGCTGATCATGCGATGGCGCGGCGCTTGTTGCCTTGCAGCTTGATTGACACGTGGACGAGCGAAAGTGCCGCGGGGGTGACGCCGGGAATGCGGCTGGCTTGGCCCAGCGTCAGGGGGCGAACGCGCTCCAGTTTTTCACGCATCTCGCGCGAGAGGCCGCTGATGACGCCGTACTCGAGCCAGTCGGGAATGGCTACGGACTCAGCCGCCTTGAGGCGCTCGATGGACTTCTTCTGTTGCTCAAGATAGCCGGCGAACTTGATCTCGGTTTCGACGGCGCGGGCTTCGTTGCGGCGGGCGGAGCGGGCAATGCCGGGATCCGTCCCTATTGAAGCCCGTCCCTCAGCGGCTAAAGCCCTTACGTTTTCCGTTTCGGTACGGGCACGACTAAAGTCGTGCCCCTTCAAAGCCTCGGCCGTTGACGCAAATTCAGCCAGCAACTGGTGGCCGACGAGGTCGTCGCGGAGGGCGGCGAGGAGCGTCTCGATGGTCACTTCGGGGCGCTTGAGGAGCTGGGCCCAGGTGAGGCCTGCGGTCGCGGGCTGTTCACGGAGGCCGGCGCGTTCAAGCTTCTCGGGATCGACTTTACCGGTGGTGAGCAAACGCTCGAGCGCGGCCATGCGAGCCTGCTTCTGCTCGTAGTCAGCCCAGACCTCATCGTTGATGAGGCCAAAGCGGCGCCCGTGCGGCGTCAGGCGGCGATCGGTGTTGTCGATGCGCAGATGGAGGCGGAACTCGGCGCGCGAGGTGAACATGCGGTAGGGCTCGTTCGTGCCCTTTGAGATCAGGTCGTCGATGAGAATTCCCGTGTAACCCTCAGTCCGGTCCATGGTGAACGGCGGCTGCCCTTTGAGCCAGAGCGCGGCGTTAATGCCGGCCATGATGCCCTGGCAAGCGGCCTCTTCGTAGCCGCTGGTGCCGTTGATCTGGCCGGCGAGATAAAGGCCGGTGAAAGCCTTGACGCGAAGGCTGCGGTCAAGCTCGGTAGGGTCGACAGAGTCGTACTCGATGGCGTAGCCGGGGCGCAGCATCTCGGCCTGGTCGAGCCCGGGGATGGAGTGGACCATCTGCCACTGCACTTCCATGGGCAGCGAGGTGGACATGCCGTTGATGTAGACCTCGTGGGTGTTGAGGCCTTCAGGCTCGAGGAAGAACTGGTGCTGCGTCTTGTCGGGGAACTTGACGATCTTGTCTTCGATGGAGGGACAATAGCGCGGGCCGACGCCCTGGATGCGGCCGGAGTACATTGCCGATCGGTGCACGTTCTCGCGGATGAGGCGGAGGGTCTCGGGCGTGGTGAAGGCGATGTGGCAGCTGACCTGCGGCTGCAGAATCTTCCTGGTGCGGAAGCTGAAAGGCGTGGGGTCGGCGTCGCCGGGCTGCTCTTCAAAGGTTTCCCAGCGGATGGTGCGGCCGTCGAGGCGGGGTGGCGTCCCTGTCTTGAGCCGGCAGGTCCGAAGCCCGAGAGCCCGGAGGGCTTCGCCAAGCAGAACACTGGCCGGCTCGCCGCTGCGGCCGGCGGGGTAGCGCTCTTCGCCGCAGTGGATAAGGCCATTCAGGAAGGTTCCCGTGGTGATGATGGTGGCGCCGGCGAGCAGGTTGCGTCCGTCGCGCAGTTTAAGGCCGACCACGCGACCGCGAAGACGCGCCGGACGCGGAGGTTCAGGCGGATCGGCGGGTGTGCCATCCCCGGTCCCCAAGTGCGAGGGACCAGGGGCACCCGATGTATCTGTTCCCTCGCTCCCTTGCTCCCTTGCTCCCTCGACTTCTGTTCCCTGCTCTTCAATCACCAGATCGACGACCTCAGCCTGGCGAATGTGCAGGCCGGGCTGGGACTCGAGGACCTCGCGCATCTTGACGCGATAGAGCTGCTTGTCGCACTGGGCGCGCGGGCTCCAGACGGCGGGGCCGCGCGAGGCGTTGAGAAGCCGGAACTGGATGCCGACGGCATCAGCCACTTCGCCCATGATGCCGCCAAGGGCGTCAACCTCGCGCACCAGATGGCCCTTGGCCACGCCCCCGACGGCCGGATTGCAGCTCATCTGGGCGATGAGGTCGAGGTTCATGGTGATGAGGGCGGTTTTAAGGCCCATGCGCGCGGCGGCCATGGCGGCCTCGCAGCCGGCGTGCCCCGCGCCCACCACGGCGACGTCGTATTGCTCGGTAAAAGCCATCCCATTCTATTTTACGGACTGGGAACCGCAGCGGTGATCGCGCAGATCCCGAATCACTCGGGCTTCGATGAGAAAAGCGCGTCGTCGGGGAAGCGCCTGGGAGGCGCCGCCTTGAAGTTCAATAGACGACCTGGTAGGCCCGCCCTTCGAGAGTGGGGGGCTCCTTTTCGTTCGACTGAAAGCTCACGCGGACCGGAATGCCCGGCGTGAGGTCGTCGACATCGATCTCGGCAACCGCCCATGAGGCGCCGTCGCTGACAAAACTGTTGCCGTCGCTGCCGCTCATACGCAGGGGAATGGGACGCCCGGATTGCGTGGCCTGAAGGACAAACGGCTTGGATGCCTCCTGGGCGGCTAGATCGCTAGACGGGTTGCGGCTGATCTGGCCGCGAGGTTCGTCGGCCAGCACGATGACGCGCAGAACGCCCTCTATCGGGGGATCGATGCGGGCCTCGATGGTGCCCGGTGCGGTAGATTGAAAGGCGGCCTGGATGGGTTCGATGGAACTGGGGATGACGACGTCTTCCTGCACGCCAAAGCTGAACGCGGGCGCAGCGTAGGCACCGAAGCCGACCACTGCCATTTGGCCGGGACCGAGCTTGATGGTGTCGCCGCTGAGCTTAGGCAGGAAGCCGGCATCGCGGAAGAGCACGCGCCCCTGATCGGTCGAGCCTGCGGGCAGATCGAGCGTGGCTGCGGACTGGCCGGGATTGACGACAACGGCGACCGAGCCATGCGCAGTTGCGCCCGCAAAACCATAGGGCTGGCCGGCGCCAGGAGGTCCACCGAAGCTGTGAATGCTGCCCTGCTCCTGCAACGTGAAGAAAAGCTTCTGCACGCGCGCCATCCAGCGGGCATCGCTATCCTGAATGGGCTCGAGATTGCCGTAAACCGTGTTCACCCAGCCGCCGCGCGCCATTCCGAGCAGGAATTCGCCTTTCCAGGCCGGCAACTGGGCACTGACACTCGCGCCGCCGGCTTCGGCGGCTGAAAAACCATCGGAGTCAATCTGTTGCAGAGGAACGCCTGACTGCTCCAAACGCCGCACGCGATCGTCGGTAGCAATATCGACGGAACGGCGGAAACTGGGTTCCGGCTGGGCTGAGGTCCGGGGCTCACCCGTTGAGAAGATGGGCGAGATACCAAGCAGGTCAGCAGCGGCGAGGTTCGTGGGGGCGGATGAGGCGTCCGGCTGAGCCGGCGCGGTAGGATTCGCGTCGGCGATGATGAGAAGGGTCGCATCGCTGTTTTTACTGCGGAAGGCAGCCAACGCGTCGCGCAAGGCCCCGGTGTTGCGGGCAATGATCTCGTCGCGGGTGAGTTTCGCCGATGCGGGCGTGGCCGCAGTCAGGTCGAACGATTCGAACTCAAAGAGGCGGATGCCGCGGTCGTACCAGGATTGCATATCGGCGATGAGGTCGGGGAGAAACCCACCCTCAAAAAGCGAAAGCGAGCGGCCATCTTTGGCGAGCGAGTTTTTCCACGCCGGCACGGGCTGCATCAGCCCGATCGAGTTGCCAGGGAAGCGCAGGCCGGGGCGGAAACCGGCGGCCCGGCAGCGGGCGATCCAGGAATCGGGGCCGTCGGGCCAGCCGGTGGTGTGGCCGATGCCATAGCCGCCCGCCGGCGCGAAGGTGGCGGCGTCGAGCAGGTCGAAATCGAAGCGCACGCCGGCCTTTTTCAAGCGCTCCATCTGGTCCACGTCGGCCAAGGACTGTTTTTCATTCGACGGGCTGGAGACGGAGATTCCGTCCTGCGGGAAAGCATGTTCATAGACGGCGACGGGCGCCGGCAGAATGGACGCGGCATTGGATTGTGCCGGGACAGAAATAGCGGCAGCCATCAGCACAAGAAGAACCATGCACGCAGCACGGCTGAACCGAATCACTGCATTCCCTCCTGAAATGAAGCAGGGCGCGTTGGAGTTCCGCACCTCATATGTACCACGTTTGTTGACGTTTCGATGCTGCCGGCGATCGAGAAAAGATTCCATTCTCTTGTACATCACCCACTTTTTCCTCACCAGGAGAATGTGCTTTGCATACGTGGCGCAACTCGTTGGATGCGCAAACGACGCCTCACGCGGAGGCTGCAGGCGCCGCGATTTGCGCAGTGCGATCATGCGGCTCGCAATTCCAGAATGATGGCGGCGCCGCGGGGCTCGAGGTTGACTGCCGAGGCGCGGCCGTTCTGGTCGCGCAAAATTGAAGCGCACAGGCTGAGGCCCATGCCCGCTGTTTCCTCACCGGGCTGGGTGGGAACGAAGGGATCGAAGGCGCGCTCCGGATAGAGGAACCCCGGCCCGGAGTGGCTGACCGAGATCTGGACCAAATTTCCCTCCCTGGCGGCTTCAAGGCGGATAGCTTTTGTCTCCCCATGCTGCACCGGCGACGCCTCATGCTCCACCGCGTCAATGGCGTATTGCAGACAATGCAAGACCGCCTGGCGCAACTGCTGGGCGCCGCAAAGGATGCGGGGTAATCCCGAAGCCACGTTCACCTGAAACTCGATTGACCGCTGCAGGAATTCAGGGCGATAGAGCTGCTCCATGTCGGCGAGCAATTCGGTAACGGAAACCGCGGACGGCAGGTCGGCGTGCGAGTGTGAGACGCGCGACAGGCTCTCGAGCGTGGAGCGAATGCGGCGCGCCTCGCTCACGATCGACGCCACGGCTCTGCGATCCTGCACGTCGAGCACGGCGGAATCTTCGAGCAGGGATGCGTAGCCGAGGATGACGGTGAGCGGATTGTTGAGCTGCTGGGTCACATTGCCCGCCAACTGGCCGAGCCCAGCGAACTTTTCGGAATCGACGAGCTTCTCGAAGAGCATGGTTTGGCTGCGCATCGCCTGAACCCGCGCAGCCAGCATCTCGATGGGCAGAACATCGTCGGCGCGGGGCTGATCCGCGGGGTTTGGACCCTGCTGATTGCCAACGCGCATGCCCTCGAGCAAAAGAGCGCCATCCACGGCGATGCGGCCCCTCATGGGCACGGCCAGCACCGAAGTAAAGTGCAGCCGCTCGAGGTCGTCGCCTGGGATGAGCCATGGGCTCAAATCGAGGCGCAGGGTCTGGCTACGCTCGGCGGCATGTGGGGCCGAGTCGGGCGCGAGGAATCCGGCCACGGGAATGCGCTCGACAAGAGCGCCGAGAGCCTTGACCGTGGCCGGGGCAAGGCCAGCCGAACCAGCCAATCGGTACCGTGCTCCGCTCTCAAGCAGAAGAGCAGCCTGGCTGAAGCGGCTGTACGCCACCACGGTCTCGCAAATCTCTGCGCCCTGGCTGTCGAAATCCTCGACCCTGCGGCGCGTGAGAATCAGCTTGGAGTAGGCCTCGAGCTGATGCCGCACCTGCCGCTCACGGTCCTGCGTCACTTTGTTGGCGTTCAACTCATCCTCGAGCGTGAGCAAAATCATGCCCACGGCCGCCACGATCTTCGCCATCACAATGACGCGGGTGAGAGTCAGAGCGAAGGCCGCGTGAGCGCTGAACCAGGGAAAGATCCAGACGAAGGAGAGAGACCAAGCCCCGAAGCCGAGCACGCTGAGAAAGACACCGGGAGAAAAGCGACGGAAGACGAAAACGAGCAGCACGGCCGCCAATTGCAGATTGAACGACTCGATGAAGATGAGGCCCTCGTCTGCTCCGTAAACGCAGCAGATCCAGATGGCGGCGCAACCCAGGATGGCGCAGAACGAAACTCCCACCCAGACAGGCACCGATCCCCTGATGGTTCCCCAAAGAACGCCGACGCCGAAGCACATGGCGGTAAGAAGAGGAAAGATGAGGAAGGCCGGGCCGTGAGGCGCGACGCCGCCAAACACGCCATAGAGAAGGATCGAATATACGATGAGGACAAGGCTGTAGGGCACTACGAAGAGAACGTGGAACCGGCCCAAACGAAATTGCAGCGCGGACAGCGATCCCAGGAACATGGCGGCGCTGATCTGAATAGCGGTCTGCCCGATGGCGCCGATCCAGGGGTGGTTGGCCCCGAGAGCCGCCTTTGAACCCATGGGGTAGACCAGAACCATGAAGACAATGGCAAACAGGAAACCCAGGAACCACAGCATGGAGCGGGTGTTCCGGAAGCGGAGATAGAGATAACCGAAGGCGGGCAGAAAAAGAGCCGTCAAGATCAACGCCGGAGCATGATAATAATCGGGCATGGCGGCGCATCTCCTTCCCCATCAGCGGAAAATGCTCGTCGACGGCGCTTGCGGACGCGGGTCCTGCGCGGGCTCCTCTGACCCTGCGGCAGCGAACAAATGGGTTTAGCAACGGCGCCGAGGCAGGCACTCCCCCTGTTTAGCTTGAGGTGTCCAAAAGGCAAAGTACATGCGTCTAAAGTTGCAGGGGGATAAGCTGAATGCGAGGGGCGGCGCGAAGCGCGAGAATCGAAGGCGGAGGGATATGAAAGTGCGAGTTTCAATATGGATTGCAGCACTTACCGTGGGGCTGAGTGCGCTTGGCGCCACCGCGCAGGGCAGGGACTCATTTACGCCCATGCCATTGGACTCGGGCTTCGGGCGCATGGACATCTCCGACCCCACCCTTCCTCCCGAGCAGATCATCAAGCAATTCGCCGCCAAGGAGACGGAGTTCCAGGATGCTCTGGATCACTACACCTATCGCCGCGTGGCGCGCGTGCAAACGCTGGACGATGACAACAAAGTGACGGGCGAATGGTACGAGGTGGACGACGTGATCTTTGATCCCGCCGGCAAACGCACCGAGAAGGTGGTCTTTGCGCCGGCCAGCACATTGGATCAGGGCGGCATCATGATGTCGGAGTCGGACTTCCAAGACATTCAGCACGGCTACCCGTTTGTGCTGACCACGGCGGACCTGCCCGCGTACATCATTAAGTATGTGGGGCGGCAGAAAGTGGACGAGGTGGATTGCTACGTCTTCGACGTGGGTCCCAAGACCATCGAAAAGGGCAAGCGGTATCTTGACGGGCGGATCTGGGTTGACGCCACCGATCTGCAAATCGTGGTGACCAACGGACGCATGGTGCCCGACGATACGCGCAAGGGCCACGAGGATCTGCATCCCCCGTTCATGACCTGGCGGCAGCAAATCGACGGGCACTACTGGTTCCCCGTCTACACCAAGGGCGAGGGCATTCTGCACTTCAGCGGCGGTTACGGCTACATGGCGCAGGATGTGCACATCCGCGACACCATCAAATACACCGAATACAAGCGCTTCGGCTCAAATGCCAAGGTGTTCTACGGCGGGCAGGACATTACCAACAACGGCCAGCAGCCGAATGCGCCGCCCAACAACCAGCCGCCCGGCAAGCCAAAATGAAGCGGCCAGGTTTGCAACTTGGGCATGGCTCGTGGATGATCTACTAGAGTCCAAGGCGGGCAGTCGCCGACAAGCGCCCTGCACCGAAAGACATGAGGCGCCTTCCAAAGCAACTCGTATTGCAGATTTTTTGCGGCTTGATCTTCACGGCCGGTTCTTGCGCTTTGCGCACCTCAGCGCAGACGGGGACGGCGAGCGCCGGCGCAGGGCAGTCGACAGGCCAAGGTTCCGAAGCAGGCGATTCTGACGCCGGCCAGTCCGACACCATATTTCCGCACACGGAGAGCGGGCGCTACTGGATCTCGGGGCAGGCGAACATTGTGGTGCAGGGTCATGGAGCGTTCCCCGCCCGGTACAGCGGGCCGGACAGCCTGACCAATTGGGCACAGACGGCAACCACGCATTTGCTGACGCTCTACACCGGATATCAACTCACGCAGACCACCGAGGTGTTTCTCGATGTGGAAGACGCGACGGGCACCGGCATCGGGAATACCGCCGGAGTTGCCGGTTACGTCAACCTCGATGCCGTGCGCCTGAGGCTGGACGTGCCGGGGGCGAAGGACCCTTACCTGGCGCAGTTCATGCTGCGGCAGATCATCCCACTGACAAAGGAACGCACAGCCGCGGATCGCGACGAGTTGGATCTGGCTACCTCGCTGCCCACACGCCGCATTGAATTCCGCCTGGGCAAGATGGATCTGACTGATTTCATCGATGCCAACACCTACGGTACCGACAGCAATCTGCAGTTTTTGAACTGGTCGGTAGACGACAACGCCGCGTACGACGTTGCCTCAAACACGCGAGGCTATACCGATGCGGCGATGGTGGAATACGACGATCACTGGTTTTCAGCGCGGTTTGCCGAGGCCATGATGCCGAAGGTTGCAGACGGCAACTACCTTGACGCCGACCTGGCCCGGTCGCGAGCCGAAAACCTGGAGTTGGAGGCGCAGGGTGCTGCAATCGCGCATCGGCAGGGCGCGGTGCGGCTGCTGGGCTATCTCAATCGCGCCAGCATGGGAAACTACCGCGAGGCGATCGAGGCGTTCCTCGCCCATGAAACTACGTCGCCGGATATTGTGGCCACCCGGCAGATGGGACGGCATCGTTACGGATTCGGCCTGAACATGGAGCAGGCGATCAACAACAACCTGGGCGTATTCGCGCGGCTGGGCTGGAGCGATGGACACAATGAGACCTTCTGTTACACCGAAGATGACCGCACCGTGCAGATCGGGGGCGTTGCCTATGGCCAGTTGTGGCGGCGCAAAAGCGATCGCGCCGGGGCAGCCTTTGTGACCAATGGAATTGTGGCTTCGCATCAGCAATACCTTGCCCTGGGCGGGCTGGGCTTCATGCTGGGAGACGGTGGATTGAACTATCAGCGCGAGAGGATCGTTGAGGGTTTCTACACTGTGCATCTATGGCGCGGCTTTTTCGCCTCCTATGACTTTCAACACGTGAACAACCCCGGTTACAACCAGGCGCGCGGTCCGGTGTCGGTATCGACTTTCCGGTTCCATACGGACTTTTAATGAACGAAGAGGCTGAGGAACCGCTCAAGAGCGGGATCGTTCTGATTCGGTTTGCGGCTTCGGCCCGCCGGCTCCCATGAGCACCAGCGAGCGCTGCGCGAAGGGAGAGTAAACGAGGAGCGTGGTGCAGGCGAGCGCGAGCCCGAAGTTGATGTGGTGCTGGAGCAGGAATGGCGACAGCGCCCACAGTTCATCGCAGACCAGCAGGAACGGCCAGAGCCGAAGCAGCTTTTCGCGGACCGCGGGCGCACGAAAGAGAACCGCGCAGAGCAGAAAAGCGCGGACAGGAATGAGCACAGCGGCCGAGACGACGAGAAGATCCAGCACCAGTGCCGCCCTGGGCAATGGCGCGAGCAAATCTTGAATCTCCGCCAGATTGGCCAGCGCACCGACATAGAAGCCCAGGTACATTAACTGGAACAGGATGAACAGCGTTTGCACCACCGGATAGGAAGTTTTGGGAAGCTCCTGTGGAGTGGCCAGAATGCGATTGAGCGGGCCGGTATTCGCAGCATCCGCATCGGAGCGAGCCGCGGTTGAATCGTCGGCACCACGAGCTGTGGAATCATTCCCTGGCTGCGAAGGTGTTTTGGCGGCGTCGATGCGCTCAACCGGCGCAAGGAAGCGATAGCCGCGGCGGGCAACGGTCTGGATGAAGCGTGGATTGGCGGCGTCATCGCCCAGAGCTTCGCGGATGCGATTGACTGCCGAGTTGACACCGTGCTCGTAGTCGACGAAGGTACCGTCGGGCCAAAGCTGGCGCGAGATCGCCTCGCGCGTTAAAAGCTCGCCCGGGCGGTCTAGAAGCATGAGAAGCACCTGGAGCGGCTGCGCGCCAAACTTGACCCGCGTTCCCTGGCGGCGAAGTTCTTCCGCGTCGGCATCGACCTCAAAGATTCCGAAGCGATAGCGGCGGGCTGGCCGCGGTGCGGTGCTGCTGTCTGCCATGTCTTTGCTTCAGTTTAGCCGATGGACAATTGGATTTGATCCTTCGGCTCCATGGACAGTTTTTGCAAACTCCAAGAACGGAAAGAGTTTGCGCAGTGAGAAACAACTTTCAACGTGTGAGGCGTCATGCATTGCGTCGCGGGGTTGAAGCAGGGTAAGGTGCGGAACATGAAGCAGGACCTGAAGTCGAAATCGCGAGGGTTTTGGGCTGCTGGAGCGCTGATGCTTCTTATCGGGGCTCCCGCGTGGCTGGCCGCGGAGCCGACGCCCGCGGCGGTTGCGGGATTCAACGCGTACGTGGGGCGCGTGGAGGCGCGGCTGGCGGAAGAGCACCGCTCGGCAGACACATTCCTCGTTCCCGTGGACTGGGCGCGTCTGCGCAACGGTGAATTGATCATCGACCAGTTGACGCCCGCCAACGGGGCTGAATTGCCCGGGGCTCTGCTGCACGACTGGCGAGGAACGGCGTTTGTTCCGGGAGCCAAAGGCGGCGACTTTGAGCGGTTGATGCGGGATTTCGATGCTTATCCGCAACACTATGCCCCGCAGGTTCTGACCGCCAGGGTGCTGGCGCACGATGGCGACCATGATCAGGTGACGATGCGGGTGCGCCAGAAGCACGTGATCACGGTGGTGATGGATACGGCCTACGACGTTGCTTTTGGCGGGCTTGACGAAAAACGCGGATACAGCATTTCGCGCAGCACAAAGATTGCGGAGATTGACTCGGCCGGAACCGGCCACGAGCGCGCGCTAAGCGCGAGCGAGGACCACGGATTCCTGTGGCGGATGAATACCTACTGGAGCTACGAGGAGCGCGACGGCGGACTGTACATCCAGATCGAGTCGGTTACGTTGACACGATCGGTGCCGACAGGCCTGGGCTGGGCGGTGGATCCGTTCATTGAAAGCATCCCACACGATTCGCTGGAGTTCACGCTGCACGCGACCTGCAACGCCCTACGCAAGTGAAGGTGGCGGGCGGGTTGCGCCGGCGGCCGGATCACCGAAGACAGTCAGAAGAAAGGACACGAAGATGAGCACGCAAATTGTGACCATCAACAGTAAAGAGACGTTCCGCAGCGCGCGGCGGGTGAACGAGGCGCTGACAGCGCGCTTGGAGAAGCGCGCACTGGAGTGGATGGCGCGGCGCGCGCCGCGCTGGGTGAGCTCCGATCAGCTCACGCTGCTGGGGCTGGGCTCCCAGATTGGCGCCGGCGTTTGCTACGCGTTATCGCGCTACGACCGGCGCGCCTTGCTGCTGGTGATTGTGTGCCTGGCGCTGAATTGGCTGGGCGACAGCCTGGACGGCACGCTGGCGCGCGTGCGGCGGCAGGAGCGGCCGCGCTACGGCTTCTACGTGGACCACATGGTAGATATGCTCGGCGCCGTGGCGCTGATGTGCGGCCTGGGCGCGTCGGGGTTGCTGCACTGGCCGGTGGCGATAGCTATGCTGATTGCGTTTTTACTGCTCGCGGGCGAGAGCTATCTGGCCACCTACACGCTTTCGCGCTTTGAGCTTTCGCAGGGCATCTTCGGGCCTACGGAGATTCGCATTCTGCTGGTAATGGGCAACCTGGCAGCGCTGCGCAGCCCCTGGTCGACGGTATTCGGGCATCGCGTGCTGCTGTTCGATCTGGGTGGGGCCATTGCGGCAGTTGGCATGGCGGCCATGGCGATTGCCGTAACCGTGCGCCACACCGCGCAGCTGTTTCGGCAGGAGCCGCTGCAATGAACACACTGGTCCGGTGGGGCAAGTTCAACCTGGTGGGCGCCGTAGGCATGACGGTGCAGCTGGCGTCGCTGGCGATTTTCAACTGGCTGTGGCCGGGCCATTATCTTTTGGCGACAGCCGCGGCTCTTGAACTGACCCTGGCGCACAACTTTGTTTGGCACATTCGTTTCACCTGGCGCGATCGCCGCCACCGGTCGCCGCTGGCGGGGCAGTTTATCCGTTTTCATGTCTCCAACGGGCTCGTATCCCTGGTGGGAAATCTGGCTTTGATGCCATTTCTGGTCGAGGGTGCGCGAATTCCCGTCGTATGGGCGAATCTGATCGCGATCCTGGCTTGTTCCATTGTGAATTTCTGCCTGGGGAACAGCTGGGCGTTCGCAGAAACACAGAAGGTGAAGGCGTGAAGATCGCGATGCAGACTTCGATCGTTCTGGCGTGCCTTGCGTTCTCCCTGGGTGCTTCTGCACAAGCGCCGCAAGTGACGGAACCATCGAGTCCGGTCCCGCAGACGCCTGGTGCGAACTCGCCCCCGATGCCTGCGCCACAATCATCCACCACAACGCCGCTGGAGGCGCCGACGCCGCAGCCGGCCTTGCAACCTGCATGGCAGCCGAAGCCGAGCGACAGCTATCTTTTTCATGTCGGCGCCTTGTGCGGCGCGGGCGCAAGCACTTCGCCCGCAGGAACCAGGCCAACGGCCGGATGCGGTGTGGGGATGAAGCTTATTCCTCTGCCGGTTTTTGTCGAGTTCGGTGCGATGGCGCCGCAGGCTAACCGCAGCTACCTTACCGGATACCTCTCTGTCGATGACGACATTCCTCTGGCGCGCGAGCGGTCGAACAGGTCGAGCAAATATCTTCCCATGGCCTTGATCGGCTACAGCCGGCTCTTCGAAACGGGTCACGCGCTCGACTACGGGCTCGCGCTGGCTCTGCCGCGGTTGGGCAAGCCGAAGGATCCAAGCAGCAGCCTGCGCATCGAGCTGCGAGACTATTGCACCTTCGCCAATCCGACGCAGCACAACGTTGTGCTGCGGATCGGCTGGATGAGCGAAGAGGCCGATTGAGGCGATGGCTCGCTATTTCTCGATGACGGCCTTACTGAGGTTGCGTGGCCGGTCAACATCGACGCCACGCTCCAGAGCCATGAAATAGGCGAACAGTTGCAAGGGGACGACCTCGGACAGAGGCAGGAGATATTCGGGCGCGGGCAAAACGGGAACACAGTCGCTGACCAGGTGGGTCACGGTTTGGTCGCCGGCGTTGGCGACGGCGATGACCCGGGCACGCTGCGCCTGCAATTCGCGAAGCAGCTGCAGCGTTTTCTCGTAGCGCAGCATCGAGCCGTCGAGAGCGGGATCGAAGGTGGCCAGAACTACCAGCGGCACGCTGTCGCTGACCAGGGCGTTGGGTCCGTGCCTGAGCTCGCCGGATGGGTAGCCCTCGGCGTGGACGTAGGAGGCTTCCTTGAGCTTGAGCGCGCCTTCGCGCGCGATGGCGTAGTGGATCCCGCGGCCGAGGTAAAGGAATGTGGTTGCCTCACGATACTTGTGCGCGAGGGCGGCAATCTGCCGGCGCCAGCCATCGAGTTGCTCGTGGATGCGCCGGCTTTGCGCGCGCAGGTCCGCAATGTGGTGCGCCAGGGCCGCTTGATCCATCTGCCTGAGGCGAACGCCTTCGTAAAGAGCGAGGATGAAGAGCACCGCCAGCTGGCAGGTAAAGCTCTTGGTGGCGGGGATGGCCAGCTCAGGGCCGGCGGCCAGAGGCATGGAGACATTGGCCTCATGGGCCATGGTAGAGTCGGCGGCGTTGGTGATGGCCAGCGTTTTTTCTCCGCGGCGCGCAGCTTCGCGAAGAGCTGCCAGCGTGTCGGAGGTCTCGCCCGATTGGGATAATACGAGGCAGCTTGAATGGCGCAGCTCTCTGCCGCCTCGGCAACTGTACTCGCTTGCATATTCCACGTCGACAGCCAGGCCGCACAGGTCTTCAAGCAGGATTTCGGCCGCCAGGCCGCTATGCCTGCTTGACCCCGAGGCAACAATCAGAACTTCGCCCTGCGGGATTGACCATCCGCGAAGCAGCGTAGCAATTTCCGGCCGCAGCCCTTCCCTGGAGAGATAAAGTTCCACGGTACGCTGGACGGCTTCGGGCTGCTCGCAGATTTCTCGCAGCATGGCATGAGCGAAGCTCCCGGTTTTGGTCAAGACCGGGGTGCAAGAGACGAAGTCCGAGCCCGCAGATTGCATGGTCATATGATGGCACAACGATCAGGCTTTTGAGTAATCCGATGAAGAATCCTCCCTTTTTTCCTCAAAATCGTACTGTTTGCCCACGCGCTTTGAAGAAAAGAGAGTAGAATCTTCACGGAAATGTCCGAATCCATCAATCGCCGATCTGAGCAGATTGTGAAACATCTGCTGAGGACGGGGACTGCCAGCATCGAGGATCTGCTGGCCGTGGCGGGATCGTCGGCACCCAGCATACGGCGCGACCTGGCCCGGCTTGAGAATCGGGGACTGATCCGGCGCACGCATGGCGGGGCGGAGCTTGTCGAGCCGCTGCTTTACGAGCCATTCCGCTATGACAGCACTTTTCTGGCACGCGAACAGCGGCACGCGGCGGAGAAAAGACGCATCGGGCTGGCCGCGGCAGAACTGGTTCAGGCCGGGGAAACCGTGGGACTTTCAGCAGGGACGACCACCACGCACATCGGGCGCGCCTTGCGCCATCGCGAGAAGATCCAGGTGGTGACGAACGCCATCAACATCGGCATGGAGCTTTGCGATCAGACCGCGATCCGGACTTTTCTGACCGGCGGCGTAGTTCTGTGGGCTTTTGCTTTCGCGCTATCAGGCAATGCCGCGCTCAACTTCCTCGACAACGTATATATGGACAAGGTCTTCCTGAGCGTCACAGGGCTCGACGCCGAGCGCGGCGCGACTTCGCTGGAGGCCGACGAGGCGCTGGTTTACCGCAAGATGATCAAGCAATCGAAGCAGGTGATTGTGGCCGCGGACTCGAGCAAGCTGGCAAAGGTGGGCCCGGCCCTGATCTGCGGCACCAGCGAGATTCATATCCTGATTACTGACCACAGCGCCTCGCCCGATGCCGTGGCGCCATTTGAGCGGCAAGGTGTTCGCGTGATCCGCGCCTAAGCAGAAGCGGCGTTAAAGCCGCGCACAGGGCTCATGGTCCGCATCGCGCTGCAGAGCGAGTGCGCCGCGGTTCTTCTCTCTTCTATAACCTGGCGATAGCCGAGGCCTGTACGCTATATTCGCGGCGCAGCAGCGTGACCGCCTGGCGCACATCGGCTTCAAGAGCGGCCAGCCGGGTCACGCCGTTTGTGTGGGGAATGGATTGGCCGTTTTTGCGGCTCAACGAGCCGTGAAGAGAGAACACGCCAGAACGCCGCACGGTTTCGAGAAGACTTTCCAGGCGCAACCCGCCGCCGGCAATGAGCTGAATACGCTCGCCGGCCTGACGCCGCAATGCCGCGATGAAGTCGGCGCCGCTCAGCACATCGGGCGCGCCGCCGGAGGTGAGAAGGCTGTCGGCCCCGGTTTCGATGACCCTCTCCAGCGCTTCGCGCAGGTCCGATGCTTCGTCGAAGGCACGGTGAAAAGTCACGTCCATGGGACGGGCCAGTTCCACCAGCTCGCGGCTTCGCTTCACATCCACCGTGCCATCGGCACAGAGTAAGCCCAGCGCAACACCGCTGGCGCCGGCCCTCTTGGCTTGCTCCACTTGCCGATGCATCAGGTCGTATTCGGCCGTGGAGAAAACGAAGTTCCCGCCGCGCGGACGAATGAGAATGTGCACGGGAACGGCGAGCGAGCGTGTGGTCACCGCCATCAGCTCTGCGCCGGGCGTGATTCCGCCGCAAGCCAGATCAGCGCATAATTCCACCCGGTTGGCACCGCCCGATTGGGCTGCCAGCGCAGCCTCGAGAGTTTCAGCGCATAGTTCAAAGAAGACGGTATTCATGGGAGAAACCAAGCAATGCCCCTCTGGATCTCAGTTGCTCTATAAACGCCTGCAGCGAGAAATCGCCCGCAGTGATAAGGTCACCGGTTGCTTCGCTTCGGCTGCCTGATCGAATGATTCCGATTTGGAACTTCGATCTGCCGCACTTGATCAGCTCCCGTGGAGGCGATTTTTCGTGGAAAGGCCCTCTACGGATGAAGGGATGTATATCATATCCTCGATGAAAATACAAATATATGATCAAAATTATTATTTACGATCATTATTTGGGTAACCTCAGCGCCAGAATCCCGAAGTCCCGTGCGGGACGATCGATCTCGCAGTGCGACTTCTGAACTCGGCCGCTTCAACAACTGCCTGATTGAAGTTGAGCATTACCGCGCTGTGAGCGGGCTCACATTTTTCGAGTTTCTGGGCGCATGTATCCGAATATATCTTTTATTTTTAGTCGTTTATCTTCACGCCTAGGGCTTAGGGCCCGGCCCACCGGCCTGCGCCCGCATGTACCCCGAGTGCTACCGGCCGGGCAGCTCTGGAAGGACCTCACTGCGGCGATCCGCGCCTTGAGCATGAATAACTTGTTTACGAACATCCAGATAGAGAGTAATCACATAAATGATCAAATCGTTTACTTTTTTTCATTTTTCCTCTTGCAATTCAGGAAATCGTGCGATAGTATGGCTCGCAATCATTAATGCACGTTTTGTCGCCATTTGATCAATGCGAAGTTTCCCCCAGACCCAATGGCGACGCGAACGGGCAGGAGGAGTCGTCGCAGGCTCCGTTGGGGCAGACGCGCGATCAGTACCGGATGCATCGCCTGCCCGGTGAAGTGAAAGCCGTTGTTGCGCGGTTTCAAAAACATTGTTTGAGCAACCCTTCAAAAAAGGCAAACAACCAACCTGAGCCTCTACTGAGGAGGAGGATCCAGTGAAGCACAATCATCGGATATTGCTGATTGCGGTGAGCGCCGTCTGTATGTTGGTCCTGCTGTCGGGACTGACGCCAATCGCGCGTGCCCAACAGACTGCGGGCTCCATTACGGGACTCGTAACCGATTCTTCCGGTGCCGTGATCGCCAATGCGACAGTGACGGTGACCGACATGGACCGCGGCACGACGTGGACAACGAAGACGACGGGCGCCGGTCTGTATGAATTTCCTACCATCCCGGTGGGCAAGGTTCAAGTGAAGGTGGAAGCGCAGGGATTTGCCGGCGAAGTGAGGAACCCCTTCACGCTGGTGCTGAACCAGGTGGCGCGCGTGGACTTTCAATTGAAGGTCGGCGCGGTGAGCCAGAGCGTGATGGTGAACGACGTGCCGCCGCTGCTGCAGACCAATTCCACCGAATTGGGCACCTTGATCGATGCCAGCGCGGCCAGCGCTTTGCCGTTGGCGACGCGCGACATCAATCAATTGACGCTGCTGGCGCCGGGCGTGCTCAGCTCCAACATCTTCGCCTTCCAGTCGCCGCAGACGACCTTCGGCACGGGGCGCCCGTACGTCAACGGCGCGCGCGAGCAGGACAACAACTTCCTGCTCGACGGGATGGACATCAACCAGCCCGACAACGATGATGTGGCGTACACGCCAGCCCCGGACGCGGTGCAGGAATTCAATATGATCGTGAGCAACGCGCCGGCCGACTTCGGAAACTATGCCGGCGGCGTCATCGTGGAGTCGATGAAGTCAGGCACGAACCAGTTCCACGGCGATGTCTACGAGTACGTGCGCAACACCGATCTTGAAGCCAACACCTGGCAGGACAAGGCGAACGCGTTCATCACCGGTTATGGAACGGCGACGACGCTGCCGCGGCCGGTACTGCAATGGAACGAGTTCGGCGGCGCGGTAGGCGGGCCGATCATCAAGAGCAAGCTTTTCTTCTTTGCCGACGAAGAGAACTCGATCTATAACCAACCCAGGACTGCCAACAACAATACCCTGGTGCCGAGTGCGAGCTTCTACACGCCCGCAACCGGTAAGGTAGGCGGGCAGGTGTACGACCTGGGTTGGTTCTGCACTTCGAGCGGCGGGACCTTCAACAGCTCGGGAGCTTGCGTGGGCGGCGGACAGCTTTACATGCCGGCAGCCGGTGTTGCGACCGGTTCCCGCACAATCATTCCCTACGATCAGGTTCCGGTGTCCGCTGTGAGCCCGGTAGCAAAGGCGCTGGTGGCGCTGCCTGCGTTCCAGACCGAAGTGAGCACGCTGAATTTCTTCCAGAGCGGCTATACCCACGATTATCAAGGCGACCTGAAGATCGATTTTCAGCCGACGGACAAAGATCACGTGATGGGCCGTTACACGCAGATGTTCACGCACGTCACCCAGGGCAACGGCGCCGATGTGCTTACACCGAATCTGGAGCGGCAGTATCCACTCAAGAACATCGTGGGTGATTATGTACACACCTTTACGCCGACGCTGGTGAACGATGTCAGAGCCGGAACGCAGGTGTTTCCGGCAAACGACGAGGTTTACTCCTCGGCTACCAGCGGAAACATCAACACGACCATCGGATTACCGGATGTTCCGGTGAGCGTTTTGCCGCAGCTCAATATTGGCTATGGCCCGAGCGGCGTTGGCGGTTCGTCGAACGTCGAAGTATTTCACGACACCACCAAGCAAGTTTCGGACGACATGACGTGGACGCATGGACGCCACTCCGTTCACATGGGCTTCGATTGGCTGCACTACGACATGAACGACACCTACGCCGGGAACAACGGGGAAGCCGGCATCTGGAATTTCAGCGGCCAGTACACGGGCAACGGAACGGCGAATGGCATGGCTTACGCTGACTTCCTGCTCGGCCTGCCGCAGTCGGTCGGCGTAGGTCAGCCGATTCACTTCCACCTGGTGAACAGCCTGGGAGCCGCCTTCCTGCAAGACAACTATCAGGTGAACCCACACCTGACCCTCAACCTCGGTCTCCGCTACGAGCTGGTCACGCCGCGCCAGGATCGCATCAAAGCCAACAACATCAATTTCGACAAGGTCACAGGCGCGCCGGAAGTCGGCTTCGCCTACAAATCCTACAAGGGGCTCGGTGACTGGCAGCCTCGCTTCGGATTCGCCTGGCAACCAAGTTTTGCGCCTCGGTCAGTGGTGCGCGGAGCCTATGACATCTCCAGCTTCATGGAAGGCAACGGCATCAGCAACATGGCCGTGATTAACCCTCCGAACTCAATCCTGATCAACCAGTTCAACACTTCGGGGACGAATCTGCTGTATCCGCAGTACACGCTGACCAACGGTTATCAGCCGTACCAGAACTCGTGCACGACGGCGCAGCTGCTCGCCCTGGCGCCGAGTTGCCTGAGCGGCGAGGTCACACACGCTACTGACCCGAACCTGCGGCCAGCAATGAATCAGCAATGGAACATCACGTTCCAGCACCAGTTCAAGAACAACTTCACGGCGTCCGTCGGCTATGTTGGCGATAAAGACACCCACATGGCAGACATCTACTGGTACAACCAGAAGGTTCTTACCTCCGGAACACAGCAGGTGAAAGACAATCAAGGCAACCTGGTAACGGTGCCTGCGGTGGCCCCGGGCCCATACATGCAGCAGCTGGTGGCGGCGGGCGTGTCGCAGGCGCGGTATAACGCCTCCGACGCAGTTTCGCGCTTCGACGCCCTCGAGGTAACCCTCAGCCAGAAGAGTTATCACGGTCTTGACTTGCAGGCGAACTACACGTTTTCGAAGTGCATGACCAATTCTCTGGGTTACTTCGGCGTGTACGGCGATGAGGAGGGTTCGGGCGAACAGCAGAACGAAGCTGGCGGCAATTTCTTCCAGAACGAATACAACCCGATGGGCGATTATGGTCGCTGCTCAATCGACGCCCCGTCGTCCTTCAATATGTATGCGCTCTACGATCTGCCGTTCGGCAAGGGCAAGACGTTCGGCTCCACGGTACCAACGGCAGTGAATGAGGTGATCGGCGGGTGGAATATCTCGTTCGACACTACCTTCCGCAGCGGGTTTGCCGTGACGGCGTATGACGGCGAGTGGTTCGGCTCGTTCAATCCGGCGGCGGCCTCGAATCTTACTGCGCCGTCCTATGTCGACCGCGCAAGCTGCGTGGCCGGTCAGTCCGGCACCACCGGCATGTCGGGGGCGACGCAAATCGGCTCCAGCATCGGCGTACTCAACCTCAATCCCAAAGCAGTCACTTACCAGGCGGATGGCCAATTCGGCAACTGCCCGGTAGGCGGATTGCGCGGACCCAGCCTGAAGACGGCCGATTTGAATCTGAACAAGGCCTTCCCGATTACCGAACACAGCAACCTCACGTTCATGGCGCAGTTCATGAACCTGACCAACACGCCGATCTTCAGCATTCCGGCGACGTGGGACGACAACTACAGCTCGTGCGAATACTGCTCGGGTGTGCGTACCACCGGCCCCAACGGCGGTGGCTACAACACCGTGGGTGTCTACGGGTTGATGGATGGTTCGAACCCCGGACGCCAGATCGAGCTCTCGCTCAAGCTGAACTTCTGACGTTTCACAAGCGGCAGCGTTCCGGCGCCTGAAAGAAGCGGAACGGAGCACAGCCTTGAAGCTCGAAGCGGGCGCCTTCGAGCTTCAATGCTGTCCGGAATTTGCCGCGCGCGGCGTTGGCCGTGGAGAACCGGCAGCCTCAACTCCGGATCCGCAACAGCCCGTGGGTGTCCTTTACGGCAAAACCAGAGTCGGTGTGACGGCGACCCTGGATTAGCGATGGGCGGCGAGCTGCTCTCGAAGAGGATTTCCATGACCGGCACTGCCCTCGCCAGCAAGCCTCAGTCCGTTGGCAAGCACCCGGCGTGCTGGGTGCCGACGGTCTATTTTGCCGAAGGCCTTCCCTTTTACATCGTCAACTACATGGCCCTCTTCTTTTTTCAGAAGATGGGCGTGGCCAACGCCGTGAACACGCTGGTCATCAGCCTGCTCGCGCTACCCTGGACGCTGAAGCCGATCTGGAGTCCGGTGCTGGAGATGTACCGGACGAAGAAATTCTTCGTGGTGCTGATGGAGATGGCGGCTGGCTTGAGCCTGGTACTGCTGGGGCTGAGTTTAAAGCTGCCCGGCTCGTTCCGCTACGCAGTGGCGCTGTTTGCGGCGCTGGGCTTTTGCTCGGCGACGCATGACATTGCAACCGACGGAATCTATATTGCCGCGCTCTCAGCCAAAGAGCAAGCGGCGTACGTGGGATGGCAGGGGAGCTTTTACAACCTGGCGCGCGTCTTCTCGATGGGCGGATTGTTGTGGCTGGTGGGGGTGTTGACCGACCGGATGGCGCGCGCACATACCGCATCCGCGGCCGTGAGCGCCTGGATGATTGTCTTCGCAGCGGCCGGCCTGATCATGGCGGCGCTGGGGACGTACCACCTGCGCATGTTGCCGGCGGGAGGCGAACCGAGACGGCAGGAGAGCATGCAACAGGTGGCAGCGACATTCTGGGATGTGGTGGTGAGTTTCTTCAGGAAGCCGCACGTGCTTCTTTTGCTGGCCTTCATTTTCCTTTATCGCGCGGGAGAGGGCCAGGTGATCAAGGTGGGGCCGCTGTTTTTGCAGGCGGCGCGAGCGGGCGGCGGGCTGGGGCTCGATCCCAAAGCGGTAGGCGCGATTTACGGCATTTTTGGCAGTGCGGCCTTTGTGGGCGGCAGCGTGCTGGGCGGATACTTTACCGCGCGACTGACCCTGAAGCGCGCCCTGCCATGGCTGATCGTGATTCTGAACCTGCCCATGTGCGCGTACTGGTATCTGAGTACAACGCTGCCCACAAATCCGATTATCATTACAGCGGCCATGAGCGCGGAGATGTTCGGGTATGGTTTTGGATTTGTGGGCGTGATTCTGCTGATGATGCAGGAGATTGCGCCGGGCAAATACCAGACGGCGCACTACGCATTTGCCAATTCGCTCATGAATCTCGGCGTCATCGCGCCGGGCGCCGTGAGCGGATGGATTGAAACGCGCCTGGGATACTCGCACTTCTTCGTGTGGGTGATGTTGTCGTCGCTGCCGGCGCTGGCGCTTTCGCGTTTCGTTCCGATTTGCGGCGGCGCGCCGGCGACACCGCAGTTCGCGGCCGCCAAAGACTCCATGGGTTGAGAATCGATGGGAAGGATGGGCTATGGCAGAGCCGGATGAATTGGTACTCGAGCAAGAGGCAGCGCATATTGCCGCGGTGGGCGGTCTGAAGGCAGTGATTCTGGCCGCGGGCGAAACCGCGACCCCGAGTGGCCAGCCACTCATCCTGGAGACGCTGGGCGAGTGCAGCGTGCTGGAGTCCGTGGTGCGGATTGCGCTCGATTCGGTGCGCCCGGAGGATATCTATCTTGTCGTGGGCGAGCACCAGCACGAGGTGCGAACACTCGTCGGCAATCAGTTCAACTATGTGGTGCAGGAGGAGCCACTGGGCACGGGCGACGCAGTGCTGCAGGTCTCGCGATTGCTTAAGGATTTCAGCGGCAATCTCCTCATCCTCTACGGCGACACGCCGCTGCTTCGCCCGGGAACCATTCGCGGGCTGCTGAATCGTCATGGCTTGCGCAAGGCGCACCTCACGCTGCTTACGGCAAACGTCGATCGTCCGCTTCCTTACGGGCGCATCATCCGCGACGCGTCGGGGCAGATTGTGGACATTATCGAAGACCAGGACGCATCGGCCCAGGTGCGCGAGATTCGCGAGTTGAATGCCGGGGCCTACGTGGTGGATTCGAGGATGCTGGCAGGAGTGCTGGGCCAGCTCGAGAAAGCGGCCGGGGATGGGAAGAATCAGCTGACAGGGTGCGTGCACCAGCTCATTCACCGCGGTTGCCGCATTGCGAACTATCAGCTTTACGACCAGGACGAGGTGCAAGGGATCAACACCCCGGAAGACCTGGAGCGCGCCAAATACATTCTGCAAAAGCGGCTCTTCAGGCCGCGCCGCGCCGAAGAACAGAACCTGATCGCCTTCGGAACCGGCGGCTGGCGCGCCATTATCGGCGAGGGCTTTACTCTGCACAATGTGCGGCGCCTGAGCCAGGCGTTAAGCAATGGAATCACCCGGCGCGAGGAAGAACGCCGCGGCGTGCTCATCGGTTTCGACCGGCGATTTCTGTCGAAGCAGGCAGCCGAGGCCTCGGCCGAGGTTTTTGCCGGCAACAATATTCCCACCATCCTGCTCGACGAGGACGCACCCACGCCGCTGGTGACGTATGCGACGGCGGTCGAGGGATCGGCCTATGGGCTGGTCTTCACAGCCAGCCACAATCCTCCGGAGTGGAACGGGTTGAAGGTTTTTCATGGCGACGGCTCGCTGCTGCTTGACGATGAGACGCGCCAGATCGAAGCCGAGACCAATGCGCTCACGATGCAGGACGTGATCAAACTGGAGCTGGATTTGGCATTGGCGGCGGGGATCGTGCGCCGCAAGGACTACACCAACGCGTACGTGGATGCCGTGGAGGCGTTGATCGATCTGGAGGCCATTCGCAATGCGGGTCTGAGGGTGATTGTGGACCCGATGTACGGCGTGGGGCAGTTGACGCTGGGCACGGTGCTGACTGAGGCACGCTGCCGCGTAACGTTCATTCACGAGCGCCACAATCCGCTGTTTGGGGGACGCTCGCCTGCGCCCAGCCTGGAAGCGCTGCGCATCCTGAGCTCGCAACTTGAAGAGGACAGCTACGACGTGGGCCTGGCGATGGATGGCGACGCCGACCGCATTGCGATTCTCGACGAGAAGGGGCGCTACATATCGGTCAACGACCTGCTGCTGCTGCTTTATTGGTATTTGCACGAGGTGCGTGGCGAGCGCGGCGGCGTGGTGCGCAATTTGTCGACCACCCATCTGCTCGACCGGCTGGCACGCGCGCTCGGCGAGGAGTGCTACGAGGTACCGGTTGGATTCAAGCACATTGTGCAGACCATGCAGAAGCACAACGCGCTGCTGGGCGGAGAGTCGTCGGGAGGGTTGACGATTCGCGGCCACATTCTGGGCAAGGACGGCATCTTTGCTTCGGCGCTGGTGGTGGAGATGCTGGCGCGCACCGGGCAGAAAATCTCGCAGCTTCGCGAGCGCGTGTATGCGTTGACGGGAACGCTGCATGATCTCGAAGAGAGCATTCCGGCAACGCCGGAGATGCGAATCGCGGTCCCGCGGCGGCTGAATGAGGAGGCGCACACACACATCGGGCGTTACCCCATCACAGGCATCAGCCACGCCGACGGCACCAAGATGCTGTTGGGAAACGAGAATTGGGCGCTGCTGCGTTTCTCAGGCACGGAGCCGGTGCTGCGGCTCACCGTGCAGGCGGACAGCGAAGCAAAAGCGGCGGAGATGATGGAGTGGCTGCGCCAGTTTGTGACGGCAGAAGCGTAGAAGCCCGGGCAGCGCATAGCTTGCGAAAGGAGATGGATGCAATACGGGCACTTTGATGTCGCAAACCGCGAGTACGTGATCGATCGTGCGGACGTGCCGGTTTCGTGGACCAACTATCTCGGCGTGAAAGACCTGTGCACTGTGATCTCGCACAATGCAGGCGGATATTCGTTTTACAAGAGCGCAGAGCACGGACGCATTACGCGCTTTCGCGCTAACGGCGTTCCTCTCGACCGTCCCGGCCATTATGTTTATTTGCGCGACGACGATACCGGAGAATACTGGTCGATTTCATGGCAGCCGGTAGGCAAGAGCCTCAAGAAGGCCGGCTACGCGTGCCGGCACGGACTCTCGTATTCGCGGTTCAGCTGCAACTATCAAGGAATCGACGCGGAGCAGACGCTGTTTATTCCCATCGGCGATGCCGTGGAGCTTTGGGATGTGCGCATCAGGAATACCAGCGCAAGGCCGCGGAAGCTGAGCGTCTTCGGCTATGTGGAGTTTTCGTTTCACCACATCGAGATTGACAATCAGAATCTGCAAATGAGCTCGTATGCGAGCGGGGCCGATTGCCGGGACGGAATCATCGAGTACGACTTCTTTTACGAGCCCTGGACCTACCACTACTTTGCCGGAACTTTCGAGCCGGACAGCTTCGACACGGTGCGCGACACGTTCCTGGGCGCGTACCGGACGGAGACGAACCCGCTCGCCGTGGAGCGAGGCGAATGCAGCGGCAGCGCCGAGTTGGGCGGGAATCATTGCGGAGCCTTGCACAAGAGAATGAGCCTTGCGGCGGGCGAGGAGGCGCGGCTGGTATTCATGCTGGGCGTGGGGCCCAGAGGCGCAGGCTGCGACATGCGCGGCAAGTACTCGAATCTCCGCAATGTCGATGAAGCATTCGCTGCGCTGAAAGTATATTGGGCTGACAAGTGCGCCGCGTTCCAGTGCCGCACGCCGCATCCGGGACTGGACGCGATGGTCAACACCTGGACGCTCTACCAGGCGGAAACGTGCGTGGTCTGGTCGCGGTTTGCTTCATTTATTGAAGTCGGCGGGCGCACGGGACTGGGATATCGCGACACGTCGCAGGATGTGATGAGCGTGGTGCACAGTAACCCCGCGAAATGCCGCCAGCGAATTGTGGAGTTGCTGCGGGCACAGGTGAGCCAGGGCTATGCGCTGCACCTCTTTGATCCAGACTGGTTTGACGAGGAGAAACAGAAGGCGCCAGCGTTCAAGTCGCCTACTATTGCGCACGCGCCCGAGCGCAAGAGCCTGATTCACGGCATTGAGCATGCCTGCTCCGACGATGCGCTCTGGATTGTCGTGAGCGTTTGCGAGTACGTGAAGGAAACAGGCGACGTGGCGCTTTTCGACGAGGTGATTCCGTTTGCTGACGAAGGTGAGGCGACGGTGTACGAGCATCTGAAGCGCGCGCTCGATTTCTCGGCCCATCAGGTGGGTCAGGGCGGCATCTGCAAGGGGCTGCGCGCTGATTGGAACGATTGCCTGAACCTGGGCGGCGGCGAAAGCGCCATGGTTTCCTTCCTGCACCACTGGGCGCTAAGTGCGTTTGTTGAGGCGGCGAAATACCTGGGCCGGCGCGAGGACGCGGAAAAATACACCGCGCTGACGGAGAAGGTTCGAACCGCATGCGAACGTGAGCTGTGGGATGGAGCGTGGTATCTGCGCGGGATTACGGCCAAGGGGCTGAAGGTCGGGTCGCAGGAAAGTGACGAGGGCAAAATCTTCCTCGAAAGCAATGCCTGGGCGGTGGTGTCAGACGCGGCTTCGGCGGAGCGCGCACGGTCATGCATGGATGCGGTCGAGCGTCATCTCTTTTCAGAGCGCGGCCTGCATCTGTTGTGGCCGGCGTTTTCAAAGCCCAACGACGACATTGGATTTGTGGGCCGCGTCTACAAGGGCGTGAAGGAAAACGGCGCCATCTTCAGCCATCCCAATCCCTGGGCCGTTATCGCGGAGTGCAAGTTGGGGCGAGGCAAGCGGGCCATGAAATTTTACGACGCGCTGCTGCCTTACAACCAGAACGACGCCATCGAAGTGCGCGAAGCGGAGCCGTACTCCTATTGCCAGTTTGTGATGGGCCGCGACCACACGGCATACGGCCGTGCGCGGCATCCCTGGCTGACCGGCAGCGCAGGCTGGAATTACACAGCTGTGACGCGCTGGATGCTCGGAGTGCGCCTGGAATTCGAAGGCCTGATTGTCGACCCTTGCATTCCTGCAGGTTGGAAGGAATTTCACGTAACGCGGCGATGGCGTGGAGCGATCTTTGAGATCACGGTGAAAAACCCGCACGGCGTTGAGAAAGGCGTGATCACGACCACGTTGAATGGGGTACCGGTGCGGGGCTCCGTGAAGCCGCAGCCGGCTGGTTCGGTGAACGAGATGATCGTTACGTTGGGGCGAGTTTGAGGCCGGCATCTTCCGGCCAAAAGGAATGACAGAAAGGATGCGGCCGCGACCGGCCAGGATATGCGAACAGTTCTGACTGCGAAACGCCTGTACGATGGAAGCCGCCTTGTCGAGGACCCGATGGTGGTTCTCGAAGACGGATGCATTGCGTCGATCTCCTCGCGCGCGGCGGGCTCCGTGCCGCCTGGGGCAGAGGTTCTGAATTTTCCCGAGGCCACCCTCGCCCCGTCATTCTTTGACGTCCACATCCACGGAGCTGCCGGACATGACGCCATGGAGGCAACGTCTGAGGCGCTTGGGGCCATGGGAAAGTTCCTCGCTTCACGCGGAACCGGAAGCTTTCTGGCCACCACGGTGACGGCTCCGATGGACGCCACGCTGCGCGCAGTGAGCGGCCTGGCAAAGCTGATGGCGCGAGAACCGGCCGAGGGAGCCGCGTGCCCGCTGGGGATTCATCTGGAAGGGCCGTTCCTTTCGCACGCCAAGCGCGGCGTGCAACCGGCGGAGTATTTGCTCGCTCCCGATATCGGCGTCTTCGACAAACTGTTCGATGCAGGCGAAGGCTACGTGCGCCTGATGACACTGGCTCCGGAGCTGCCCGGCGCGACGGAACTGGCGGCACATGCCGCAGGACGGGGCGTGCGCGTGTCGCTGGGCCACTCCAACGCCACCGCCGCCGAGACGCGTCCCGTTATCGCTGCGGGAGCATCGAGCGCAACGCATACCTTCAACGCCATGCGCCCACTGGATCACCGCGAGCCTGGGATTCTGGGTGAGGTGCTGACCGATGACAGGCTGTATGCCGAGCTGATCTGCGATGGCATTCACTCCATGCCGGAGATGGCGCGGCTGTGGTGGCGCGCCAAGGGGCCGGAGCGCGCGATCCTGGTGACCGATGCCATGAGCGCGGCCGGCATGCACGACGGGGAATACCGGCTGGGCGGCCTCACGGTGCAGGTGGCACAGGGACGTGCAACGGCCGATGGCGTGCTGGCCGGAAGCGTACTCACGCTCGACCGCGCGCTCAGCAACTTTCTCAAATTCACCGGCGCAACCGTGGAGCAAGGCCTGCGACTGCTCACCAGCAATCCGGCGGCGATGACCGGCTTCGAGAAGGAGACCGGTCGCGTGCGAGCTGGCTGCGCGGCAAATCTTGTGGCAGTCAGTACTGAAGGCCGTCTTGAGGCGTCTTTTGTGAAGGGCAGGCTTGTCTCCGCCGCCACGGCAGCATGAATTTACGCACCGCGATGCACAGCGCTTCCGAGGTTGTGGTGACGCCCAAATCGGGAAGAAGATGGTGCGGCTGCGTGGCCGCATGGATGCTGGGACTTGCGGCAGTGTGCGCGGCGCAGGCCCAGGCACCGGCTGGATTCGTGGTGGCAGGGTATATATTCCCTCGAAACACAGTTCTCACGCCGGACCAGATCGATGCGCGCGGGCTGACGCGCATCAATTTCGCTTTTGCTGCCATTCGCGATGGGCGGCTGGTGACGGGAGCCGAATGCGACGAGCAGAATCTCGCGGTTCTCACCGGGCTCCGCAAGCAGAATCCCTCGCTCACCGTGCTGGTTTCGGCTGGCGGATGGCTGGGGTCGGCGGAGTTTAGCGACCTGGCGCTGACCACGCAAAGCCGCAGCGCCTTTGCCGACAGCGCGATGGATTTCCTGAAGCGTTACGATCTTGACGGCCTGGATGTGGACTGGGAGTATCCGGGCATGGCGGGCGCGGGTCATCCGTTCCGCGCTGAAGACAAACGGAACTTCACCTTGCTGCTGCAAGATCTGCGCAAAGCATTCGACCAGGAGGAGAAGACAAGCGGCCGGCGTCTGATTCTAACCATTGCGGCCGGAGCAACCAACGATTACCTGGCCCACACCGAGATGAACAAGGTGCAGCGCTGGGTGGATGCCGTGAACCTGATGACATACGACTATCGATTGCCGCCGGCCGATGCCACCACAGGTCACAGCGCCCCGCTGTTCACCAATCCGGCGGCGCCCAGGAGCGAATCGGCGGATGCTTCGGTGAAAGCGTTCGAGCGCGCTGGAGTGCCCGCAGGCAAGATTGTTCTTGGAGTTCCGTTTTATGTCCACGCATGGGGGCAGGTCCCGGATCAGAATCACGGCCTCCTCCAGCCGGGGAAACAGTCGCCCGACGATTTTGCTCCGTACAGCGCGGTCCAGTCCAGCATGCTCGGCCACGGATTCATACGCTACTGGGATGCTGCAGCTTCAGTTCCCTATCTGTACAACGCTGACAAGCAGGAGTTTGTGTCGTACGAGGACCCGGAATCGCTGGGTGACAAGTGTGGCTACGTGAAAACGCACCAGCTGGGCGGCGTGATGTTTTGGGAATACTCCGGCGACCCTTCCGGGGCGCTGCTGCACGTGATCGACGATGCTCTGCAACCATCAGCGGCAGGCGCGCATTGAGCGAGCCGGGCGCGTCACGGAATCGCACTTGAGCTGGTTGCATAAATAGCTTGGCCCGGTTAGAGGAAATTCCCTCAGGGGCTAAAGCCCGCTGTTTATGCCTTTTCACGGCACGACTAAAGTCATGCCCTTTCAAAAACACCTTTATGCAACCAGTTTCAGTCCGTGAGTGCCAGCAACACCCGCGCAATTACCCGTGGCGGATGAAGGTGCCGTTCTGCAGCTCGGTCATTGCCTGGCGCAGCTCAGCCTGGGTGTTCATCACGATGGGGCCGTACCACGCCACCGGCTCTTCCAGTGGCTTGCCAGAAACCAGCAGGAAGCGGATGCCTTCTGGGCCGGCCTGGACCACGATCTCATCGCCGCGGTCGAAGAGAACCAGCGAATGGTTTTTCGCGTCGTAGGCCGGCTCGGCGTTGGGATCGACCGCCGATTCGGTCAGCACCGCCTGCGGCTGCGAAGCATCGCGAAACGATCCTGCGCCGGCGAAGACGTAGGCAAAGGCGTTGCGCGTGGTCTCGACCTTGATGCGCTTGCGCGTGAACGGCGGGACAGAGATGTCGACATAGCGCGGATCGGCGGCAACGCCCTCGACGGGGCCGGTTTTGCCCCAGAATTCGCCGCAGATGATGCGCACCCTGGTGCCATCATCTTCAGTCACTTCGGGGATGGCGCTCGACGGAATGTCCTGGTAGCGCGGATCGGTCATTTTGAGATGAGCGGGCAGGTTGGCCCAGAGCTGAAATCCGTGCATGCGGCCGCGCTCGTCACCCTTGGGCATCTCCTGGTGCAGGATGCCGCTGCCGGCGGTCATCCACTGCACATCGCCGGCAGTCATGCGGCCCTTGTTGCCCAGGCTGTCGCCGTGCGCCACCTCGCCGGCGAGCACATAGGTGATGGTTTCGATGCCGCGGTGCGGGTGCCAGGGGAAGCCGGCCAGGTAGTCGGTCGGGTTCTCGTTGCGGAAATCATCGAGAAGCAGAAACGGGTCGAATTCAGAGGTTTTGCCGAAGCCGAAGGCGCGTTGCAGCTTGACGCCGGCTCCCTCGATGGTGGGCCTGGTTTGATAAATCTCTTTTACGGCTCTGAGTGACATGGTGAACCTCCGGAGACAGGCGCTACGCGCGGCAATTCCAGCATGGCGCTTGCTCGCCGGAAAAGCCAGCCGGCCGCTCCTCGCGGCCGGGTTTGTCCTGAACCCTTTTTCAGCTTACGAACATTGGATGCGCGAGGAAGATATTCGTTGCAACAGGTAATTCGCTGAACTGTGGATCGTGAATCAATCGTGAATCGCGGTTGGGAAGCACCAGGGCAGGCGTGACGGGCACCGGTTCCCGATCTCCCACGCCCGTCAGGCGGCCTTGATGAACTGGACGTCGAGAGTGATGTGGACCTCTTCGCCTACCAGAAAGCCGCCGGACTCAAGGGCCGCGTTCCAGTTGAGGCCGAAGTCTTTGCGATTGATTTTGCCGGTGGCGGAAAGGCCAATGCGCGTGTTTCCCCAGGGGTCTTTGGCAGGAGTGCTCGGCCCTTCAACCGCGAACGTCACCGGCTTGGTGACACCGTGGATGGTCAGATCGCCGGTTACGGCATAGTCCCCGTCGCCTTTGCGCACCACTTTGGTGGATTTGAAGTGCAAACTGGGGTATTTCCCGGCGTCGAAGAAATCTGCGCTTTTCAGGTGCCCGTCGCGCTTCTCGTCGCCGGTCGTGACGGTAGCCACGGGGACCGAGGCCTCGACGGAAGAGAGCGTGGCATCGCTGAGGTGCTCGGTCAATACGCCCGACAGGCCTGAAAAGCTGCCTTTCACGTTGGAAATCATCATATGTTTCACCTTGAACTCGGCCGCGGAATGGACAGGGTCGAGCTTCCAGGTCGTGGTGTCGGCGGAGGTTGCTGTCGCAGTGGTCATAGAGAAGTGGCTCCTTTGAGGTTTGAGATGTCTGGCCCAGTTGCTTGGATGCGGGAAGGAGTTATTCGTTGCAACAACTATTTCCCGGGATCAGGCGAGCCGTTCCCAGACGCAATAAGCGAAACATAGAAGGCGTTGTTGCCGGTGCGCAAGTCCTTGC
>Ga0335078_10000770_pt1 | contig 48887 bp, 40 predicted proteins | sample Lox_Sample_32_FD_206711 | JGI IMG/M metagenome (GOLD analysis project Ga0335078, IMG submission 206711) | Soil microbial communities from Loxahatchee National Wildlife Refuge, Florida, United States - Lox_Sample_3.2 | ecosystem: Environmental > Terrestrial > Soil > Wetlands | place: USA... | reverse complement strand
TACGAGAGGACCGGGTTAGACGCACTTCTGGTGTGGCAGTTGTCTCGTCAGAGGCATCGCTGCGTAGCCATGTGCGGAAGAGATAAGCGCTGAAAGCATCTAAGTGCCAAGCTCCTCCCAAGATAATGTTTCCCGGGGCGCAAGCCCCCTGAAGACCACGGGCAGACCACCCGTTTGATAGGCCAGAGGTGTAAGCGTCGTGAGACGTTTAGCTGACTGGTACTAATCGGTCGTGCGGCTTGATCGCTTTTTCCTTAACCGGAAAGCGATTTCAACTCGCGAATTGTAGGTCAGAGTAATCCTGTGTGCAGTTTTCAAGGAATGCCGAAAACAGTTCGGTATTGTTCTTTAAAATTTTAAATTTCAAATCTCAGATTTGAAATCATTTTTGGTGGCCATAAAGCTGTGGTCCGACCCGATCCCATTCCGAACTCGGCCGTCAAACACAGTCTTGCCGATGGTAGTAGTCCTATAGGTTCTGCGAGAGTAGGTAGCCGCCAGTCTTTCTAAAAAACCCGGAGAAGTTTCTCCGGGTTTTTTGCTTTTGAGTATTCAATACAGTTTTTCATTCGGCTGGCGCGCAACGGCCTGAGGCATTAATGATATAACGCATGAGCATGGTCCCGTTTCTAACTTCAGAGAGAATATGCGCAATTCGGCGAGATTTTGGGACGCCTGTTTTTATTTACGATCAGAAAATCCTGGAAGATCAAGCGCGTCTGGTGCTTGGTTTCCCCAACGCGTTCGGTCTAACTGCCCGCTATGCGATGAAGGCTTGCCCGACTGGCGCGATTCTCAGGACATTGACCGACACGGGCCTGCATATTGATGCTAGCAGCGGCTATGAAGCCGAACGCGCGCTGCAAGCGGGCATAGTGCCTGGACGCATTCAACTCACAGCGCAGCAAGTGCCCCACAATCTCGAGACCCTCGTCAAAAAAGGCATCCATTTCAATGCCTGCTCAATCGCGCAAATCCACGCCTTTGGGGCTATCTTTCCCGGTCGCGAATTATCTGTTCGGGTTAATCCGGGTCTTGGCTCCGGGCACAATAACCGGACAAACGTCGGTGGCCCGGCTGCCAGTTTCGGCATCTGGCACGAGCACTTGAACGAAGCGTTGGCAGCCGGGCAGAAATATGGCCTGAGGTTCACCCGCCTGCATACACACATCGGCTCGGGCAGCGACCCAAAGGTCTGGCAACGCGTGGCCCTCATGTCCTTGGATACCTGCGCGCGCCTGCCCGATGTGACCGTGCTGAACCTTGGTGGTGGATTTAAAGTCGGCAGGGTCAGAGGCGAGGCAACGGCAAACCTGCGCAGGATTGGCGCCCCTATTGCGAAAGCATTTCAGGCCTTTTACGCAAAGCACAGACGAAAACTCCGCCTTGAAATCGAGCCGGGTACCTATCTGGCGGCGAACGCCTGCGCCCTGCTTGCCACCGTCATCGATGTCGTGGATACCGGACGTCGTGGATACAGCTTTATTAAAGTGGACGCCGGAATGACCGAACTCCTGCGGCCCAGCATGTATGGAGCTCAACATCCGATCGACGTCGTGCCTGCGACTGTCGGCCGCCGCCGCCGGATGCGATATGTCGTGGTGGGGCACTGCTGTGAAAGCGGCGATGTGCTCACACCGGTCCCGGGCAGTCCGGAAGGCCTGCAACCGCGGTTGCTCCCGGAAACCCGGATCGGTGACCTGGTTGTATTGGGCGGTGCAGGGGCTTACGGCTCGAGCATGGCAGCCAAGAACTACAATTCTTTCCCGGAGGCTGCTGAAGTGATGCTCGGCAAAGACGGTTCAATTGCTCTTATCCGAAAACGGCAAACTTTGGGCCAGATCATTCAAAACGAGATGATGCCGCCGCGAAACGGGACTTAGCTGATTTTCAACCACGCCGTCTTCAAATAAGCCGGCTCGGCCCGGTTGATCGGGAAATCCGGCGGCTGCGCGCAGTAATGTTGCTGAAGGATTTTGCGGCCGGCGGCGCGGGTGGCCAGCTCGGTGTCCCGGATGAATTTTTCCGGCGGCCAGTCCGCCGCATTGCTGGAAACCAGCAATACTCCCCCAGGCTTCAGAATCGGCAGTGCAGCGCCGATCAACCGGTTCCAGTCTTTTTCCACCCTGAAGACGCCGCCTTCCTTCGACCGCGAAAACGTCGGCGGATCCAGTATCACCGCGTCAAAACCGCGCTTTTTCCCGGCCAGCCGGCGCAGCCAGTCGAAGGCGTCGCCGTAAATGAAGTCATGCGCCGCCGGATCCAGTCCGTTGAGCTCAAAGTTGCGCCGGCCCCAGTCGAGATATTTTTTTGAGAGATCCAGGCTGGTCGTCTTTGCGCCCGCCCGGGCCGCGCAAACCGAAAAACCACAGGTATAGGCAAACACGTTCAGTATTTCCGGCCGGCCGCCTTCGGCCGGGGGGGACGGCAGGACAAAATCTGTCGCGATATGGCCGGTCAACAGGCGCCTCCGATTGTCCCGTTGATCCAGAAACAAACCGGTCGAGTAGCCTTCATTGAAACTCAACTCAAAGCGCGCGCCGTTCTCGCGAACTTCAAAACGTTCCGGGGCGACTTCGCCCAGAGCCGGCTGCGGCGAAATTCCGGTTGCGGCCGTGCCGCCAATCTGTCGAGACAGGATTTTATGATGGGCGCCGTTCAATCGGAAAAGTTTCATGAGCCGCATCAGTTCCTGCTGTTGCGCCGCCTCCAGCGGCCGAACAGCCTGGGAAAGCAAAAAATCTCCCAACCGGTCCACATACCAGCCCGGATGACCGTCGCCGGAGCCGTGGATGAGTCGGAAGGCATTGGTTTCAGCCGGGTCGATCAGCATCGATCGCAGGAACAGGGCGGGATGCGCGTCAAAATCCGGCGGCGCCCCGAACCGCACCGTTGCGTTGGTTGCCGGGTGGGCAAAGGAAATTTCCGCCGCGTGCAAATAAACCCGCGCCGCCGGCGTGCCGCCGTAAAGCGTATCGCCGAGAATTGGAAAGCCATTCTCCGCCGCATGGACGCGAATCTGGTGGGTGCGTCCGGTGAGGGGCTCGGCTGAAATCATACTGTAGCGGCGGTCTGTGACCGCCGGTGACTTTGCCGGCGCGCTGAATTGGCGGCGGTCATGGACCGCCGCTACAGCAAACCGGGTCTCGGCGATTTCCGCCCCGGCGTGCGGAGGCCGGCTGCGGTATTTTTCGCCGACCCGCACCAGAGCGGTTTTGACGGTCAATTCCCGCCGGGGAAATGGCTGGTCGGTCAGGAGAAGGTATTTTTTGCGGACCTCCCGGCGGGTGAACTGTGCGGTGAGCGATCGGTTGGCGGCCGGCGTTTTACCGAAAACCATGACGCCGCTGGTTTCCTTGTCCAGCCGGTGCAGAATGGACAGGGTTGCCCAGCGCGGTTCACCCTCCCGCAACCAATCGTAGATTCCATCGCCGGCATAGGGACCGGGCCGGTGCGTGTTCCAGCCGGCGGGCTTGTGAACGACTAGGAGGTGCTCGTCTTCGTAAATCACGCACGGCGGCATGCCTGATGAAAGCATTTTCCGGCAAGCCATTGAAAGCGCGGAATCAATTATGCCGGGAAAAGACTTCACCATTTAATAGCGTTGATTCGAAGGATTAAAGAGGGCTGCCAAATCAATTGATCGATGAGGGCGCCCCCTGCCTTCAAGGGGCGTGATTTGGCGCGGCAAATGCTCGTTTTTGAACAAAATCAGACGGATTTTCGTATGTTGCATTTTGCAAATTGGAAAGCTCGATATTTTCTGACGCCCGGTGCCATTTGGCAATCCGGCGGGTCGCCGGTTCTGAAACGAAGGGTGATCGCCGGTGAAGGCCGGATCGACACGGTCCGCTGGACGAATTTATGAACGAAGCCACCATTCCGGCGGCGAACCGGATCCTGATCATCGACGATAATCAGGCGATCCATGCTGATTTCCGGAAAATCCTGGCGCCGCGGACCGGTTCGGGCGATCAGCTCCGCAAGACCGAGTCGCTGTTGTTCAACGAAGACATCGGGCCCAAGGCCTCACCGGCAGTCAACTACGAAATCGATTCGGCATCCCAGGGACAGGAGGGTTTGCAAATGGTGGAGCGGGCAGCCGCTGAAGGCCGGCCTTATGCGCTCGCATTCGTGGATGTGCGGATGCCGCCCGGCTGGGATGGCGTTGAGACCGTTGCGCGCATCTGGCAGAAATATCCGGAATTGCCCGTGATCATTTGCACCGCTTTCTCGGACTATTCCTGGTCGGATATGATGTCGAGCCTCGGGCATTCGGACAACCTGGTGGTGCTTCGAAAGCCATTTGAAGCGGTGGAAGTGCTCCAGTTGGCGCATTCGCTGACCCGCAAGTGGGTGTTGGCCCGGCAGGTCCGGGCGCAGATCGAAGAACTGGATGGACAGGTTCAGGCCCGCACCCGAAACCTGCAGGAGGCCAACGAGGCGCTGCGCCGTTCCGAAGAGCGTTTCGCCCGGGCCTTCCGTCGCAATCCGGTGCCGCTGGCTTTGCAGAAGGCAACGGAGCCGGGTTATGTGGATGTCAACGACAGTTTTCTCCAATTGACCGGTTTCCAGCGGGAAGCGGTGCTGGGACAACCCTTGAAATTGTTTCTCAAACCGGAGGCGGAACACATTCTGCTCAACGCCCTTTCGGGACGACAATCCGTGCGCAATCTGCAAACGGAAATTTCTTCGCAGGCGGGAAAAACACTGACGGTACTGGTTTCGGCTGAACCCCTGGAGCTGGACGGCCAGCCGCATCTTTTGGTATCCCTTGAAGACGTCACCGAGCGGCTGGCGATCGAAAACCAGTTGCGTCAGTCGCAAAAAATGGAGGTCGTCGGCCAGATTGCCGCCGGGGTGGCGCATGATTTCAACAATATTCTGACGGTTATTCAAGGCCACGCGGAGCTGCAGTTGAGTGTCGGGAATCCGGGCGAATCGCTCCGGGATTCCCTGAGCGAAATTTCCCATGCAGCCAATCGCGCTGCGTCCCTCACCCGCCAGTTGCTGGCTTTCAGCCGCAAACAGATGCTGCGCCCTTGTGCCCTGGATCTGCACGAGTCCCTGGAAAATCTCGCCAAAATGCTGCGACGCATCATCGGCGAAGATATTCAACTGACGATTCGTTGCAGGGAGAACCTTCCCCTGGTCCTGGTCGATCCGGTTAATTTTGAGCAGGTCGTCATCAATCTGGCCGTCAATGCCCGGGACGCCATGCCCCGGGGCGGCCCGTTGACCATCACCGCCGAACGTGTCCAGATCGACGCCCGGCACAAGGAACGGGAGCCGGACGCGATGATCGGGACCTATGTGCGGTTGACGGTTGCCGATGAAGGCACCGGGATGGATGAAACCGTGCGGCGCAAGATTTTTGAACCGTTTTTCACCACCAAAGCCGTGGGCAAAGGAACCGGCATGGGCCTGGCCACCGTCTACGGTATCGTCAAACAGCATCAGGGCTGGATTGAAGTGGAATCTCAGGTCGGCGTGGGTTCCGTGTTCAGAGTTTATCTGCCGCTGGCGGAGGGGGAGGCGCAAAAAGCGACCGAATCCGGAACCGACCTGGTCCGGGCGGCTGAACTCCAGTCCCGAACGATTTTTGTGGTCGAGGATGAAGATCAGTTGCGCGAAATGGCGTCGAAGATTTTGCAACGGCTCGGGCATCGGGTCGTGCTGGCCCAGGACGGACCGGAAGCGTTGAGCCTTTGGCCGCAGTACCGGGGAAAAATTGATCTCCTGCTCACGGACATGGTGATGCCCGGCGGAATGACCGGGCGGGAACTGGCGGACCGGCTGTTGCGGGACGAACCGCGGTTGCGTGTCATCTATTCCACCGGCTACAGCGTGGATCTGGCCGGGTTGAACCTGATTGAGGGTGTCAACTACCTGCTCAAGCCATACGATGCGACGGCCCTGATCCGGGCCGTAAAAAAGATTTTTGCCAACGGAAAATGAAACCGCCGCCGGTCGTCACGGACCGGCCTTCAACGTCCAGACACAACTGTCGGCCAAAGCTGTCCCGTCGCGCTGGGCGCGGGCTTCAATATGGTTTTCGCCGGGTTTCAACCGGACCTCTTTCCAGACAAACACGCTGTTCGTGCTGTCGTCGCGTTTGCCCTGTGATTTTCCGTCAAGCAACAATTCCACTTCAGCGGCATTGGAATAAACCTTCACATCCGTCACCGCGTTGGTGCGTTCGGTGAAACGGCGGCTGGTGATGTAAAGGACCGGTTCGGCCGACCAGTTCGCCTTGTAGAAATAGAATGCATCCTTTTTGACCCGGCGATCAGCAGTGACCAGGCCCTTGTCGTTGAGTCCCACCGAACCGCCTTCGTGGCGCCGGGGACTGGTGAAATCAAACATGTTCCAGGCAAACGTTCCCCAGACAAATGGACGCGCCTTCATCGCCGACCACGCGGCTTCGTGCACGAGCGCCTGCCATTCCTCCGGATGCCATTGGTTGGTGGCGACGGGCTGAACGGGATACAGCTCATGTTGCAGGATATTGGCGCCCGCCCCGTATTCGCTCACGGAGAAACCGCCATGCCGGCTGGTCGTCCGCAGCTCATCCAGCGTGCGGCCCCAATCCTCCAGCTTTCCGCGGCCCGCGTACCAGCCCACATAAAGGTTCCAGCCGATCAAATCGGGTATTTTACACATCTGGGGCAAATTCTGGTTCACCATCGTCGCGGCAATCGTCGGACGCGTCGGGTCCTCGCCGCTGGCGATAATTTTCAAATCCTGCAGTTCACGGTGCGGATCGGGTTTGCCCGCGCGCAGCTCGTTGAACAGGCTCCAGGCGAAGATCGAGGGATGATTGAGATTTTGCCGGATCAGATCGAGCAATTGATTGCGCGACGTCTCGGCAAAAGCCGCCGTCGGATTGATTTCGTCCACCTGCGGGATTTCCGCCCAGACCAGGATGCCGGCCTTGTCGCACAAGCTGTAAAAATAATCGCTGTGCTGGTAATGCGCGCAGCGGACGACCGTGGCGCCGATTTCCTTGATCAACGCGATATCCTCGTCCAGGTCCGCCTCGGAAACCGCCCAGCCCTTGTTCCACCGGTCCTGGTGCTTGTCCACGCCGTGCAGATGATACGGTTTGCCGTTCAGGAAAAAGCCCCGGTCCGGGTCCACCGAGTAATACCGCAACCCGAGCGGTTGCTCCACCGAATCCACCACGTCATTCGACGAACGCAGTTCGACCACGGCGTTGTAGAGGTAGGGATCGGCGCGGCCGTTCCACAGATGCGGTTGGGGCACGATCACCGGGAGGAAATAAGGAGCCGTCACGTTGGTGGACGGGGTGATTTCCTGCTGCGCGCTCGCGATGAGAAAATTGTTCACGTCGAAAACGCTGGCCGTGAGCGTCATCGGGCTGCACGGGTTGGTGCCGTTGGAGATCCAGGTCGTCACGTCCAGCACGGCTTGCGTGTCGGTGACGCTGGTTTGCCGCCAGGCCACGCCCGGGGAGCCGTGGTCGGTGAGCGCGATGTTCTGCGCCTCCGTGGTGATGAGGTGCACCGGGCGATACAGCCCGCCGTACACCGGGAAATCGCCGCTCAACGGCGCGATGTCGGGTTCGGGCGCATTGCTCACGCGCACGGCCAGGCGGTTACGGCCTTTGCTGGCCAGATTCGTAGTGATTTCAAAACAAAACGCGCCGAACCCGCCGCGATGTTCGCCGATGAGCCGGCCGTTGAGATAAACGTCCGCCACGGTCGCCGCCGCCTCGAAACGCACGAAGTAACGTTTGCCGGCTTGCGGGGAAATTCCCAGGTCACGCCGGTACCAGCCCGGGCCGCGGTAATAGTTGGTGTTTCCCTGTTGGGCCTCTTCCCAGCCCCAACAGTGCGGCAGGGAAACTTTCTCCCAGCCGGAATCGTTGAAGTTGGCCTGCCCGGCGTTGGTCGGGTCACCCGACTGGAACCGCCAGCCGGTCTCCAGCAGCGTGCTGTCCCGGGCGATCAGGCTGCCGGCGAAGGCCAGGACGAGGGCGAAAAGGAAAAACGTGCGCATGACCGCATCGTGCCACAAATCATCCCGGCGGCAAACGCAATGTCGAAAACCGGCGCCACGACGCATCGAACGCAGATTGATGAATAACTCTAATTTTAACACGAATGTAACTTTGCAGCATTTATATTGTTTCCTGCCATTGCTTTAATCCGTCGCTGGATGCGTGACCTGATGAAAATCCATGTTTGGCTTATGGCCCTGGCTCTCATTGTTCCCGGGGTCGCCTGGGGCGACGATCTGACGGTCACTTCGTTTTTGCCTTACGCGGGGCAGACGAACATTCTGTTGCAGGCCGACGGCAATGTGATCTTCACCGGGGGTTCCCTCAGCCTGCCGGCGCTTCCCGCTGGCGCTTCCGTCGGGCAACTCGTGGTCCAGGCGGGGAATAACATTACCGTCAATGACGGGACCGCCATCATCGCTGGCTCCAATTGGAGCATCAGTATGACCGCCGGCACTTCTTATCCGGGAACCATTCCGGGTCCCGGCAATGGCGGGATTTATTTGAGCGGCAGTGCTTCCCTGCAAAGCCAGAATGGTGACATTGTGCTTTCGGCGACCAATGAAATCATTATCAACACCGGCGGTGTCTGCACGGCCGGGGGCGGCAGCATTGAGGTGTTGACGGCATACGGAAACGTCGACAGCGGGACCGGCACCGCCGGATTTGTTTATTCGGCCTCGGCGCCCTATTTCAGCCCGGCGAACCCCAGCGGCATCAGCACCGCGGCCGGCGGCAACGTGACCATCAATGCTGGTGGCGATGTCATCAGTTTTCCCGCCCTCACGCCCGGAACCGATTTGCCATTGACGCCGATATTCGGCGATCCAGGTACCGGCGCCTTCGGGGCCAAATCGGGGGATGTGACCATTAGTGCTGGCGGCAGTGTTTACGGCCATTTTGTAGAGGTCAACGGCACCGGCACCATCCATGCCGGCCAGGACATCGGCAATTCAGAGCAAAACGTAGCATTGAGCCTGGTCACCGGCAGCTGGAATTTGAATGCGGGGTGGAACCAGACAACGCAGACGGTCCAGGCGGGAACCGGGGACATTTATTTGCAGGAAGTGCGGAATCCCAACGGCGTGTTCAACAACACCATGATTATTTCCCATGGCCGGCGGGTACCGTCGGCCGGGTATCATTTGTTTAACTATGATTCGCAGGCCGCAGTCACACTGAATGCGGGCGATGGGATTTATATGACCGGCAGCGACCTCCCGCGGCCCGACGATGCCGTTCCCATGTTGTTGCCTCCCATGCTGAACATGTATGCCGGTCCCGGAGGAATCACGTTACAAACCCCATCCGCGGTTGGCGTCAATAATGTGAACGTGGCCGTGCCCCCCTGCGTCACTTTATTCCCCTCGCCCTGTGGAAACCTGCAGATCATTACCACGGGCGGCGGCGATTTGAGCGGTATGGATCTGAACGGCAGCCCGCCGATCCTGCTGATGTCCGACAGCAGCCGGACACAATGGACCAATTCCGTCAATCCTGCTCCCTTTGACCCCAACGACCACAGTGCGGTGCCGACCGAATTGACCAATGCCAGCCCGGTGGTACTCAACATTGCCGGTGATATGGACAACCTCCACCTTCAGGTTTGCAAGCTGGCACAAATCACGGTGGGCGGCGACCTGAACGGTTGCACTTTTTTTGGGGAAAATCTGCATACCAATGATGTGACCTCCATTACCGCAGCCGGCCAAATTGTTTACCCGAGCGCCTTCACTTCCGTCACTCTGGACACGGCTTTTCCGGACCTGCAGCAATTGGCGCAAGGCCTGCCCGCCGAGGAGACGTATCTGCCTCCTGGCGCGGCTGATTTTTGGTATTCCGCTCTAGCTTTGGCCGTGGATCCCGCTCAATTGCCCACCACGTCACTCCAGGGCGATTCGCCGGCGCAACTGGCCGGCATTCTGAATGCTGCCCGGATGTATCCCGCCAACAATATCAACAGTACCATCGCGAATTATGATCCGACCAACCGGTCGCTTTCCGTGGTCGGCTCCATGTCGCCCAACCTCTTGAATGAATTGTTGTCGCCGACGCTGACCCTGGCGTTGTATGGCACCAACGGCGTCCCCTTGCTGGACGCCAACGGTCACCTTGAGACCGAAACCATTTTCTGGGTCCAGAATGACAGCGCCGATTACAATGAGCTCAACTCGCTCTACGCGAACAGTCAGGGAAAACCTCCGCTGCAATCCGGCGCCGGCCTGTTCGTCGCCGGCCCGGGCCAGTTTGACGTTTCCGCCGGTTCCATCGACCTCGGCAGTTCGACGGGAATTCTTTCGCTGGGCAATGCGGGTACCTCGACCTATCTGTTTCTGGGCCTGGCGAATTATTCCTTTCTTACTCCCTACCTCACTTCCGGCGCAACGGTTAACGTTACGCTGGCCGGCGATTTGAATATGCCGTTCTCTACCATTGCCACGTTGGGTGGCGGCAATGTCAATATTGCCAGCACCGGCGGGATGATGAACCTGGGTTCTCCGGAATTGACCGCTTTTGAAGAAATGATTATGCAGAACGAGTACTTTGGCCTGGGAATCTACACTTCGGGCGGCGGCGATGTGTCCATAAGCGCTTCCGGTGACATCAATGTAGCGGCTTCCCGGATTGCCACATTCGATGGCGGAAACATTTTCGTCGAATCGTTTACCGGCGATGTTAACGCCGGCGCGGGTGATACGGGTCTGGTCATCCCGGTCAATTTTTACTCGCCCAACTACTTCAGCCTTGAGCCTGTGGAATTTGTCATGGCCAGCGGCATTGCCGCGTTGACCCTCGAGAACGCCTCCCAGATTCCTGGAGCCGCGACCGTGCCGGGCGACATTACGGTGCTGACGCCGCGGGGAAATATCTCCTCCGACCAGGGCGGGATTTTGCAGGCGACCCTTGATGGCGCACTGCCTGTGGGTCCGACGATAGCGCTGATCGCCGGAACTCCCGGACCCGGCGGCTGGCCCAATCCACCGCTGTATGTCGGCAATATCGATTTGGCAGATTCCGGGGTGATCGGTGGCACGCTCGTTCTCGAAGCCACGGGAGACATAGCCGGACCGGGGTTGAATATTTCAATGGTGCAAACGAATGGTACCTCAACTGTTTCCTGGAGCGCAAACGGCGTCCGGCTGGCGGCGGGAGACATCTCCGATTTTGTGATTGAGACCAGCCCCGACCTGTTTGATTGGACGGCCATCACACCCGCCGTCTCCATCAATGCCGACGGCAGTTTGTCGTTTGAATCGCCGGTTCCAGCCGATTCGAGCTGCGGTTTCTACCGGATCCAATGGCGATAGCCGTTGGTGAAGCGGCAGGTCCATTGGCTTTTGACCGGCTGTAAGGCGGAGATGACTTTTGGATTCCGGAAATCATCCCGGCGGCAAACGCAATGTCGAATCCAACGGCTGGATGTCCGGCAACTCCTTGTCCAGGCCGGCGCCGCCGAGCCCGATGATCCTTTCCCCGGCCGGGCGGACCCGCGACTGGTAACTGGTGGCGGCTTTGTTGAAGGCGTCATTGGCTTTGACCAGGCCATCGCGGATGGCGTCGAAGTGTTTGATGAACACACAGACGCGGGTGAACAGTTCCTGGGCGGCTTCGGCGATGGCCGCCGCGTTTTCCGTCTGCGCGTGCTGCTGCCAGCTCACGCTCACCGAACGCAACAGCGCAATCAGCGACGCCGGGGTCGCCAGCAGGATGCGTTTCTCCGCCGCCCAGACGATCAGATCGTGGTCGCCTTCCAGCGCGGCGCTGAACAGCGACTCCGCCGGCACGAACAACACGACGTAATCCAGCGCGTGGGGAAACTGGCTCGGATAATCGCGGTCGGCCAATTGTTTGATCGTGCCCTTCAATTTCGCGGCGTGCGCGGCCAGCGATTCGCCGCGCCGGGCCGGGTCCGCCGTTTCCAGCGCGGTCAGAAAATCGAAATCCGGCACCTTGGCGTCAACGATGATGACCCGGTCGCCCGGCAGCCGGACGATGAGGTCGGGCTTTTTGTCGTCGGACTGCGTTTGTTCGGTGAAATCGCAGTGCGCGCTCATGCCGGCCGCTTCCACGACGCGGCGGAGGGTTTCCTCACCCCAGCGCCCGCGCGCCTGGTTGGAATGCAGCACCATCCGGAACTGCTGGGTTTCCTGCGCCAGCGACTGGCTAGATTGGGCCAGGGTTTCAAGCTGCTTTTTGACTTCGCCGAGCGTGGATGATTGGGCGGCTTCGCTTTGCTGCAGCCGTTTCTGGTACGTCTCCAGTTGTTGTTTCAACGGTTCGACCAGGGTTTTGATCGCTTCCTGGCGTTGCGCCAGGTCTCCTTTGGCGGTTTCCTGGAATTTCCCGAAGGATTGTTCCGCCAGGCGCAGAAATTCCGGCGCGGTTTGTTTCAGGGCATCGGCGCTCAGGGCCTTGAACGTTTCGCGCAAATCCGCCAGCGCCTTGTCCTGCAGTGTGCGTTGGTCGGCAGCCAGCTTCTCGGCCGCGGCCCGGCTGGCCTCGGCGGCGGCGCGAAAGGCGGTTGCTTCGGTGAGTTGGCCGCGCAACCGGGCGACCTCGGCCTCGCGCTGGGCAATTTGCTGCCGCAATTCCTTCTCCAGCCGTGAATCGGAATTGCCGCCGCCCCGCGCCCGGCCGATCAGCCAGCCGATGACGAAGCCGGCGAGGGCCGCGATGGCGAGTTGAATTCCGACAGGCATATTGATTTGCGATTTTGGATTTACGATTTACGCGACACCCGATTAAACCGCGTCAATCGCCAGTCGTAAATCGCAAACTGGGCATCGGCAAAATTGGAACGCCGGCACCGACCCGGCGAGTTCGTCGTCGCGAATCCGAAATCGCCAACCGTAAATTCAAAAATGCGCCACTACTTCGATCTCCACGCTGGCGCCCTTGGGCAGGGCGGCCACCTGGACGGTCGACCGCGCCGGGAAATCGCCGGTGAAATATTTCGCATAAACCTCGTTCATGCCGGCAAAATCGCCGAGGTGAGTCATGAAAACCGTGCTCTTGACCACGTTGGCGAATGTGAGTTTCTGGTCGTCGAGGATGGCTTTGATGTTTTGCAGGACGCGCTCGGTCTGGACCTGGATGTCGCCGGCCACCAGGTTGCCGTTCCGGGGATCGATCGGAATCTGGCCGGCACAAAACAGCAGATCGCCGATGCGCACGGCATGGTTATACGGGCCGACGGCGGCCGGGGATGCGGCGGGTTTGATGACGGTTTTGGTGCCCATGGCTGACTCTTTTCCGCGAGGTTAGTCGCACCGGCCTGACAACGTCAAGGCGGCCCCCGAATTTGGGCAGTGGCTCAATTTTGGCTGGTAGGGCCGGGCTACCGCTCGGCCAGGCGGCGCAGCCGCGCTGCCCTGCCGTTTAATTTTGCCAAAGCCGATAGCCGGTGGCTCGAAATCGGCGCACAGGGCCGACGCTCCACCGCCGGATTGGGCTTGTTTTGTCTGCGGCTTCATTGCATGGTGGACTTATTCCGGATGTTGGCGGCGGGTGCCGTATCGTCCTTTTGCTATGGCCAGAGCAAATTCTTCTTCCGCCGGCAGCGGCGGCCCGGCCTTGTCTCCCGGCATGCGGGTGGGGGGTGCGCGTTTTCTCCTGAAACGGCTTATCGGACGCGGTGAAAATTCGGAGGTCTGGCTGGCGCGTGACGTCCGGGGCGTGCGGGACGTGGCCTTGAAATTTCTGCCGCCGGCTTTTCTTTCCGACACCAATCTCATCGAACGGTTCCAGGAACAATGCCGTCGGAATTTCCTGCTGGAGCATCCGCAGATCGTTTCCACCTACGAGCTGGTGAGCGACCATGATTCCGCGGCAATTTCGATGGAATTTGTGGACGGCTGGTCGCTGGCAACGTTGAAGGTGGACAAGTTATGCCGCTGTTACAGTGTCGACGAAATTGATCCCTGGATCCGGCAGTTGGGTGAAGCCCTGGAATATGCGCACACGAAATTCGGTCTGGTTCACGGCGATCTGAAGCCGGCCAACCTGCTGCTGAGCGCGCGGGAAGGCATCAAGGTGTCCGATTTCGGATTCGCGGCGCTCCTGCGCAGTGAAAGTTCCCGGCGCGGCCTGGCCCGGGGCGGCCCTGGCAGCATCGGTTTCCTCAGCCCGCAACAGGTCATGGGCGGTACACCGGCAACGCCGGATGATATTTATTCCCTGGGCGCGACCATTTTCGATCTGCTGACCGGCACGCCGCCTTTTTACCAGGGCGAAGTCATCGCCCAGATCTGCGGATTGAAACCGCCCGGCATGATGCAGCGGCTGAAGGAGTTGGATATCCAAAGCGATGCGATTCCGGCGGCCTGGGAGGATACCGTGGCCCGCTGCCTGGCGAAAAACCCGGACGCCCGGCCTCAAAGCATCGGCGAAGTGCTGCAGTTGCTGCAACGGACTGAACTGTCCGCGCCGGCGGAAACCGCGGTCGAGGTGGAGTCGACGAAAGCCGCGGCGACGGAAGAATCCACAGCGGACCGTCCGGTCGCGCCGGCGCCGGGGCGGGTCCGTCCGGCGCGGTTCGTCGGCGTCCTGGTATTGATGGTTGCCGTTGGGCTCGCTGCCGTGTTCGGCTGGAAGTATCGTGGAAAGTTGTCGGCGACGGCGAACCTTCATCCGACATCCACGATTTCCGGCGGTTCGCCGGACAAAAATTTTGCGGCCGGAAGCGGTGCGGATGACAGCATCCGGTGCCTGACCTTGCAGCCGGATGGAAAAATCCTGGTCGGCGGTTTGTTTTCCGAAGTGAATTCCATTTCGAGCCGGAGAATCGCCCGGCTCAATGCGGACGGCACGGTCGATGCCGGCTTTGTTTCTTCGCTGCCGGGACGGGTGTATGCCATCGCCGTGCAACCTGATGGCAAACTGGTGGTCGCGGGAGATTCGATGTTCCCGGGCCGGCCGCGGGTGCACGTGACGCGGTTGAATCCGGATGGCAGCCGGGACGGCGACTGGGGAGTCGATGCCCGGCTGAATGCCGCCGTCCGCTCCCTGGCGATCCAGCCCGATGGCCGGGTGATCGTCGGCGGCAATTTTGTAACGCTTCCCGGAAAAGAAGTTCATCGCCTGATGCGCCTGACCGCGGATGGCAGGCCGGACGACACGTTTGATATCGGCGCCGGTGCATCGGCGCCGGTCTGGTCGGTGGCGATCCAGCCGGACGGAAAAATCCTGGCGGTGGGGGCTTTTGACCGGTTCAACGGCGAGAGCGCCGGCCGGCTGGTCCGGTTGAATCCGGACGGCAGCCGGGATGCCGGATTCAAGGCGCAGCCGGGCGCCAATGCCGATGTGCTCACCGTGTCGTTGCAGAAGGACGGCAAGATTCTCATCGGCGGGAAATTCACCACGGTGGACGGCGTGCCGCGGCCGCGGGCGGCCCGGTTGAATCCGGACGGCAGCCTGGATACGGACTTTCATCCGGGCGACGATCTGGATCAGCCGGTCCAGTGTTTCGCCGTGCAGCCGGACGGCAAAATCATCCTGGGTGGCGGCTTCGAAAAAATTCAGGGAGAGGACCGCCACGGCCTGGCGCGATTGAATCCGGACGGCAGCCTGGACCGGAGTTTTGATGCGGGCGGCAGCGTGTCGAATTACCTCTGGGGCGTGGCGATCCAGCCGGACGGAAAAATCCTGGCGGCCGGCAGCTTTGCCGGCGGGCGGGACGGGAAGATTCTGCGGTTGCTGCCGTAATCGCCGTTTACGAGACGGCTCAAAGATACTTCGCCAGAATCGGTTTCAGTTCGGTGACGATCTTCTTGGGCCAGGCGCTTTTCTCGGTGAGGATGGCGTTTTTCAATGCGGAATGGCTCGGCCAATCCGGTTCGGCGGGAATTTGCGGAATGGCGCGGGCGACAACCTGTTTGGCCAGTTCGGCGTTGTGATGGAGGTTGGTCATGATCATTTCCAGGGTGACGTGCCCGTCCTCCTTCCAGGCGTCAAAGTCGGTGACCATGGCCAGCGTGGCGTACGAAATTTCCGCCTCGCGGGCGCACTTGGCTTCGCCGAGGTTGGTCATGCCGATGACGTTGAACCCGGCGCGATGGTTGGTGATCGATTCGGCGCGGGTGCTGAAGGCCGGGCCTTCCATGCAGACGTAGGTGCCGCCGTCGTGGGCGTTGGCTTTGCAGACCACGGAGGTCCGCAGCAGAATCTGCCGCAGCTTTTCGCAAATCGGGCGCGCAAAGGAAACATGGGCGACAATGCCGCGGCCGAAAAACGTGTGCGCCGCCGATTGCTTGGTCCGGTCCAGAAACTGGTCGATGAGGACCACGTCGCACGGCTTGTGCTTTTCCTGCAAGGATCCGACGGCGCTGGCGCTGATGATCCAGGCCACGCCGAGTTTTTTCATGGCCCAGATGTTGGCGCGATGGTTGAGCTCGCTGGGCAGCAGCCGGTGGCCGCGGCCGTGGCGCGGCAGGAAAACCAGTTCGCGTCCGGCCAGTTTGCCGGTGAGAAATTCGTCCGAAGGCTCGCCGAAAGGTGTTTCCACCTCCACCCATTTCTGATGGGTCAAGCCTTCGATGTTATAAAGGCCGGTGCCGCCGATAATGCCAATGCGATGACTCGACATGCGGGATATTTAACATTGGCGGCGCCAAAGTTGCCAGCGTTTTTCCCGGCTGGCATTGGCGCGGGGAGTTGCTAGAGTAAGGGCATGGAACTCTTCCAGCGCATTCTTAAAACTGCCATCGAGGGGGGCGCTTCGGATGTGCACCTGAAAATCGGCACGCCCGTGGTCATCCGCATCAACCGCGAACTGATCGCCGTCGATGCTCCCCACCCCACCCAGGAATGGATGGATAAAGTGGTGGAAACCATCACGCCCGCGCACCTGAAAAAGCGGCTGGACGAGGAACGCGAAATCGATTTTTCGTATTTCATTCCCGGCATCGGCCGTTTCCGGACCAATCTGTTCCAGCAACGCGGCCAATGGTGCCTCGCCATGCGCTTCGTCAAAACCATGGTCCCCGGTTTTGAAGAACTGGGATTGCTGCCGCAGATCAAGGCCATCGCCGAATCGCCCCGGGGCATCGTGCTGGTGGCCGGTTCCACCGGATGCGGCAAATCGACCACGCTCGCGGCGATGATCGAGCACATCAACAACAATTTCAAAAAACACATCATCACGCTGGAAGATCCCATCGAATACGTTTTCGAAGACAACCAGTCGGTCATCGAGCAACGGGAAGTGGGCCTGGACACCCTGTCGTTTCATCACGCGCTGAAACACGTCCTGCGCCAGGACCCGGATGTGATCATGCTTGGCGAAATGCGCGATGACGTCAGCTTTGCCGCGGCCATGAGCGCGGCGGATACCGGGCACGTGGTGTTGTCCACCCTGCACACGACCACCGCGTCGCAGTCCATTACCCGCATTCTTGATTTTTTCAAGGCGGAGGAACGCGAACAGGTCCGGCGGCAGCTGGCCGGCGCGCTGCGCGCCGTGATTTGCCAGCGCATGGTCACCACCCTGGATGGCAGCCTGACCCCGGCCCTGGAAATCCTGATCAACTCGGCTATGGTCAGGAAGCTGATCGAAGAAAACCGGCTCGACAAATTGCCCGCCGCGATCGAAACCAGTGCCGACGACGGCATGCTGACCTTCAACCAGGCGCTGTTCGATCTGGTCAAGGCGGGGCGGATCAGCGAGAAGGAGGCCCTGTCCAAAGCCAGCAACCCGCAGGCGCTGGAGATGAATTTCAAAGGCATTTTCCTGGACGAAGGCCGCCGGATTATCAGTTGATTCCTGTAGGGCAGGCATTCCCGCTGCCGGTTCCGGGGATTTTCCAATCCCCGGGTCTTTCCTGGCGAAGCCGGAACGCTTCGGCACCGGCCGGCACGGGAACCGCCATTGACTTAAACCCGACCTGCCGTATCGTCTTTCGCCGTGCGAGTATCGAAGAAAACGGATTATGCGTTGCGGGCGTTGTTTACGCTGGTGGATCATTTCGGCGGCGCGCCGATACCGATTCGCGAGTTGGCGCGGCGCAATGACGTTCCCAAGCGGTTCCTGGAGCAGATCATGTTGAACCTGAAGGCGCAGGGCTGGGTGGGCAGCGTGGCGGGCGTGCGCGGCGGCTATGTGCTTGCGAAAAATCCGACGGAGATCACCATGGGCGAGGTGGTGCGTTATTTCGACGGTATTCTGGCGCCCATCGATTGTGTGTCGGTGACCGGCTACCAACGCTGTTCGCAAGAACCGGTCTGCCGGTTCCGGCGTGTGTTTTTCAATGCCCGCAATTACCTGGCCGAACTCATGGACCGCGCGACACTCGCCGAAGTCGCCCGGGGCGCGCCGCTGTCCCGGCAGGAGATGTCCGCCGGTTTTATCGGCGGCGAGGGCATTTAGAATCTGACGGATACGTTCTCCGTCGAAGTCAAAAACCGGACGATCGGGCATTGGCCGGGCCGGTTTCGTGGACCGGCGCAGACATCATGTGCCGCCGGAACAGGCCGAAGAAGGTCCGGTTTTTTTCACGGCTGTCCGCCGGCAGCATTTCCATCAGGGGAGCGAGATGTTTTTCGTAGTGCCGCCATCGTCCCAGCGAATGGCGGTAGATGGGTTGGCGCACCTGCCATTGGCTGGCCGTTTCCACTGCGCAGGGATTGGTATGCGGAGCCAGGCAACGTTCACTCCATTCCAATCCGAGCCAGTCAAGCATCCGGCGGGCAACCGGTTCGGTATTCCGGATCACCTGTTCGTAACTGACTTCGAGCAAAGCCAAATTCGGGATGGATCGCCAATGCTCCATCAACCGGGTGTATTGTCGGTAATAATGGCCGATATTGTGCAAGTCGAAGGAATAATCAAGGTGCAGCGGAAACCGGCGGAAATAGTTGGAGAGGCCCGTATCCCGGGGATCGCGCGTGCAATGGATGATGCGCGCCTTCGGGAATAACCGGGAGATGAAACCCAGATTCCGGAAATTGAGCGGGTTTTTGTCGACCACCCGCAGGATATCCGGGCTGACATCGCGTCTCAGGCGCCGCTCATAGTCGTCGATCAGATTCGCCGCTGTGGACGGCGTGATGTGCTTTGTCGCTTCCGGAAAAGGAATGCCGTTTTCCGTCAGTTCGATCAGCCGTGAGGTGATATCGGGCAGAGTCGGCAGCTCACCGGCGGTGGCCACGCGGGGGTGGTTGGAGAGGATGCTGGCCACCAGCGTTGTGCCGGAGCCGGGCATGCCCACCACGAAGAGGGGCGATGAGCTGTCTGACGCGAAAGCGGGAGTTCGGACGAGAAATTCCGCGGTGAAAACCTCCATGATCGCTTCAGTCATTCTTTCGACTGCCGCCGGGTTGTAGGCCACCAGGGTATTCCGGATCCGGTTAGCCTGCCGCAAACAGTCAAATGCCTCATCGTAGCAGCCGCAATCGTCATATATCTTGCCCAGCGCGAAATTAAGATATTCCTGGTCGCCGGGAGTGATGCCGGGCCGGTTGAGCAGGCGAAGGATTTGTTCCGCGTCGGTGTGGTTCGGGTTCCGGTATTGGCGGATGTTAGTCAGATTATACCAGGGATCCGGGAAGTCCGGCCTGAGGGCGGAGGCTTTCAAAAACATTTTTTCGGCTTCCGACATGTTGCCTTTGGTGACCAGCGCCGTTCCGAGGTTGTTGCAGGCTTCGGCGAAGGCGGGTTTGATTGCGATAGCCTGATTGTAACTGGCGAGCGCTTCGTCGTAGCGCTTCGTGGCCTGCAGAACAATGCCGCGGTTGTTGCAGGCTTCGGCATGTGCCGGGTTGAGGGCGATGGCCCGGTTGTAGCTGGCGAGCGCTTCGTCGGGCCGGCTCATTTTTTCCAGGACGGAACCGCGGTTGTAGTAGGCATTGGCATAGCCGGGTTTCAGAGTAATGGCTTTGTCGTAGCAGGCCAGCGCCTTGCCGTACTCTTTCACTCGTTGCCAGATCACTCCCAGGTTGTTATGGAATTCGGCACAGTCCGGAACTTTGGCCAGAATCAACCGGTAGAGGTCCGCCGCCGCCTGAAAACGCCCCTGTTGTACTTCCCCGGCCACGAGGACACCGGCTTCGGCTATGGTGTAAGATCGGCCCTGCCAATGGATTGTGATCGGGTGCGCGACCTGAAAGCGTCTTGTGTGGTGGGTCCTCATCTCAACGTTTCCTTCCGGTCCGGCAAATTCATAACAAAATTCATTCCAGCGACTTGCCAACGTTGTCAGCCGTGCGCCGGAGACCGTCCTAGGCCGGTCATAAATCATCCCGCTTCTTTCTGAAAACAACATGAATCTCAGATTAATTTCCATTCAGCCGCTTGACTTCATTGGGCAAGTGATAGAAGCAGAGCATGGAATGATTCAAGCCAGACTCTTTATTTTTATGAATACCAAATATGTCCGCTTCCTGTTGCCTCTGCTGGTCTGTGCCGGATGCGCCTCGGCCGGCCAGGCCACCCGGTTGGAACCGGTCGGCCCCGATCCGGCGTTGATCGCACCGCACCCAAAAACCGGTAACGGATTTTTGCAGGTCTATTCCGCGCGCGAACGGGTTCCGATCGATGTCAACGCCGAGGAATATTTCAAGAACGGCGATTACGGCCGGAACGACGCCCTGTACCACCCGGCTCATACCGGCTATGTCATCTATGGCTCCGACGGCCACCGGATGCAAACGGTGTCCAACGGGACCGACATGAATCGGGCCGACCTTGCGACGGTGGAGTTGTCTCCGGGCGTTTACCAGGTGCAGGCCAAAGCCGAAGATGGGGACGCGACCCTGACGGTGATGGTGCCGGTGGTGATCGAACCCGGCCTGACGACCGTGGTCCACCTGGACGGAAAATGGCGTCCGGCATGCTTCCCGAAGCCGGACGAGCGGGTAGTCTATCTGCCAAACGGGCAGGCCGTGGGCTGGCATTCGCCGGCGGCCAGGACTGACGCTCCCGGGCAAAGCTGACGGAGTGTCGGCTGCCGGATCAACTGACGGCAATAAGGGACACGGGTTCATCGCGGTCGTCCCGGGTTATACCGGTGGCGTGCAGGTCCAGCGTGGGCTGGCCGTCCACCAGGAACCGGTACTGATGGTGGCCGTGCGGCAGCCAGATCTGGATATACCACCAGCCATTTTCCCGCTGCTCCATCAGTATGGGATGCCAGCGATTGAAACTGCCGGACAGATGCACGGTTTTGGCTCCGGATGCGGAACAGTAAAAGTTGATTGGTTTGATGGAGTTTTTGGCGGAATAATCCCCTTGGGGTGGGTGGTCATGTGTGGTGTTCATAAAATAGAATTTTTCGTTGATACTTTCTTTCCAGCGTTGATTTGGTTTCATTTCAAATTCCTCCTTCAAAAATCGGGTTCCTCAATCGCCAGACCGGGAGTGGCAAAGCGATGCCCGGCCAGCCGGCGCTCCGTGGAAAATTCCGGCTTCAGGCTGTGAAACCGTTTCGTTGACCCGGTTGGCGGGCCAGGCATTCGGAGGGGGAGGTTGCAGCGCCGGGAAAAAAGTGAATCGTACCAGATGGGCGAGATTCAAGGCGGCAACCCCGCCGTTACGCATCCGGAAACACAATGCGGGAGCAGCCAGGAGAGGAAGAACGGTTTCCAGGCCATCCGGCGGCGGGAGCTGGATTTCCATGGCTAAAAAAAGCGGGGGCTGGCCGGCTGTTTCCAGTTGCAGAAAAGCCACCAGCGAGGTGTCCTGCGCCTGCGCCTGTTTCCAGCGGTCGATCATTTCCGGATCTTGATGCAGCGCGCGGAACTCGGCCTCCGTCAGTTCCACGGCCTCGACGATGCCCGGCGGCAGCACCCAATGGACGGATGACTCCGAGACGAGGTCAATCCGCACCACCTGGCGGGTCGCATAGATGGTCAGCGAATTTTCGACGGCAATGATGATGTGCTCCCGGCAGAAAATCTGCGCCGGCTGAAAGTCGTTCAGGACCTGTTGTATCCGGTCGGTTTCGCTTTGAATATACTTTTCGAGGGAGCCGTCCACGTTGTGAAGGTGGATCTCCAGATTCGGCGTGGGGGAAGTCATAACCTTAATAGCCACTGGATGTGGATTCCGGTTGATCGGGTTGGCCGGGATGTAATGGGCGGAGGGCGGCACAAAGTTCCTGGACGACTTCCTGCTCTGCCCGAAGCCAGTGATTCAGGGCGTCTTCCGAACGGTTCTTCCCGACAAACCAGAGCTGTTGCGCCCGCTGTTCGATCCGGGTTTGCGTCCGCAGATGTTGTTCGGTGGCCATGATCGTGGCAGGCGGGAGATGGGCGTAAATCAACTGGATGTTGTCCGCCGGGGCGTTCGGACGCTGCGTTTCGGGCTGGCGATCGAGCCGAGACGGGTGGAACGGTTTCCGGCATGTTTTACGGGGTGCCGGATTGAACGTGGGATTCATGACAGCACCTCCATCACCGAATTGAGGGAACCGTAGGCATTCGGCACGTTTTCCGGAGCATCGGGGTTGTGGATCCAGACGCCGTTCACGATGAACTTGTATTCGTAGCGGCCGGGCGGCAGTACCAGCCGCTTTTCCCACCAGTGATCGTCGCCGTGGCGGATCATGGGCAGGCTCCGCGGGGCCCAATGGTTGAATTCGCCGCACAGGTATACTTCCTCCGCCTCGGGGCTGCTCAAAACAAAAGCCACCTCCCGCTTCGCCGGCGGCGCGGCGCTAGTCTTGGAGGATCGTCCGCTTCTTTCAGTCCTGGTCATATCAATCCTTTCCGGTTGGCTGCATCAATTATTTTCTGCTCCGGCGCCGGCGAAGTTGTTCACCCCGTCGCTGCAACCTGCGTCTGTGCCGGTTCGCCATGTATTCCAATGGACAGGTTGAAAATTAACGGGCCATGAAAACGGAATTAAAATGTCGGGCGATGGGCCGACCAAAATCCGAAAGCGCCGGGGTGGCCCGGATTTTGACCCCGGGAGCCGTGGTGTTTTAATTTCGGCTTAATATTCCGTTAATTCGGTCTTCACACATTGAACCCCGGGTGGTTGGAAGGAGGCCGGGATGAGTTGTTTAAATGAAAATCGTTCGAAACCACAACCGCATGCCAATGTCAGTATTTCTTTTGAAGCTGTTCCGGCTGGCGACTCTTGGCCTGTTCCTGGGGGACACCGGTGAAGCGTTGGCGGACATCCGGGCTGCCGAAGTCGATCTGGCCTATGTGAGCCGGTTGGCCAGGGAGCGGGCACTGCATCCATTTGTCTCACCGGCGCAAACGCTGCCCCGTTTCCTGCGGGGCGACGTCCTGAACCGGGAACAATACGACCAGATCCGGTTTCGACATTCGCGGGCGCTCTGGTCGGCCGAGCACCTGCCCTTCCGCATCGAATTTTTTCATCCCGGCTGCCTATACGAGGAACCTGTGCGCATCAATGAGGACACGGCCGAATACACCCGGCGCATCCGATTCGTCTCGACCGAAACCTGGTCGTATCTCTGGAGCCCTCGCTGACCACGACCCCGGAACGCAAAAGCCGCTTGCTCCGGCACAGCGGCTGCCCCAACCCGGCACCCTTCAATCCACACGCCGGCCGGCTGGATATCCATGAGGCCCGGATGACGGACGCAAAGGCGTCTTCCGGAGGAAGTCCGGCGCCGGCTTCAGGCTCAATGCCCGGCAACCCGTTGCCGCCCACGCTTCTCGTCTCTGTAATATCGGATCGGCGGATTTTTAAATCCGTCAAAAATTCGACCGGGGTATGGGGCTGGCGGGGTGTCGCCTTCTCCCGAAGGAAAGACCGGGCGGAGAAACACCCATTCTGAACGGAATTTAATCAGTCCTTTAATATCTTTTAATCAACGTTTGGTTCTATATATTGTCGAATCTGGCACATGAGAATTCTCCTGGTAGAAGACGAAAAGAAGGTGGCCGACATCATCGCCCGCGGCCTCAAGGCGGAGCGTTTTGCCGTGGATGTGGTGCACGACGGCCAGCAGGGCTGGGAAATGGCCGAGGCGTTCGACTATGACCTCATCATTCTCGACCTGATGTTGCCCGGGTTGAGCGGTACGGAGATCCTGCAAAAGGTGCGCCGGAAAAACCAGGAGGTGCCGATCCTGATCCTGACCGCGCGGGACGGCATGACCGACAAGATCACGAATTTCGAGAGCGGCGCGGATGATTATCTGACCAAGCCGTTTGCCTTTGCCGAATTGCTGGTGCGGGCCAAGGCGCTCCTGCGCCGGGGCCCGGTCAATCGCTCCAGCGTGTTGCGTGTCGCCGATCTGGAGGTGGACCGCCTGACCCAGCAGGTCCGGCGCGCCGGCCGGAAAATCGAGCTGACGGCCAAGGAATACGGCCTGCTGGAATACCTCGCCACGCATCCCGACCGCGTGTTCTCGCGGACCATGATCATCGAGCATGTGTGGGATCAAAGCTTCGAAGGCCTGACCAATATTGTGGACGTTTACGTGCGCCATTTGCGGGCCAAGGTGGACGATCCGTTCCCGGTCAAACTGCTTCGCACCGTGCGCGGGGTGGGATATTGCCTGACCGACGGGGTGCAGACATGAACACCCGTTCCATCCGGTTTCGCCTGGTCACCTGGTATGCCGGCCTGCTCACCGGCATTTTTCTGCTGCTCTGCGCGCTGTTGTATCTCAACCTGAGACATTTTCTCGAAAACGACCAGCGCGAATCCCAGGCGCGGCGCGCACGCCAGATCGCTCAAACTTTGCTCGCGCATGCCGGTCAGACCGGCGAAGCGTACGTCGCCCGCGAGGTGAAAGACTGGTTCGAACCTGAAATCAACGGCCGTTTCATCCGGATCACCCGGGCCGACGGCGGCCTGCTGTATCTGTCCGGCACCCCGAACGACGGCAGTTTCAATCCGCAACAGGTCCCGCCTTTGACGCCGTCCGCCCAACCGGAGTTTTCCCGCAAGCTGAATTTGCCCGGAGACAAAACCATGATGGTCGCCGCGCTGAACTATCGCGCCCCGGACCACACCGCTTATCTCGTGGAATTCGGCGTCCTGCTGGATCCCGTGGAAACCGCGCTGAACCATTTGTTCCTGCAACTGGCGCTGGGTCTGCCGATGGCCGTGGTGGTGGTGGCGGCTGGAGGATATCTGCTGGTCCGGCGGGCGTTGCATCCGGTGGAGCAATTGACCCGCAAAGCCGAGCAGATCACCCAGCATAATCTGAGCGAGCGCCTTCCGGTGGCCCGTACCGGGGATGAACTGGAACGGCTTTCCCACTCGCTTAACCGCATGATTGCCCGGCTCGACGATGCTTTCAAAAATTCCAAACGTTTCGTGGCCGACGCCTCGCATGAACTGCGCACCCCCCTGACCATTCTCCGGGGAGAACTCGAAAACCTGATTGAAAACACTTCGCTGCATCCGGACCTGCGCGAGCAGTTGGGAAGCCTGCTGGAGGAAGTCGAGCGCCTCGGCAAAATCGTGGAGCAGATGTTCGCCCTGTCCCGGCTCGACGCCGGCGAAGCGCAGACCGAATGGACCCGGTTTGACCTGGCCGAACTGGCCAAAACAACGGCCGAACAGATGAACCTGCTCGCCGAAGATAAAGGCATCGATATCGTCTGCGTCGCCGGCCGGGAAGTGCCGGTGGAAGGCGACCGGGCCCGCCTCAAACAGGTGGTGGTGAACCTGCTCGACAACGCCATCAAATACACCCCGACGAAAGGAACAATCCAGTTGCGCGTCAATACTGTCAACGGACACGCCTTTCTCGAAGTGGCCGACAACGGCATCGGCATCCCCCCGGACGCGCTGCCCCATGTCTTCGAACGCTTTTATCGGGTGGACCAGACCCGGTCCGGAGATTCAGGCAGCGCCGGACTGGGATTATCCATCGTGAAGTCCATCTGCACCGCGCATGGCGCGGAAGTGGAGGTGCAAAGCGCCAAGGGAAACGGCAGCAGCTTCCGGGTGAAACTGCCCTTGTCCCGCCCGCCCGCCCGCGACTGACTGACTTATGAAAATCCATTTTGTCTCCCGACCGGAAGCGTTCCGTTTTTTCCGCCAACGCCGGCTGCTGGGTGCTTCGGCGGCGGTCCTGGCCGGGCTCCTGGCCGGGTTCTGGCTCATCCGCGGGCCGCACGCCGCTTCGGCGGCGCCGGATGCCCCGGCCGACCTCCCCACCGTGCCCGTAGTCCGCGTGGCCCGGCAAGACCTCTACAAGGGAGTCACCGTTCCCGCCGAGTTCCGGCCCTATGTCGAGGTGGAATTGCATGCCAAGGTCGCCGGTTATGTGGACCAGATGAGCGTGGATTTCGGCGACCGGGTCAAGGCCGGCCAGTTGCTGGCGACGCTGGAGGTGCCCGAGTTGCATGACGAATTGAACAACGCCATCGCCACCGCGCAAAAGGCCGCCGCCGATTACACCAACGCGGATCTGATTTACACCCGGCTGGAGGCCGTGAACCAAAAACACCCCAACCTGGTAGCCCAGCAGGACCTGGACACCGCCGAAGCCAACGACAACTCGGCCGCCGCCACACTGGCCGCGGACAGGGCGGACGTGCAGAAATACCAGACCCTGGTGGCTTACACGCAAATCACCGCTCCCTTTGACGGCGTCATCACCCACCGCTACGCCGATCCGGGCACGTTGATTCAGGCCGGCACGTCTTCCGACACCCAATCCCTCCCGCTGTTGCGCGTTTCGGACAATTACCTGCTCCGCCTGGATTTCCCGGTGGACGTTGATTTCGTGAAGGACGTGCGGGTCGGCGACAAGGTGCAGGTGCGGGTCGAGTCGCTGGACAACACAACCTTCACCGGCACGATCACGCGGTTCACCCGCGACGTGGACGACAAAACGCGGCAGATGACGACGGAAATCGAGGTGCCCAATCCCGACCTGGAACTGGTGCCCGGCATGTATTGCTTCGTGGACTTGAAGGTCCAGAAACACCCGCAGGCGCTGGCCGTTCCCACCCAGGCTGTCATCGCCGGCAGCCCGCCCACGATTTATGTCGTCAACCACAACAACCGGATCGAGGAGCGTCCCGTCAAACTCGGCCTGGAAACCCCGGACCAATACGAGGTGATTTCAGGCCTGGAGGAGGGCGACTGGGTGGTCGTCGGCAACCGTACCCAGCTCCAACCCGGTCAAAAGGTGGAGCCCAAAACCGTTGCGCAGCTTTCCCTGGAATGAAAATTGACATCGAACCATTCGCCGGCCGGAACACCTTCGTCGTCCGCATCCGGCCGGGCGCCCGTTTCCGCCACCGTCGGATTCGCCTTTCGGAAACCCGGGAAACGGGAAGAGTGTACCGTCCGCCCGCCCGGCGCCCGGAGTCCTTGCGCCCCGCTGCCTTCCCGGGATTTGCGACGGGGACAATCCCTTCCCCGGCCGCGAGAGCTTCCGGGTGGATTAACGCATGAATACTCCTCTGACGCCCGACCAGCTGGAAGCCCTGGGACGGCTGGACGCCTGTACCCTGGCCGACGCCATTGAAACGTTCAAGGAACGCCTGCGCAACGAGGGCTTTACCGACAGCTCGATCCGTTGCCTGTTTCCCGGCTTGAGCCCCATGGTCGGCTACGCGGCCACGATCAAGATCCGCGGCTCGGCGCCGCCCACCGCCGCCAGCCCTTATCCCGACCGCACCGACTGGTGGGATTACATTCTTTCGTTGCCGGCGCCGCGCGTGCTGGCGGTGCAGGACATGGCCACCCGGCCGGGACTCGGCACGCTGCTCGGGGCGGTGCATGTCAATGTCCTCCACGCGCTCGGCTGCGTCGGGGCGGTCACCAACGGTTCCGTGCGCGATCTCCCGACGGCGGAAAAACTGGGGTTCCAGCTGTTTGCCGGCAGTGTTTCGGTTTCTCACGCCTATGTGCACATCGTGGAGGTGGGCAGTGCAGTGGAAATCGCCGGACTGAAAATTCAGTCCGGCGATCTGCTGCACGGTGATTTGCACGGCGTGCAGACGGTTCCCCCGGCGGTTGCCGGCCGGGTGGCGCCGGTGGCGGCGCAAATCCGGGCCCGGGAACAGGTGTTGATCGCCCTATGCCAGTCCCCGGATTTCTCCGTCGAAAAATTGCGGGCGGCGGTTTTGGAGGGCCGTCCCTGACGTTTTCCCGTTCCCATCATGTCACGCTTTGCCCTTCGCTATCCCTACCTGATCATCGTCATCTGCCTGATCACCTGCGTCGTCGGGGTGACCAGCCTGGTGCGGATGCCCGTGGACCTGTTCCCGTCCATCAAGATCCCCGTGGTGGTCGTCGCCACCTTTTTCAACGGCATGCCGCCGGAACAGATCGAGACCGACATCTCCGGCCGGTTCGAGCGGTTCTTCACCCTGGCCAGCGGCGTGGATCACATGGAATCGCGCTCGCTGCCGGGCGTGAGCCTCATCAAGATTTATTTCCAGCCGGGTTTCAACGCCGACTCCGCCGTCACCGAGATCGCCAACCTGGCGATGGCCGACCTGCGGCGCCTGCCCCCCGGCACCCTGCCGCCGGTGGTCCTGAAGTTCGATGCCTCCAGCCTGCCGGTCTGTCTGATCACGCTCAAAGGCCAGGGCCTGACCGAATCCAAGCTCCGTGACCTCGGCCAGTTCGATGTGCGCAACCAGATTGCAAACGTCCCCGGCGCGTCGGTGCCCATGCCCTTCGGCGGCCGTTACCGCCAGATCATGGTCTACGTGGACCCGCTCAAGCTCGAGGCGCATCAGTTGAGCGTCATGGACGTCGTCCGCACCGTGAACAACGCCAACCTCATCCTGCCCGCCGGCGACGTGAAGATCGGCCCGTACGATTACAACCTGTACGTCAACAGCCAGGTCAACGACATGAAGGATCTCAACCAGGTGCCGTTGAAAACCATTGCCAACCAGCCGGTGGTCATCGGCGACGTCGGCACGGCGGTGGATGGCGCGGAAATCCAGTACAACGTCGTGCGGGTGGACGGCCAGCCGTCGGTCTACCTGCCGGTGCTCAAACAGGGCGGCGACGCCAACACCATCGCCGTGGTGGACGGCATCAAGAAGGCCGTCGGCAACCTGTTCGACGTGCCCAGACAACTCGTGACCCGGGTCGTCTTCGACCAGTCGGTTTTCGTCCGCAACGCCATCGACAACCTGGTCCACGAGGGACTCATTGGCCTCGTGCTCACCGGCGTCATGATCCTGGTTTTCCTGGGCAGCATGCGGGCGACCGTCGCCGTTTTCCTGTCCATTCCCCTTTCAGCACTGGCGGCGTTCATCGCCCTGCAAATCGGCGGCAGCACCGTCAACACCATGATCCTGGGCGGACTGGCGCTGGCGTTCTCCCGCCTCATCGACAACTCCGTCGTCGTGCTCGAAAACATCTTCCGTCACATGGAAATGGGCGAACCCCCGGACATCGCCGCCGAGCGCGGCGGCAAGGAGGTGCAGCTGGCCGTGCTGGCGGCGACGTTGACGACCGTCATCGTCTTTTTCCCGGTGACCTTCCTCTACGGCGTCAGCCGGTTCCTGTTCGTGGCGCTGGCGCTGGCGGTGATCCTGTCCCTGTTCGCCTCCTACCTGGTGGCCATGACGGTGGTGCCGCTGTTCTGTGCCAATCTCATCAAGCTCCATCAGGGACACGACGCATCGGCCGAACCCAAAAACTGGGGCGCCCGGTTCAACCGCTGGTTCAACCTGAAGTTCAAACAGATGCTCGACCGCTACGAGGGATATCTGAAGCTGGCGCTGCTCCGCCCGATGGCCACCGTGCTCGGCATCACCGGCGTTTTCATCCTGAGCCTCGGGCTGTACCCCTTCATCGGCGAGGCTTATTTCCCGCGCACCGATCCCAGCCAGTTTGTCATCAACCTCAAGGCGCCGACCGGCACGCGCATCGAGATGTCCGATCAGCTCGTGCAAAGGGTCGAGCAGGTCGTCCGGGAGGTCGTCCCGCCGAAAGACCTGAAAATCATCGTCTCGAACATCGGCGTCCAGGCGGGGTTTTCCGCGATTTACACGCCAAATTCCGGTCCCTACACGGCGTTTGTGCAGGTGGGGTTGAACGCCGGCCACCGGTTGAGCAGCTTTCAATACATGGACCTGGTGCGCGCCCGCCTGCGCAAGGAGGTGCCGGAGGTGGCCACGTATTTTCAGACCGGCGGGCTCGTGGACGCGGTGCTCAACCTCGGCATGCCCGCACCGCTCGACGTGCAGGTGACCGGCAATGACATGGACCGGGCGCATGAGATCGCCGTCGCCATCGCCCGCAAAGCCCAGGCGCTGCCCGGTGTCAGCGACGTGCTGGTGCCGCAGGACGTGGATTACCCGGCGTTGCAGCTGAACATCGACCGGCTCCGCGCCAGCGAGCTCGGCCTGGACGAAAAGGAAGTGGTCGGCGACGTCATCACTGCCCTCACCTCCGACATGATGATTGCGCCCAGCTACTGGGTGGACCCGAAATCCGGCAACGATTATTTCCTCACCGTCCAGTACCCGGAAAACCTGCTGCCGAAAAGCCTCGCCGAACTGGGCGCCGTGCCCTTGCGCGGCGCCAGCCTGACTCTGCCGACGCGCCTTGACACCGTGAGCCGGTTTATTCACCTGAACTCGCCGACCGAGGTGGACCATTACCAGTTGTTGCGGACGATCGACGCCTATGTGGCGCCGGCCGGCGAGGACATCGGCGGGGTGCTCCACGGCGTCCAGGACATCGTCAAACAGATGAAACTGCCGTCCAACATCCGCGTCACCATCCGCGGCTCGGCCCAGGCCATGCAGGTGTCGTTCCGCAGCTTCGGCCTGGGCCTGATCCTGGCCACTGTGCTCGTCTATCTGATCCTGGTCGCCCAGTTCAAATCGTTCCTCGATCCGTTCCTGATCCTGCTGGCGGTGCCGACGGGTCTGACCGGCGTGCTGCTGATGCTCTTCGCCACCGGCACCACGCTCAACGTCATGTCGCTCATGGGCGTGGTGATGATGGTGGGCATCGTCGTCTCCAACAGCATCCTGATCGTGGAATTCACCCGCCGTCTGCGCGAGGAGGGCCGGCCGCTGCGCGAGGCCGTTTCGCTCGCCTGCCGCGTGCGCCTGCGCCCGGTGCTGATGACGTCGCTGGCAACGCTCATCGGGTTGATCCCGATGGCGACGAAGCTGGGTACCGGCAGCGAAGCCTATGCGCCGCTCGCCCGCGCCATCATCGGCGGCCTGGCGGTCTCCGTGGTGCTCACCGTTTTCATCGTCCCATGCGCCTATTACCTCATTTACCGGCGGACCGAGACGCCGGCGAATCCCGCGGGGGAAGAAACCGCCCCGACCGGCTCCGCTCACTGAAAATCTTGAGACATGAAAAAAACGTTTCTCATCCTGCTGAGTGGCGCTCTGGGCGCCGGCCTGGCGTTGGCCGACGGCACTAATGCCTGGCCGACGCTGACGCTGGCCGATGCGCAGGCGCTGGCGTTGAAGAACCATCCGCAGGTCGCCGAGGCGGATTACCGCGCGCTCGCCGCGCAGGAGGTCGTCAAGGAAAACCGCGCCGGCTATTTCCCGACGGCCAACCTCTACGCCACCGCCGCCGGGGCGGATGACGACGACACCCGCATCCTGGCCGGCGGGTTGAACAACCCGAGCGTCCTCGACCGCGCCGCCGGCGGCGTGCAGGTCAACCAGCTTATCACCGACTTCGGCCGCACGGCCAATCTCACTGCCAGCTCCAAATTCCAGGCGCAGGCGGCCAGCCAGAACGCCAGCGCCACCCGCGAACAGGTGCTGTTGCAGGTGCAAGCCGGCTATTTCGGCGCGCTGCAGGCCCAGGCCGTCCTCAACGTCGCCCGGCAAACGCTCGATACGCGGCAATTGTTGCTGGACCAGGTCACGGCAATGGCCACCAATAAATTGCGCTCCGAACTCGACGTGAGTTTCGCCCAGGTCGAACTGGAACAGGCCCGCCTGCTCCTCCAAAAATCCCGGAATGACGCCGACGCCGCCCTGGCCACCCTGTCCACCGCGCTGGGTTACCATGAATATCATCCCTATCAACTCATCGAACTGCCCCTGGCCGTCGGCCCCGAAACGAACGACGCCACGGCGCTGGTCCAGGTCGCCCTGGCCCGGCGCCCGGAGCTGCTGAGCCTGCGCGATGAGCGCGACGCCGCCCTGCGTTATGCCCGGTCCCAACGGGATTCGCGGCTGCCGACGATAGCGGCCGTGGGCGTGGCCGGCCAGTCGCCGATTCACGACGACCGGTTGCCCGACAGTTACCTGGCCGGCGGGGTTCAGCTCAGCCTGCCCTTGTTCGCCGGCGGCCTCTACCTCTCGCGCCAGCACGAGGCCGAATTGAGGGCCCAGGCCGCCGCGGAATTGCTGCGAACGCTGGAGGATGACGTGATCCGGGACGTGCGCATCGCCTGGCTCAACGTCAACAATGCGCTGGAACAATTGCACACCACCGACCAGCTGCTCCAGCACGCCGCGGAAGCCTACGAACTGGCCGATTCCCGTTATCAGAACGGCATCAGTTCCATCGTCGAATTGAGCCAGGCGCAGTTGAATCTGACCGCGGCGCAGATCGCGAACACCAACGCCCGTTACGATGTGCTGATCCAGCGGGCGAACCTGAACTACCAGATCGGCGCGTTGCAATGAGGTGGCCGGATTCCGGGAAACCGGGGCCGGAAACCCCGCGCCCGTTCCAGCCGGTGCGTCACGGCTTGCGCCCCAGGATTTGCGCCACCGCGCTCTTCCCGGTGTGGAACCGCCCTTCCCACACCGGCCGTTCCAATTCCTGCGCCAGCTCGAAATCAAGTCCCGCCAGTTCGTCCTTCAAGTCGGCCAGGGACGCCAACAGGTCCGCGGAGCCGGGGCCGCCGGTCTTGAACTGCAACTGGGCCGGCGTGTAGGCTTCCAGCACGAATACTCCGCCCGGCCGCAGGCCCCGGACCGCGTCCCGGTGCAACGACCGGCGCAACCCGGCCGGCAGATGGCAGAAGATCGAAACAATGGCGTCCCACCCGCCGGGCGCGATTGCGTAACCGGCCAGGTCGGCGACGACAGTGCGGAGGTTCACCCCGCGGAGTTCCGCCAGCCGCCGGGCCTTTTCCAGGCCTGCCGGCGACTGGTCGACCGCCACGACGTCGCAGCCCAGCCCCGCCAGGAACACCGCGTTGCGGCCTTCGCCCTCGCCCAGCGACAGGACCTTGCCCCGGGGCAGGCGGTCCGCGACGCTTCGGAGAAAATCGTTCGGCTCGGTTCCGTAGGCGTATTCCGCACCGCGATAACGCTCGTTCCACATGGATCCATTCTTTATTCCGGCCGGTGCAGGATGACAAGCAGAGAAGCGGTGCTGATGAACGCCCAGAGCAGCATTCCCTGGACGGCCGCTCGCCAGCCGACCCGGCGCAGGGCGTTGGGAGACAGGCCGGTGCCGATCAGGCACAACACCGCCGTCAGCCCCCACTTCGAGACTCGGGCGATGAACGGCGCCGCCGGCGCCACGGCCGGGATGAAACTGCGCGCCAGCGAGGCCAGCAGAAACAGCCCGATAAACCACGGGATATTTGCCCGGATCCGCCGGCGTTGATGCCCGGCGGAACCGTCGCCGCCGGCGGCCGCACGCGAACCGAGGGTGAACGCCATCCCGAGCGTCACCGGGACGATCCAGAGTGTCCGAGAAAGTTTCACCGCCGTGGCGGTTTCGAGCGCCCCCGGGCCGTAATTGAACGCGGCGCCGACCACCGACGAGATATCGTGAATGGCCACCCCCGCCCAGAGGCCGAACTGGTGCGGACTCAAATGAAAGCCGTGGCCCAGCATGGGAAACAGGTAAAGCGCCACCGCGTTCAGCAGGAAAACCGTCCCCAGCGCCACGGCAATTTCCGCTTCCGTCACCGCCAGGACCGATCCCACGGCCGCGATGGCCGACCCGCCGCAAATGGCCGTGCCGGCCGAAATGAGCGCGGCAGTGTTCCGGTTGAGCCGGAGGGCGCGCCCCGCCCATGCGCCCAACCCCAGGGTCAGGACGATGGTGGCCAGGGCGAACCAGGCGCCATTCCAACCGGCCTTCAGCACGGTCGGCAGATCCATCCCAAAACCGAGCAGCACGACGCAGCCCTGCAGCAGGCGTTTCGCCAGCCGATGGCCGTGGCGGGGAAACGGGTTGCCCAGGCAAAGCGCGAAGAGAATGCCGGCCACCAACGCCGCCGGCGGCGACGCCCAGGCGCTCAGTCCCAGGACAACCAGCGCAAAGACCGCCAGCCGGGCGGTCGGGCTGGCCGGAAACCGGCGGAGAGTTGGATTTGAAGTCATCGCCCGGGTTCGGGCGTCCGGCGGCACAGCGGTGAATCGGTTCATGTTTCAACCTTATTTTAAGCCGGAACGAACATTCTACAAAGACATTGTTTATATTGAATTCATATATTATAGTTATATCGTGAACCGAAATCATTTGGCGTTGTTTCATGCCGTGGCCCAGGCCGGCGGCATCAGTCGTGGCGCGCGGCAGGTGCGCGTCAGCCAGCCGGCGGTGTCCAAGCAGATCAAGGAACTGGAGGCGGACCTCGGCGTGCGCCTGCTGGAGCGCCTGCCCCGCGGCACCCGCCTGACGGATGGCGGCCGCATTCTCGCCGGGTATGCCCAGCGGTTCCATACCCTGGAACGGGAGGCCGAAGCGGCGATGAAGGAGTTCCGCGGATTGCAGCGCGGGCGCCTGGCCGTCGGCGCCAGCATGACCATCGGTGCCCATTTGCTTCCGCCGGTCTTTGGCGAATTCCAACGGCGTCATCCCGCCGTCGAACTCCAACTGGAGATCGCCAATACGCGGACCATCCGGGAAAACCTGATGCAGGGCGTGGTGGAAATCGGCCTGACGGAGGGGCTCATCGCCGGGGAACATTTTGCCTCGGAAATTTTTTACCAGGACGAGCTGGTGGCCATTGCGCCGCGCGGCCATCCGTTATTGAAGGCTGGCCCGGTTCCGGCCCGGCGGCTCTGCCGGGAACCGATCATCCTGCGGGAGGAAGGCTCCGGCACCCGCGAGGTCGTCGAACGCGCCCTGGAGAAACGGGGACTCACCGTCCGCCCCGTGTTATCCCTCGCCAGCCCCGAGGCGATCAAGAACGCCGTCATCGCCGGCCTCGGCGTGGCCATCCTTTCCCGCCTGACCCTCCGCCTCGAATTGGAGGCCGGCTCCCTGGCCGTTGTGCCGGTGAAGGACCTGGTCATCCGCCGGCCGCTTCACCTGCAGCGGATCCGCGGCCGGAACCTGAGTCCGGCGGCGGTGAAATTTCTGGAAATCCTGGCCGCCACGAAGGAGCGGTCGCGGATCCAGGCCATTGGCAAACGGCGGATCGAGTGAGCGGGCCGGGGTGGATGTAACCCGGTCCATTCCGGCCGGCCGGTTTCAGTCCTGAAGCCGCGAGTGCACCAGCTCGCACAATTGGACTGCCAGCCGGTCTTTCATGCCGTAATAGACACACTGCCCCTGCTTCTCCCGCCGCAGAATGCCGGCGGACGCCAGCAGGGCCAGGTGTTTGGACACGTTGGCCTGGGTCGAGCCGGTCGCCGCCACGATGTCGTTGACCGGGCGCGGTCCCCGGCAAACCGCCTGCAGAATCCTCAGCCGCATCGGCTCGCCCAGCATCCGGAACCGGGTCGCCATCCGTTCCAATTCCTCCCCGTCCACCACCCGCAAAAATTTTTCCTTTGACATATAACTATATGGTTATACAATTATAACATGTACACGGTTATTGTCCATTGGAAATTATGAAACTGCAGCTGATCATCCGCCGGTTTGCCGGCACATTTGTCCTGGCCAGCCTGGCGCTGGCCCATTACCACAATTCCAACTGGCTCTGGTTCACCGCCTTTGTCGGCTTCAACCTCCTGCAATCGTCGTTCACCAACTTCTGCCCGCTGGAGATCATTCTGAAAAAACTCGGGATCGGGCGCGACGGTTCCGCCTCGTGTTGTGCGCCCCGGACGGATTGAAACTTCGGCCCCCGCCAATTACGGAGGATTCATGCGAAAACCAATCCTGCTGACGGTGCTCCTGCTGGCGGCGCTGGCCGCCGCCGGTTGCCGGCAAAAATCCGGAAATGTCTCCGTCAATAACAACCTGCCGCCCGCTTCTGTCCGGGTGCAAACCGTGCAGAACCAGACCCGTACCGCCACCGAGGAGGCGGTGGGCACGGTGCGCGCCAAATTACGCTCCGTCATCGAAGCCAAAATCAGCGGGCGGATTGAACAAATGCTGGTGGTGCCCGGCCAGGAAGTTAACGCCGGTGAGGTGCTGGTCCAGTTGGATGCCCGCGAGGTTCAGGCCCAGTTCGATCGGGCGCTGGCCGTGCGGCAGCAGGCGGAGAGCGACTTGAAACGCGCCACGGACCTGAACCAGCAGAAAATCCTCGCGCAATCCGAATACGACAGCGTCCAATCACGATTCCGGGTGGCCGCAGCCGCAGCTGCGGAGGCGGAGGCTCTGCTGGGTTACACCCGGGTGGTCGCGCCATTTGACGGGGTCATCACCCGCAAATACGCCGACGTGGGTGACCTCGCCTCACCCGGTAAACCGTTGTTGGAAATGGAGGACGCCCGTCATTTGCGGCTGGAGGCTGACGTGCCGGAGGCGATCATCGGCCGTCTTAGCCTGGGTGACCGGCTCGGCGTGCGCGTCTCCGGCGTGACCAACGAACTGGAAGGCACTATCGGCGAAATCGCGCCGTCGGCCGACCCCAACAGCCGCACCTTCCTGGTCAAGCTGGACCTGCCTTCGGTCCCCGGACTGCGAGCCGGTCAGTTCGGACGCGTGGCCGTGCCGGTGGGCGAAACGGCGGCACTCCGCGTGCCGGCCGCCGCGGTCGTGCAACGCGGACAAATGGAACTGATCTTCATCGCCGTGGATGGGCGCGCGCAATTGCGTCTGGTCAAGACCGGCAAACGCATCGGCGACGAAGTGGAATTGGTTTCGGGCGTGGACGCCGGCGAACCGGTGATCGTGGAAGGCGCCGGCAACCTGGTCGACGGACAACCATTGGCGGTCAAGCCATGAAAGCCGCTACGGTCCAACCGGCGGCCGGCCCCCCCGGCCTCGCCGGCCTCATTGCCCGGGCGTTCATCGATTCCAGGCTCACGCCGCTCATCGTCGTCGCATCGGTGCTGCTCGGCTTGCTGGCGGTATGGTTGCTGCCTCGTGAGGAGGAACCGCAAATCAAGGTGCCGATGGTGGACGTGCTGGTTTCCCTGCCGGGTTTCAGCGCCAAGGAAGTCGAGGAACGCGCCACCCGGCCGATGGAAAAGCTGCTCTGGGAAATTCCCGGCGTGGAATACCTCTATTCCACTTCGAGCGAAGGACAATCGCTGGTCATCGTGCGATTCAAGGTCGGTGAAGACATGGAACGCAGCCTGGTGAAGCTGAATCAGAAACTGCAGTCGAACTTTGACCGGATTCCGCACGGGGTGTCGCCGCCGCTGATCAAGGCGTGGTCCATCGACGACGTCCCGATCCTGACGCTGACGTTCCACAGTGAACATTATGACCATCTCACGTTGCGCCGGCTGGTGGCCCAGGTGGATGATGCGATCAAACAGGTGCCGCAGGTGGCGGAAACCACCCTTATCGGCGGCGCGCAACGGCAGATCCGGGTGTTGTTGGATCCCGTCCGGCTGGCCTCGCGCAACCTCAGCCCGGCCGGCCTGGTGCCGATGCTGCAACAGGCCAACCGGCAATTCGCCGCCGGCGGCCTGACCGCCGACAACCGGGAAGTGGTGGTGGAAACCGGCGCGTTTCTCGCCAATGCCGAAGAGGTGGGCAACGTGGTCATCGGCGTGTTCGGCGGCAAACCGGTTTACCTGCGCGAAGTCGCCGACATCGTGGACGGCGCCGGGGAGGCGGGCCAGTACGTATTTTTTGGCGAAGGCGCCGCCGCTCGTGGCGCGGACCGGCAGTCTGCCGGTTATCAACCGGCGGCGCAGCAGACTGCCGGTCTGCGCTACCGGGAACAACCCGCCGTCACGCTGGCCATCGCCAAACGGCCGGGGGCGAACGCCACCACCGTGGTCAACGAAGTGCTCCGGAAAATGGACACGCTCAAAGGCCGTATCATTCCCGCCGATGTGCAGGTGGAGGTGACGCGGAACTATGGCGCGACGGCGGAGGAGAAATCCAACGAATTGCTCTGGCACATGCTCATCGCCGTGGCCGGCGTGTCAGTGCTGATTCTGGTGGCGTTGGGATGGCGCGAATCGGTGGTCGTCGCGATTGCCATTCCGTCCACCCTGGCGCTGACGTTGCTGGTGTTTTATCTGTACGGCTTCACCCTGAACCGGATCACGCTTTTCGCGCTGATTTTTTCCATCGGCATCCTCGTGGACGACGCCATCGTGGTGATCGAAAATATCGTCCGCCATTTTCGGCTGCCGCAAAACCGGGACCGGAGCCGATCCGAGATCGCCATCCAGGCGGTCGGTGAAGTCGGCAACCCGACCATCCTGGCCACGTTTGCCGTGATCGCCGCCGTGCTGCCGATGGCGTTCGTCGGCGGTCTGATGGGCCCGTACATGCGGCCGATCCCCATCGGTTCCAGCGCGGCCATGCTTTTCTCGCTGGCGATCGCCTTCATGGTCACACCGTGGGCGAGTCTCCGGATCCTTCCGGGGCGTCGTAGCCGCCGGGGTAACGGGGCTCAATCTGATAAAACTGAAAACGAAAATCGGATTGGGTCTCCTCACGCCGGTGGGCACGAAGAAAATTTATTTTCGCGGATTTACGTTCGCCTGATGCGGCCGCTGGTGGCGAAACGCGGCGCGCGTTTCCTTTTTCTCGGCGGTCTGGCCGGGTTGTTGCTCGTTTCCCTGGCGCTGGTCGGGCTCGGCGCGGTGAAAGTGAAAATGCTGCCGTTCGACAACAAGAGCGAATTCCAGATCATTCTGAACCTGCCGGAAGGCAGTTCGCTGGAGCGCACCACGCAGGCGGTGCGGGAAATCGCCGCCGTCGTGCGCACCGAGCCGGAGGTGACCGATTACGAGATTTACGCCGGAATCGCCTCGCCATTCAATTTCAACGGACTGGTGCGGCATTATTTCCTGCGCCGGGGCGCAAATGTCGCCGACCTCCAGGTCAACCTGCTGCCGAAGAACGAGCGCCGGGCGCAGAGTCATGACCTGGCCAAACGGGTGCGGCCGCGCGTGGCGGCCATTGCCGCCCGGTACGGCGGCCGTGTGGCGGTGGCGGAGGTTCCGCCCGGACCGCCGGTGTTGCAAACGCTCGTTGCCGAGATCTATGGGCCAACCGATAACGACCGCCTGGCCCTGGCCCAACAGGTCATTGATATCTTTCGGCGGACACCCGGCGTGGTGGACACGGATTGGTACATCGAGGCCGACCAGCCGAAAATGCGCTTTGTGATCGACAAGGAAAAAGCCGCGCTGCACGGCATCAGTGCCGAAACCATTTCCGAAACGCTCCGCCTCGCCGTCGGCGGCGAATCGGTGGACCTGCTGCACGTTCCGCGCGAGAAGGAAGACGTGAACATCGTCCTGCAACTGCCGCTGGCCAGCCGGACCAGCCCGGAGGAGTTGCTGGCCCTGCGCGTCCGTTCCGGCGACGCCAACGCGTTGCCCGAGCCGGGTTCTGTCGCGGGAATCCCGCCGCTGGTCCCGCTGCGCGAACTGGTGACCGCCGAGCGGACAATCACCGATAAAAGCATCTACCATAAAAACCTGATGCCGGTGACGTATGTCATCGGCGACGTGGCCGGCGCGGTGGAAAGCCCGGTCTATGCGATTTTAAAAATGAACCCGGCGTTGCGAAAACTCGACACGAAACAATTCGGAGGCGATGGTTCGCCCTTGAAGATTTACAATGCGCATTTGCCGTTCACCGACGACCAGCCCGCCATCAAATGGGACGGTGAATGGCACATCACCATCGAAGTGTTTCGTGATCTCGGTCTGGCTTTCGGGGCGGTGCTGGTGCTGATTTATATCCTGATGGTCGGCTGGTTCCGATCGTTTGTGACGCCGGTGATCGTGATGACGGTGATTCCCTTTTCGCTCATCGGCATTCTGCCGGCGCACGGGGCGTTGCATGCGTTCTTCACCGCCACCTCCATGATCGGGTTCATGGCGGGCGCGGGCATTGTGGTGCGCAACGCCATCATTCTCGTGGATTTCATCGAACAGCGGCTGGGCGAAGGACTGCCGCTGGCCGAAGCGGTGGTCGAGGCGGGCAAGGTCCGGTTCCGGCCGATCGCCCTTACCGCTCTGGCGGTGGTGGTGGGCGCGACGGTGATCCTGTTCGACCCGATTTTTCAGGGACTGGCGATTTCCCTGATGGCGGGCAGCCTGGTTTCGATGGTGATTGCGCCGGTGGCCGTGCCGTTGCTCTATTTCATGGCCAATCGCCGAAAGCCCGGCGTTAAAATTTCCGCCCATTGATCGCATGCACGAACTTTCCCTCCTGATCATCGCGCCGCTGGTTGCCCTTGGATTTATGATGAAACGAACCGGTCAAATTTCCATTCCGGAAGCCCGGAAGCAATTAAATGAAGGCGCGCTGGTCATTGACGTGCGCAGTCCCGCGGAATTCCATTCCGGCCATCTCCCGGCGGCGCTCAATCTGCCGCTGGATGAAATCGAATCCACCCTGCCGCAACGCGTGCAGGACAAAAATCAGGTGCTGCTGTTACATTGCCAAAGCGGGATGCGCAGCGGTCTGGCCTTGCGGAAATTAAAAGCCCTGGGTTACACCCGGGTCTTCAATCTGGGTTCGTATCCACGAGCCCAGGCCATCTTAAAACCGCCCCCATGATGGCTGGTGTCACTCCGGCGATTGCAAAAAACCGGAGAAACATCGCTTTCACTTTAGTTTACATGTTGCTTCCGGCCATTTTTTCATAAAAAAATTAATCAATAAAGCTATTGACAAATCCGGTGCCTTATGGAAAATAACGACAAATAGAGTCGTCTATTCAGTCGGCGAGGCAGAATGGCGCCTGTGTACTGCTCGTTACTAGGTTTTAAACAGGTGTTTTTATTTTGACATAATAACGACTGAACAAATTGTGATTAAACAAGTTAAAATATTCTCTTTTCAATTGTTTAAAAAGTGTTGATATGAAAACGAATCAGAACATGGGTGCCGCGGTTCGCTTCAACTATCCGCGGCTTTTGCAGCTGTCATTGGCCATCAAGTCGCCGCCGTTGCCGGCGCCAAGCCAAAAGGTAAATCAAATGAAACTGAATCCATGGGGTCTCCTGCTGGCTGGAATGTTGTTTGTGCTCCCGGCGGTTGCCGACGATAACGCGTCCACGCCTCCGGCCGGAACGGCAGGCGGCGTGGCGGCGCCGGCGGGGAACGTTGACAGCAATGCCGCCGTCGCCAACGCCGCGGAAATCGAGGCCCTGAAAAACGAAATCCGCCGGCTGGACGAGAAGGTGACCGCGTTGCAACAGCAGCAGTCGGCCGAACAACAGACCAACGCCGCTGCGGCCTCAGAACAAATCCAGTCGCTGGACCAGCAGGTACGCATCCTGCAACGCCAGCGGGAACTGGATCAGGAACAGGCCGCCGCCGCCGCCAAAAACCAGTCGAAAGTCTCGATCGGTGCCAACGGTTTCATTTTCTCGTCGCCCGACACGAATTTTTCCCTCGCCCTGCACGGCGTGTTGCAGGTGGACAGTCGCAGTTTTTTTGCCAATAACAATATCCAGGGGGATAACAGTTTTCTGCTGCGCCGGGCCCGGCCGATTCTGCAGGGCACGGTGTACCGGGATTTTGATTTTGTGTTCATCCCGGATTTCGGCGGGAGCATGGTGCAGATTTTCGACGCTTACATGAATTATCGTTACGTTCCCGAACTGCAGTTCCAGGCCGGAAAATTCAAATCACCGGTCGGCCTGGAAACCCTGCAGGCGGACGTCAACATCCTGTTCAACGAACGGTCGCTGGCCACCGACCTGGTGCCGAACCGCGACAATGGTTTCGCGTTGCACGGCGACCTCTTCAATGGCGCCGCCTCCTATACCGCGGACATTCTCAACGGGGCGCCGGATTACTCGGGCACCACGACCAACGTCGATTTTGACAGTTTCAAGGCCTTTGCCGGGCGGGTGTTCTTCCAGCCGCTGAAAAATTCCGGCATGGCGGTGGTGAAAGGATTCGGCTTTGGCCTGGGCGGCAGTTACGAAACCGACCATGCCTGGACCAACACGGCCGGCACGGGCCTGACCTCCGGTTATACCACCGACGGCCAGCAGAAGTTTTTCACCTATACCAACGGCGTGGTGGGTCACGGTGCGCACTGGCGGCTGGCGCCGCAGGGTTCGTACTACTATGGCCCGTTTGGCGGGTTCGGCGAATATGTCATTTCCGACCAGGATGTTGTGAATGTGAACCGGGCGGGCCGGCCGAGTGCCGACCTGCAAAACAAGGCCTGGGATGTTTCGGGCAGCTGGCTGTTGACCGGCGAGGACGCCACCCCCAACGGCGTGGTGCCCCGGCATCCGTTCGATCCGAATCACGGTCAGTGGGGCGCATGGCAGGTGGTGGGCCGGTACGCGCAGCTGGATGTCGACAAAAACGCCTTCCCTCTGTTTGCCAATGCCAATTCGTCCGCGTCCAAGGCGCATTCCTGGGCCGCCGGTCTGAACTGGTACTTGAACCGGAACATCCGTTTTGATGTCAGTTTCTCGCACACCTGGTTTGAGGGCGGAAACGGCTCCGGCGCCACGGTGACCAAACATCCGGAAAATGTGCTGTTCACCCGGATCCAGTTGGGATTTTAATTCACCCGAGCCTGGGAAAGGAACTGCCAATGAATGCATTTAAAACAACTGTGGTTTCGCTGGCCTGGACGCTGGCCCTGGCGGCCGGCGCCAAAGAGGTCAAACTTCTGAATGTCTCCTACGATCCCACGCGCGAGTTCTATCAGGATTACAACGCCGCTTTCACCAAATACTGGAAGGCGAAAACCGGCGATGACGTGGCGGTGGCGCAGTCGCACGGCGGTTCCGGCAAGCAGGCCCAGTCCGTCATCAATGGACTGGAAGCCGATGTCGTGACGCTTGCGCTGGCCTACGACATTGACGCCATTGCGGCACAGGCAAAGCTGCTGCCGCCTGACTGGCAGAAACGTCTGCCGGACAACAGCACGCCCTACACCTCGACCATCGTGTTCCTGGTGCGCAAGGGAAACCCGAAGCATATCCGGGACTGGGAGGATGTGGTAAGACCCGGCGTCGTGGTCGTGACGCCCAATCCGAAAACCTCCGGCGGTGCGCGCTGGAACTATCTGGCCGCCTGGGCCTATGCGCTGGACCGGTACGGTCACGACGATGCGAAGGCGCAGGATTTTGTGAAACGGCTTTACAAGAACGTGCCGGTGCTCGATTCGGGGGCGCGCGGGTCGACCACGACGTTTGTGGAACGGGGCATCGGCGACGTCCTGCTCGCGTGGGAGAACGAGGCGTATCTCGCCCTCCAACAGTTCGGGACGAACAAATTCGACATTGTCACGCCGTCGCTGAGCATCCTGGCCGAACCGCCGGTGGCGGTGGTGGACCGGGTGGCGAAGAAGCACGGGACCACCGCGGTGGCGCAGGCGTACCTGGAATACCTGTATTCGGAGGAAGGCCAGGATATTATCGGTAAGAATTTTTACCGGCCGCGCAATCCCAAAGCCGCCGCCAAATATGCCGGGCAGTTCGCCCCGGTGAAGCTCGTCACCGTCGATGATGTCTTCGGCGGGTGGCAGAAGGCGCAAAAAATCCATTTCGCCGATGGCGGCGTTTTCGACCAGATCTTCCAGCCCTGAACCGGACATGGGTTAACGCAAAGAATGTCTTTCGCCGGCCTTGGACAACGGATATATCCGGGACCGACAATCGCATGGCAAAACAAGCAACCAGTGTGTTGCCCGGGTTCAAGCTGACGCTCGGCTACACGCTGCTTTACCTCAGTCTGATTGTCCTGATTCCGCTGGCGGGCACCTTCTGGAAAACGAGCGCGCTGAGCTGGGACCAGTTCTGGCATACCGTCACCGCGCCCCGGGTCCTGGCGTCGTATCGGTTGAGCTTTGGGGCGTCGTTCCTGGCTGCGCTCATCAACCTGGTTTTCGGCCTGCTGGTCGCCTGGGTGCTGGTGCGGTATCAGTTCTGGGGCAAAAGATTCGTGGACGCGCTGGTGGACCTGCCGTTTGCGCTGCCGACGGCGGTCGCCGGCATTGCCCTGACGGCCATTTACGCGCCGAACGGCTGGATCGGCCAGTGGCTGGCGCCATTGGGAATCAAGGTTGCCTACACGCGGCTGGGAATTCTGGTCGCGCTCACCTTCATCGGCCTGCCGTTCATTGTCCGCACCGTGCAGCCGGTGCTGGAAGATCTCGACCCGGAATTCGAGGAATCCGCCGCCAGCCTGGGGGCGAGCCGGTGGCAGACCTTCTGGCTGGTCACGCTGCCGATGTTGCGTCCGGCGTTGCTCACCGGTTTCACGCTCGCGTTCGCCCGGGCGCTGGGTGAGTACGGGTCCGTCGTCTTTATCGCCGGCAATATGCCGATGAAAACCGAAATTACCCCGCTGCTGATCATCACCAAGCTCGAAGAATATGATTATTCCGGCGCCACCGCCATCGCCGTGGTGATGCTGGTGTCATCGTTCGTGCTCCTGTTCACCATCAACTTCCTGCAATGGTGGAGTCACCGCCATCACGCGCCGGTTTGAGCCATGATACCCGCCTCCACCCTTCGTGTTTCCGGCCGCCGGGCTCAACGCCGTGTGACGGCCGAACCGCCGCTGGTGCGCCGGCTGCTCGTTGGCGCGGCACTGCTGTTTCTCGGCCTGTTCCTGGTCGTGCCGCTGGCGTCGGTTTTCACCGAGGCCTTTGCCAAGGGCCTGGGTTTTTACCTGCGCACCTTCGACGACGTCAACACGCTGGCGGCGATCAGACTGACTTTTATTGCGGCTGCCATTGCGGTGCCGTTGAACTGCGTCTTTGGCGTGGCGGCGGCGTGGGCGATCGCCAAATTCGATTTCCGCGGGAAGACTTTTCTGATTACCCTGATCGACCTGCCGTTCTCGGTGTCGCCGGTGGTGTCGGGATTGATTTACGTGCTGATGTTCGGCGCGCAGGGATTGGTCGGTCCGTGGTTCATCGAGCACGGTTTCCAGATTATTTTCGCCGTGCCGGGCATCGTGCTGGCGACGATTTTTGTGACCTTTCCGTTTGTGGCGCGCGAGTTGATACCGCTGATGCAGGCGCAGGGCCGCAACGAGGAGGAGGCGGCGCGGGTGCTGGGCGCCGGCGGCTGGCAGACCTTCTGGCGGGTGACGCTGCCCAACATCAAATGGGGCCTGCTCTACGGCGTGATCCTTTGCAACGCGCGGGCGATGGGGGAATTCGGCGCGGTGTCGGTGGTCAGCGGGCACATCCGCGGGCCCGGCGGAACAAATACCATTCCGCTGCACGTCGAAATCCTGTACAATGAATATAACTTCACCGGCGCGTTCGCCGTGGCGTCGCTGTTGACGTTCCTGGCGCTGGTCACCCTGGTGTTGAAGACCTGGGCAGACCGCAAAAACGCCGCCCTGCGCGGGACCGAAAACTGAAAACGCATGAGTGTTGAAGTCCGCAACGTCAGCAAGAAATTCGGCCAGTTCACCGCGCTCGAGCGCATCAGCCTGAAGGTGGAGTCCGGCGAACTGGTTGCGCTCCTCGGCCCATCCGGGTCCGGCAAGACCACCCTGTTGCGCATCATTGCCGGCCTGGAATTTCCCGAGCCCGGCGACGCGCAGGTTTTGTTTTACGGCGAGGATGTGACGACGATACCGGCCAGCCAGCGCAAGGCGGGTTTTGCCTTTCAGCACTACGCCCTGTTCCGGCATCTGAATGTTTTTGAAAACATTGCCTTCGGCCTGCGGGTCCGCCCGCGCGCGATCCGGCCGGCCGAGGCGGAAATCCGCGAGCGCGTGGACAAGCTGCTGAAGCTGATCCAGCTGGAACCGCTCGGCAAACGGTATCCCTCGCAGCTGTCCGGCGGCCAGCGCCAGCGGGTTTCCCTGGCCCGGGCCCTGGCGGTCGAACCGCGGGTGTTGTTGCTGGACGAACCGTTCGGCGCCCTGGACGCGAAGGTGCGGAAGGAATTGCGCCGCTGGCTGCGCAAGCTGCACGAGGAAATCCACATCACCACGCTGTTTGTGACCCATGACCAGGAGGAGGCGCTGGAAGTGGCCGATCGCGTGGCAATCCTGCGGGGTGGACGCATCGAGCAGATCGGCACGCCGGAGGAAATCTACGACCATCCCGCTTCGCCCTTTGTGTATGATTTTCTCGGCAACGTGAACCTGTTCAGCGGCCGCGCCCGGGACGGCACGGTCCTGATCGGCGACACGGAATTTCTGGTGCCGGAAACCGCCGGCGAAGCCGACACGCCGGCGGTGGCGTTTGTGCGGCCGCATGACATCCGGGTTTCGCGCCAACCCGGCGGGCCGGCGATGCTGGCGGCGCGGGTGATCCGTTGCAACGCCGCGGGACCGGTCGCCAACCTGGAACTGGTGCGGTTGGACACCGGGGAACAATTCAGCGTGCAATTGAGCAAGGAACAATTCCAGCAGTTGCAGCTGAAAGCCGGTGAATCGGTGTTTGTGGAACTGCGAAACGTGAAAGTGTTCTCGGAGGATTATTCCATTTGAATTCCTGCGGCTTCTGGACGGGAGAAGATTGACTTGTCGCGGCCGGCTCTTATCGTTTTGCGCCATGGCCGACAAACCTTATCGCAGTCTCGTCAAAGCCGTTTCCTGGCGTTTCACCGGCAGCCTGGACACGATGATTATTTCCTTCCTGATTACCGGAAGCCCCAAATGGGCGCTGACGATCAGCGGCGTGGAATTGTTCACCAAGATCGGCCTTTATTTCCTGCACGAGCGGGTCTGGGAAGCCATTCCGTTTGGCCGGATCCGGGAACCAAAGGACAAACCGACGTTTGATATTTAGGAATGGTGGCCGGGCTCGGGGGTTACAGGCAATTAATGGTTTAGGCGATCACTTTTTGAGCGCACTGACACCTCCTTTTTTGGACTGGCAAAGATGGGGTGGCCGACGGGATTCGAACCCGCAACAACAAGCTCCACAAGCTTGGACTCTACCGTTGAGCTACGACCACCAACCGGATCAATAGCCTAGAATTATTGGTCGAACACGTCAAGTTTGCTGCGGACGGTAGTGGTATATTTTGGGTAGGGACGCCGCGCTGCGGCGTCCGGACACCACAGCGCGCTGTCCCTGCCATTTAGGAAAATGTACCACTGCTGCAGGCTGTTTTGGCCGGCCCAACCCATTCGATTTGAAGGCTTTTGCCCCCGCCGGTTTAGCACGATTCTTGCTTCGTCCACCTTTGGAATGCAGAACATGGACGAAAACGACTTCGAGTTGGTTGAACCGTTTGATTCGGACACAGGTTCGTTGAATGGTGTCAGCTCGGAAGTCGCTTTTGCTCTGGGCGTGGAATGGCAAATGTTCCGGCAGCGTCTAAAAACAGGACAGCGATTTCAAACGCTCTGTTTGGCCATGAATGCGGCGCGCCTGGTGAAAATGGCTGAACGTCAAAGACGCTTCGTTGAAGATCGACCTACGCCCTGGGCTGGTTGGTCGGAAATCTGGGTGGGCGACTACGTAGCCTGAGTCTGCACGACCAGGATCCAGGTAATATCTTTGCGGTTGCCCTGTTCCCGGCAGTATTCACAAGGCGGAAACACGTGTCCCTCCGGAATGACCCGCTCCACGGAATGACCGCAATTACCTACGGCGCGGTACACGCCGGACATATGACAAACCTGACCCGTTGTTCGACTCATAATACCTGATCCCGAGTTCATTTCCAAAACTGTCGGTTGAACGAAGTCTTTTTTGCAACGATTTCACTCGGGAGTCAAGCAACTTTGTCTCCAGCTATGTCCTGATTTTGGACACATCGAATTGAGCCTGAAAACAGATAAGGCAGGCGAGACCGCCTGCCTTATCGGAAATTGACTTACTCAATCGATCTGGATTATGGCTTATAGCACTGCTTGGTGGATGAATTGAACAAGGGCGTCGTGCTGACGGCCATGTTGCTGCTGGGGCTGACAATGACCGAAGCGGTGCGGGTCAGGGAATCTTCGCAATTGAGGAGTGCGCTTCCGGAACTGCTCTTGCCACCGCACCAAAGGTCGATGTGCCGTTTCTTGCTCTTGCTCCAATCGGAATCGCATTGGGCACAATCGTCTTCCATGATGAAATATTTTTTCAGGTAGGCGACATAGACCTTGGTTCCGGGTTTCAGCTCGGACTTATCAGTCGCGAACGTGACCGGATTGCTGTAAGTGCCGCTGCCGCCGGCGGTGGAATGAATCTGCGGATAGGCGATGGCACCGCCCGGCGGGTCGTTGTCCAGCCAGCCGTAGCAGGTGCAATACATGGTGTAGGTCGTGGAAGCCTGCACGGACAGTGCGCCCATCAACATGAGGAAGGCTGAGCCCAGCCCGAGGAGTTTGATCTTGTTGGTTATCTTCATCTTCTTGTTTTGGTTGTGTGTTTCTGATCCTTTTTCATTTACCCCCAGCCTGGCCGGAAAAACCGATTTGAAATCACCATGCAAGTTCGGTTCCGCACCATCCCGGCGCAGACAGCTACACAGAGATTCTCACGTCCCGGACCGTTACCAAACCCATGGCGACGGCAACGCCCCTAAGGCGTCGGGCTGCTTTTTACATCGGGTAACCGCGCCAGAATAGAGCAGGGCGTTTTGGTTGGATATCGTATTTTTGGGTGATGGACCCTCCGGGCGGGGGATGGGCGTATCTCAATTTTTGTGGAGCAGACATTCCGGTGCCCTGTAGAAACCTTTTAAACCGCTGAGACGTCCAAGAGAGGATGAGCGAAAAGGAAGAGGTAAAAGGGAAGAAAACGGTGATCGAGAAGGTGGCCGAACTGGCGATGCACTTAAGCCAGCCGCA
>Ga0335078_10000769_pt1 | contig 48916 bp, 62 predicted proteins | sample Lox_Sample_32_FD_206711 | JGI IMG/M metagenome (GOLD analysis project Ga0335078, IMG submission 206711) | Soil microbial communities from Loxahatchee National Wildlife Refuge, Florida, United States - Lox_Sample_3.2 | ecosystem: Environmental > Terrestrial > Soil > Wetlands | place: USA... | reverse complement strand
GGAGACAACGTGCTGATGGACGTGGAGCTTCTGACGCCGATAGCAATGGAAAAGGAAGTAAGGTTTGCCATAAGAGAAGGCGGCAAGACAGTAGGCTCGGGCGTTGTTACGGAAATAACGGAATAAGATATATAAATTTTGAAGGGAGATTTACAAAATGATTGATATGCAAAAGATAAGAATAAGGCTGAAAGCTTACGACCATAAACTTCTTGACAAGTCTGTGGTTGATATAATAAAAAAGGTAAAGGAAACAGGAGCAAGGGTTTCAGGGCCGATTCCTCTTCCTACCAAGATACAAAAATATACCATTTTAAGGTCTGTACATGTGGATAAGAAATCAAGGGAACAATTTGAAATGAGGATACATAAGAGAATAATAGACATTGTAGACCCGAACCACGAAACAGTTGAAAAACTGAAAAATCTGGATTTGCCGGCGGGAATAGACGTCGAAATCAAATTATAAAAGGTGATCAACGTGCTTTCAGCATTTTTAGGAAAAAAAGTAGGAATGACTCAGATTTTTAACGATAAAGGCGAGGCGGTGCCTGTCACAATAATAGATGTTGAGGACTCAATAGTAATGGACAAGAAGACAGAAGAAAAACACGGTTATGACGCACTTGTTGTGGCAAATACAGACGTTAAAAAGCCAAAAAGAGTAAATAAACCAATAAAAGGCATTTTTACAAAGGCAAACCTACCTTTAAAAAAGATAATAAAGGAATTCAAGGTCGACAAAGCAGAACTTGATAAATACAAACCAGGCGACGCAATTACCGTAGAGGCATTCAAGGATTTAAAGTTTGTGGACGTTGCAGGCGTTTCAAAAGGAAAAGGCACGCAGGGCGTAGTGAAAAGGTGGAATTTCGCAGGAGGGCCGGATTCGCATGGTTCAATGCAGCACAGGGCGCCTGGCTCAATAGGCTCAAGCACTTTTCCTGCGAGGGTTTTTAAAAACCAGAAAATGGCAGGGCGCATGGGAAACGAAAACGTGACTGTGCAGAATCTTGAAGTGGTAAAGGTAGACACTGAAAATAAGTTCATGCTCGTTTGCGGCGCAGTTCCTGGCGCAAAGGGCGGACTGCTCTACATTAAAAAAAGCGTAAAAAAGAAATAAAGGAGAAAGTTAAAAATGAAACTTGACGTAATTAACGCCGAAAATAAAAAAACAGCTGAATTTGAGATAGCGGACAGCTTCCTGAACATAGAGGCAAAAGACGACCTCATTCACGATGTGTTGCTGGCTTACCTTAATAACCAGCATACCGGCTCGTCAAACGCGAAGACGCGCGCTGAGGTAAGGGGAGGCGGAAAGAAGCCCTGGAAGCAGAAAGGCACAGGACAGGCACGGCACGGCAGCATAAGATCACCTATATGGAAGGGCGGCGGTGTGGTATTCGGGCCAAGGCCTCTTAAGGTAAGGTTTAAAGTAAATAAGCACTCGAAGAGAGAGGCAATGCACTGCGTCATAGCAGGGAAGATAAAAGACGGTGAGCTTACAATAATCGAATCGATTGATATAAAGGAACCGAAGACAAAAAGCGCGATGGCAGTGCTGAAACAGCTTAATTTATCAGGCAGCAAGGTACTGATAGTGAACGACAGCGTAAACGAGACTTTCTTGAGGGCAATCAGGAACATCGGCAACCTGAAAGTTACAAAGCCCGAAAACCTGAATATATTCGACCTGCTCTCGAACACAAAAGTGATAGTAACAAAAAAATCAATGGAAGAGCTTATAAGGAGAACCGCGTAATGGATATTTACCAGATAATTCAAAAGCCTGTTATCACAGAGAAAGCAACACTTGTCAGGGAAAAGGGCAACTACTATGTTTTTAAAGTAGACAGGCACGCGTCAAAGGGCGAGATAAAAAACGCGATAGAGAAGATTTTCAAGGTTCACGTTTTAAAAGTAAATACGACAACATTGCCGGGCAAGGCAAAAAGGTTCGGCCGCTCGGAAAGCGCCGCCCACAGGTTTAAAAAGGCGGTCATAAAACTGAAAGAAAACGAAAAAATTGAAATGGTCGAAGGAGTATAAGAAATGGGAATCAAGGAATTTAATCCATACACACCGTCGAGAAGGTTTATAACCATTGACGATAAAAAAGACATTACAAAAGAGACCCCGGAGAAGTCGCTTATCCAGACGCTGAGAAGGACCGGAGGAAGGAACAATACCGGAAGGATAACATCGAGATTCATAACCGGCGGACACAAGAAACAGTACAGGGTAATAGATTTTAAAAGGGATAAAAAAGATATAGAGGGCGTGATAACGGCAATCGAGTATGACCCGAACAGGAACTGCAGGATCGCGCTTATACAATACAAGGACGGGGAAAGGCGTTACATAATAGCTCCTCTCGGCCTGAACGTATCGGATAAAATAATAGCCGCGGAAAATCCGGACATCAAGGCCGGCAATGCAATGCCTTTAAAGAATATGCCGGACGGCACCGTGGTGCATAACATAGAGCTTACGCCTGGAAGGGGCGGGCAGATGGCAAGAAGCGCCGGCGCTTTTGCCCAGATAATGGGAAAAGAAGGCGACCACGTGATATTAAAAATGCCATCAAGCGAACTCAGGAAGATAAGGAAAGACTGCTGGGCAACAATAGGACAGGTCGGGAACCTCGAACATGAGAACATAGTGGTAGGGAAAGCAGGCAAGAGCAGGTGGCTCGGAATAAGGCCGGCAACAAGGGCCATAGTAAAGAATCCCTGCGATCACCCGATGGGCGGCGGAGAAGGAAAGAGCAAGAGCGGACAGCACCCTGTATCGCCGACAAACGTAAAGGCAAAAGGTTTCAAGACGAGAAACAGGAAGAAACTATCAAGCAGCCTGATAATAACAAGAAGAAAAATATAACGGAGGTAGTTTAATTAATGAGCAGGTCGCTAAAAAAAGGAATATATGTAGACGAAAAATTACTGGAAAAAGTGATGAAGATGATAGAGACTGGAGAAAAAAAGGTCATTAAAACCTGGTCCAGGCGCAGCGCAATATCGCCTGAAATGGTCGGGCAGACTTTCGCGGTGCACAACGGGAGGAAGTTCCTGCCTGTGTTTGTAACCGAGAACATGGTCGGACACAAGCTCGGGGAATTCGCCCCGACCAGGATATTCAAGGGACACGGAGAAGCCAGGAAAGATTCAGCCGAACTGACATAAAAGGAGCAACTGGAAATGGAAGCAAAAGCAGTAGCGAGATTCGCGAGAATATCGCCGAGGAAAACAAGAGCAATAGTTAAAGAGATAAGAAAAGACAAAGTCAGCGTGGCGCTGGATAAGCTTCACTTTATCAGAAAGTCAGCAGCCCCGATGATTGAAAAGGTAATAAAGTCGGCTGTCGCAAACGCTGTTAAAAATCACGGCGCTGACGCAGATGCTTTATACATAAAGGAACTAAAGGTTGAGAACGGGCCCATATTAAGGTGGGCCAGAAGATTCATGCCGCGCGCCATGGGAAGGGCAAGCGCTATACACAAAAGGACTTCCCACATCACCGCCATAGTAAGCGATGATAAAAATAAAAAGTAACGAGGTGGCACTAAACTTATGGGACATAAGGTTCATCCTGAAGGATTGAGGCTTGGCATAACAAAGACGTGGAAATCACGGTGGCTTGCCAAGAAAAATTTTAAAGACCTGCTGTTTGAAGACAGGAACATAAGGAAATATATTAAAGAGAAGCTCTCAAACGCTGGAATATCGAAGATTGAAATCGAAAGAGCAGGGCAAAAAGCAATATTGAAAATATTTACCTCAAAACCAGGGATGATAATAGGAAGAAAAGGCACCGAAGTTGAGGATTTAAAGAAGGAACTTGAGAAAATTACAGGCAAGCAGATGCTAATAGAACCGGTTGAAATTCAAAGGCCGGAGACAGAAGCCCAGCTTGTAGCGGAAAATATAGCCCAGCAGCTTGAAAAAAGAATATCATACAGAAGGGCAATGAAAAAATCAATACAGACAGCCATGGAATCCGAGTCCGGAGGAGCGCAGGGCATAAGGATATGCTGCGCAGGCAGGCTCGGCGGCGCTGAAATAGCAAGGACAGAATGGTACGTGGAAGGCAGGGTACCGCTTCAGACGCTGAGGGCAGACATCAATTTCGGCACGGCCACGGCGCATACTACCTATGGATGCATAGGAGTGAAGGTATGGATCTTTAAAGGCGAAAAACTGGGCGGAGATTAAAAATATAACAGGAGAAATTTAAATGTTAATGCCAAGCAGGGTAAAGTTCAGAAAACAGCAGAGAGGCAGGATGTGCGGAGTTGCGACCAGCGGTAACACAGTAAGCTTTGGCAAGTACGGCCTTAAGGCACTTGAGCCGGCATGGATCACAGCAAGGCAGATAGAAGCCTCAAGGATAGCGATAAACAGGACGTTGAAAAAAGGCGGAAAACTCTGGATAAGGATTTTTCCTGACAAGCCTTTTACAAAAAAACCGGCTGAAACAAGAATGGGAAAAGGAAAAGGGGCACCAGAGTACTGGGTAGCCGTTGTAAAGCCCGGCAGGGTACTGCTTGAGCTTGAGGGTGTGACCGAAGAAGTGGCAAGGAAGGCATTTTCAAGGGCAGCCTCAAAATTTCCGATCAAAACAAAATATATCGAAAGAAACAGAATGTAGGATGGTGCAATAAATGAAACCAAAAGAAATAAGGGACATGACCCCAGAGGAAATAGAAAGAAAGCTGAAGGAACTTAAGGATAACCTGTTCAAGATAAACATGAAGCTTTCCACTAAACAAAGTGAGAACACTTCGCCGGTGAAACTTATAAAAAGAGACATAGCAAGGCTTCTGACCGTAAGCAAGGAAAAGAAGGCCAAGGTAGTCAAGGAGGCTGTTAAAAAATGAGCGATAAAAGCCATAGAAGGAAATTCGTGGGAAGTGTAAAAAGCAATAAAATGAAAAAAACGGTTACGGTAGCAATTGAGCGCCTTGTCGAGCACCCGTTTTACAAGAAATACATAAGAAGGACGACTAAAATAATGGCCCATGACGAAAAAGGTGAATGTAACGTGGGAGATATTGTCGAAATAAAGGAAACAAGGCCGATAAGCAAAAATAAGACTTTCGTGGTTGTGAAAATCGTAAAGAAAGCCATAGCAAAGCAGGATTTATTAGCAGACCCTACAGGGAGTGAAGTAAAATGATACAGCAAATGACACGGATGGAAGTAGCCGACAATTCAGGCGCAAAGCAGATTATGTGTATAAAAGTTCTGGGCGGTACAAGGGCAAGGTATGCGACGCTTGGAGACGTGATAGTGGCATCAGTAAAAGACGCCATACCAGGAGCACAGGTTAAGAAAAAAGACGTGGTAAGGGCCGTTATCGTAAGGCTAAGGTGCAAGGTACGCAGGAAAGACGGTTCGTATATTAGGTTTGACAACAACGCGGCTGTTATAATAAACGATCAGCTTAACCCACGTGGTACCAGAATTTTCGGGCCTGTGGCAAGGGAACTCAGGGAAAAAAACTTCCTTAAGATAATATCGCTCGCACCAGAAGTAATATAAACAAGTTTTGAATCTTAAAAAAATGAAAAGAAATTAAGGAGTATATAATGCGATTGAAAATAAAGAAAAACGACATAGTGACGGTAATATCAGGCAAAGACAGAAAGAAAAGCGGAAAAGTTTTAAAAGTTTTCCCCAAAGGCAAGACTATTATAATAGAAAAAATAAATTTTATTAAAAGGCACACGAAACCTTCCCAGAAAGTCCAGCAAGGAGGCATACTTGAAAAAGAAGCCCCGATTGGAGTTTCAAAAGTAATGCTTATATGCAACAAGTGCGGAAAAGCGACTAAAGTTAAGTTTGGAGAAATATCAGGCGGAAAGAAAGTAAGAATTTGCAAGAAATGCAATGAAATGATAGATGAAAAGTAAATGAGGAGGAAGAATTAAATGGCAAGCAGGTTAAGGGAAAAGTACCAGAATACAACGATCCCTGAGATGATGAAAAGTAAGAATTTTAAGAACAAATATCAGGTCCCGAAGCTCGAAAAAATAGTAATAAATATGGGCGTCGGCGAGGCCACGCAGAACATTAAGATACTCGACCAGGCTGTAGAAAACCTAGGACTGATAACGGGCCAGAGGCCGATAGTAACAAGGTCAAAGGGTTCAATTTCAAACTTTAAGCTCCGCGAAAATATACCAATAGGATGCAAGGTGACGCTACGCGGTGAAAGAATGTATGAGTTTACCGACAGGTTTATATCCGTGGCGCTGCCGAGGGTAAGGGATTTTAACGGCGTACCGAGAAATTCCTTTGACGGCAGGGGCAACTACACCGTTGGTATCAAGGAGCAGACCATATTCCCTGAAATAAGTTTTGACAAGTTGATACAAGTGCTGGGTATGGACATTACTTTTGTGACTACGGCAAAAAACGACGAGGATGCGCTTCTTCTTCTGGAGCTGCTCGGCATGCCGTTCAGAAAGAAATAGGAGGAGATTAAGTGGCAACAAAAGCAATTATAAACAAGACAAACAAGAAACCAAAATTCAAAACGCGCAAGAAAAACAGGTGCCGAGTATGCGGAAGGCCCAGAGGTTATATGGGCAAATTCGGAATATGCAGGATTTGTTTTAGAAGAATGGCTTATGCCGGCGAGATACCCGGCGTAACAAAGTCAAGCTGGTAAAGGAGATTTCATGGATACGATAGCTCACATGCTTACAAAAATAAGAAACGCAAACATGAAAAGCAAAGATTACGTGGATATTGATTCCTCGAAAATGAAGCAAAATATAATAAAGCTGCTTAAGGAAGAGGGTTTTATAAAAGGATATAAATATATTGAAAACAACAAGCAGGGAGTGGTCAGGGTTTACCTGAAGTACGGCCCGAACAAAGAAAAGATAATAAACAGCATAAAAAAGATAAGCAAGCCTTCGCGCAAGGTATATATGGGCTCGACTGAGATCACTAAGGTAAGAAGCGGGCTGGGGATTGTGATTATCTCAACTTCAAAGGGAATTATGTCCGATAAAAAGGCAAAAGAACTTAAAATTGGCGGCGAAGCAATCTGCGAAGTCTGGTGAAGGAGAAGAAAAATGTCAAGAATAGGCAAAAAGATAATACAGGTTCCTGATAAAGTAAAGATAACCAAACAGGCGGATAAAATACTGATAGAAGGTCCGGGAGGAAAGCTTGAGCACGCAATAGATCCGAATTTTGATTATAAGATTGAGAACAACATAGTAAGTATTACCTCAAAGCATGATGTAGAGAAGGACAGGAATATTAAGGCGTCCTATGGCATGGAAAGGGCAGTACTTAACAACAAGATAAATGGAGCAAAGGAAGTATATGTGAAGACATTGCTGCTTTCGGGTATAGGTTACAGGACACAGCTTGCGGGCGATACACTGAATTTTACACTGGGTTTTTCACATCCGGTAAAATTCAAACTGCCTGCCGGAATAAAAGCGGCAGTTGACGGGCAGACCAAGATAGTGCTTTCGGGTCCTGATAAGGCTCTTGTAGGGCTGACAGCATCAAAAATTAAAATGCTTAAAAAGCCGGAACCGTACGGCGGTAAAGGAATAATGTATGAAGGAGAAAGAATCAGGAGAAAAGCAGGAAAGAGCGCGGCCAGCACTACAACAGCCGGCAAAAAATAAGCAATACGGAGGAGAAAAAGTATAATGAAATTTTCAAGAAGCATAAACAAAAGGACAAAGAAAAGAATAATAAGGCACGAAAGGATAAGAGAAAACCTTCAGGGCTATGCTGCAAAGCCGAGACTTAATATTTTCAGGGGTTCAAAAGGACTTTTCGCGCAGGTGATCGACGACGAAGCAAGCAAAACACTCCTCGGACTTGCGACCTACTCCAAGGAAGTAAAAGAGCAGGTAAAAAGCAACAACAAGAATGCCGCGAAAAAATTAGGCGAAATAATAGGCAAGAAATGCCTTGAAAAAGGCGTAAAAGAAGTGGTTTTTGACCGCGGAGGATACAAGTTCCACGGAGTTATAAAGGAATTCGCAGATGCCGTAAGGGCGTCAGGCGTAAAACTATAAAGCAATCTAGGAGGAAAGTTTTGAAGGAAACCATTGACTATACAAAGCTGGACCTTAAGGAAAGAACAGTACACATAAACAGGGTCGCCAAAGTTATTAAAGGCGGAAAAAGGTTTAAATTCAGCGTCATCGTAATAGTTGGCGACGGACACGGGCACGTGGGATACGCGCTTGGAAAGGCACGTGAAGTTCCGGATGCGATAAAAAAGGCGGTCGAGCGCGCGAAGAAAAACCTTATGAGGGTTCCTCTAAAAGGAACTACGATACCGTACGAGGTTATGGGCGAATTTGGAGCGGCAAGAGTGCTCTTAAAACCTGCTTCGACTGGAACAGGAGTCATAGCCGGAGGGGCAATAAGGGCAATCGTGGAGTCTGCCGGCATTCACGATATTCTGTCAAAATGCTTGGGAAGGACATCAAACCCGTATAATATAGTATACGCAACGTTTGAGGCTTTAAGCCAGATAAAAGAACCGGAAAAGATTCTTGAAATGAGGCAGGTTAAATAAGCATGTCAAAATTAAAAGTAACTTTAGTTAAAGGTTTGGCAGGAAAGATTAAGAAGAACAAAAAGATAGTCGCTGCACTTGGTCTGCGTAGAATAGGCGACCAGAGGATATTTGAAAAAAACCAGGCCATAGCTGGAATGATAGATAAAGTTTCCTATCTTTTAAAGGTTGAGGAGATTTGACATGAAAATGACGGACCTTAAGATAAACAAGAAAAAGCGCAAAACAAAAAAACGCCTAGGCAAGGGAATAGGCAGCGGATGGGGGAAGACCGCTGGAAAAGGCCATAAGGGACAAAGGGCGAGGGCAGGAGCTGGAAAACCGCCATGGTTTGAAGGCGGACAGCAGAGGCTGACACAGCTTATACCAAAGTCCGGATTTAATAATATATTCAAAGTAGAGTTTGAGATAATCAATATAAAAACATTGAATGACAGGTTTGAGACAGGAGCAGAGATAACAAAAGAGATCCTTTATGAAAAAGGATTTATATCAAGCAAGACAAAAAAGCTGAAAATCCTTGGCGACGGAAATTTGAGCAAGGCTTTTAAAATAAAAGCAGACAAATTTTCCAAAAACGCTGAAGAAAAGATCAAACAGGCAGGCGGCACAACAGAGGTACTTGCATGAGCATGACAGACTCGCTTACAAACATATTCAAGATACCAGAGCTTAAAAGAAGGGTGCTTTTTACGCTGGGCATGATATTCGTGTTCAGGCTTGGTGCACATGTACCGACACCTGGGATAAACACACATGCAATGAACTCGCTCATACAAGCGCAGGCAAGCGGATTCCTCGGTTTCATGGACCTTTTTTCAGGAGGTGCGCTCAGGAATTTCACCATATTCTCGCTTGGTATCATGCCGTATATCTCTTCTTCGATTATAATGCAGCTTTTAACAGCAGTAATACCTTCACTTGAAGCACTTCAAAAAGAAGGCGACGCGGGCAGGAAGAAAATAACACAGTACACAAGGTACTTGACGGTCGGAATATGCGCGTTTCAATCCTTTGCAGTAACGATATGGTTAAAGAATATACCGCCTATTGGCGGAGTAAATATAGTCGTAAATTACAATTTAGCATTCCAAATTACAACAATACTGACACTAACATGCGGTACAATTTTTTTAATGTGGCTCGGAGAACAGATGACGGAGCACGGAGTAGGGAACGGTATGTCCATGCTTATTTTTGCAGGTATTGTGGCTAGGATTCCTATTGAAGTTGGAAGCATGATAAGCTTATGGAGAGCAGGCACAGTAAACCTTTTTGAAATACTGTTCTTTTTAGCTGTAATAGTGTTTTTAACAGCGCTTGCGGTTGTTTCACAGCAATCATACAGAAGAATTCCTGTACAATATGCCCAGAGAATAATAGGAAGAAAAATATACAGGGGACAAAGCACGCAGCTTCCTCTGAAAATAGATTACTCGGGCGTTATAGCAGTCATATTCGCGTCATCAATAATGATTATACCTTCGATGATAGCAAAATTTTTTGAAAGGCCAAACGAGAGCAATATTGTGCAAAGCATAGTAAACTTTGTCAATAACTGGATTTCGCCGGGACATGTGCTTTACGTGTTGATTTACGCGGTATTGATTATTTTCTTCTGCTATTTCTATACCGCAATTACATTCAACCCGACAGACGTGGCTGAGAACATGAAAAAATACGGCGGTTTTATACCGGGCATAAGGCCCGGGCAGCCGTCCGCAGAATATATCAATGACATATTGACTCATATAACGCTTGGCGGCGCATTGCTGGTACTGGCAATAGCTATAATACCGGATTTTTTGGGCAAGCAAATGTCAATAGGATGGTATTTTGGAGGGACTACGCTTCTTATAGTCGTAGGCGTCGCTCTTGATACTGTACAGCAGATTGAATCACACCTTTTAATGAGACATTACGAGGGGTTCATGAAGGCCGGCAGGATCAAAGGCAGAAGAGGATAATAAAAGGAGGATAACCATGATACTAATTTTATTAGGGCCGCCAGGAGCAGGAAAGGGTACTTATTCTCAGAGACTGATAGGCAAGTATAAAATACCGCAGATATCAACCGGAGATATTTTAAGACAGGCTGTTAAAGATAAAACAGAGCTTGGATTACAGGCAAAGGATTATATGGACAGGGGACTGCTGGTACCTGACGAGATAATAGTAGGAATAGTTGACGACAGGATAAAAGCGCCTGACTGCAAGATAGGATTTTTGCTTGACGGCTTCCCGAGAACGGTCGAGCAGGCAGACGCGCTTGACTTTATTTTCAGAAGATCAAAACTGACTTTGGATGCAGTAGTAAATATAACGGTAAAAAACGATGTTTTACATAAGAGACTGACAGGCAGAAGGCTGTGCAAGAACTGCGGAGCTAATTTTAATGTATACACGTTAAAGCCGGCAGTTGACGGTAAATGCGACAAGTGCGGCGGCGAGCTTTACCAGAGGGACGATGATAAACCGGAAACTATTGAAAAGAGGCTAACGGTATACGAGAAACAGACAGCACCATTAATTGATTATTATTCAAAAAAAGGAATACTGAAAAATATTGAAGCTTCAGACGGGTCTATAGAAGAAATTGTAGGTAAGATAGTCGAATTGCTGCAGCAGAAATAACCGAGAGCAACAAGGAAGAACATGATAGCAATAAAAACGAACGATGATATCAAAAAGATTGGCAAAAGCGCGAGAATAGTCGCAGAGGTTCTTTTAAGCTTAAAAGAGATGACAAAACCGGGCATTGAGACCATTGAGTTTGATGTGCTTGCAAGGAAAATGAGCAAAAAGTTTGGCGCAAGACCGGCTTTCCTCGATTACCGCGGATATCCGGCTGCTGTATGCATTTCAGTGAATGAAGAAGTTGTACACGGCATACCGGCCAAGGGAAGGTTTTTAAAAGAAGGAGATATCGTAAGCATTGATTACGGAGCCGAATGCGAAGGGTTTTACGGCGATGCAACGATAACCGTGGGAGTAGGCAATATTTCCGAAAAAGCGAAGAAACTCATGGATGTTACGGAACAGGCACTGTATAAAGGAATAGAAAAAGCAGTACCCGGAAACAAGTTAGGCGATATATCAGCAAGCATCCAGCAATATGCCGAATCCAATAAATTCTCTGTGGTGAGGGACTTTGTCGGGCACGGTATAGGCAGGGAACTGCATGAGGAACCCATGGTGCCAAACTATGGCAAACCCGGTACAGGGCCAATACTTAAAGCGGGAATGACCTTGGCGATTGAGCCGATGGTCAACGAAAAAGGCTTTGAAGTCGAGATACTTGAAAACGAATGGACGGTTGTGACTAAAGATAAAGGGCTTTCAGCTCATTTTGAGCATGATATAGCAATAACAGAGAACGGCCCTGTGATTTTGAGCAGGATTGAGGAGTAGAAATTGTCCAAAGAGGACTTGATTGAATGCGAAGGTACAATAGTGGAACCATTGCCCAATGCAACGTTTCGGGTTGTAATATCCGACGGGCATAAGGTACTTGCACATGTCTCAGGCAAGATGAGGATGAACTTTATAAAGCTACTGCCCGGTGACAAAGTAACGGTGCAGGTGTCGCCTTATGACCTGAGCAGGGGCAGAATAATATACAGGCACGGTAAATAGGCCGGGAAGGTGAAATAGATGAAAGTAAGAGCATCTGTCAAAAAGATTTGCGAGAAATGCAAGATAGTAAAGAGAAAAAGAGTTGTAAGGGTAATTTGCAGCAACCCTAAACATAAACAAAGACAGGGCTAGGAGGTATTACTTTGGCCAGAATATCAGGAGTTGATTTACCAAAGAACAAGAGGATTGAAATTGCCCTCACTTACATATTCGGTATAGGGCTTTCATTATCCAAACAGATATTAAAAGACGCAAACGTAAACCCGGATACGAGGGTTTTCAACCTCACGGAAGACGAGGTACACAGGATCCAGGAGACGATACTCGGCAAACAGCTGAAGGTGGAAGGAGACCTGAGAAAGGAAATTTCACAGGATATAAAAAGGCTTATGGACATCGGCTGTTACAGGGGTATAAGGCACAGAAAAAACCTTCCGGTCAGGGGACAGAGGACGCGCTCCAACGCAAGGACAAGAAAAGGCCCGAGAAAGACAGTAGGAGCAAAAAAGCAAACATCAGCGCCGGCAGAAACAGCAGCGCAAAAGTAACATAAACCGATCCGTAAAAGGAAAGGCAGACTTTAGTTAACGCACTAGGAGGTAGGATTTTGGCAAAGAAAAAGCAAAGAGTAGTTCCAGAGACGGCAATTGCGCATATCAGCGCCACTTTCAACAATACAATAATATCGATGACCGCAAGGGACGGCGAAGTGCTGTCCTGGGCAAGCGGCGGAACAGTAGGCTATAAAGGCGCGAGGAAAAGCACTCCGTTTGCAGCGCAGCTTGCCGCTGAAAAAGCAGGAAAAATTGCTTTTGATATGGGAGTCAAAAAAGTAGAAGTTTACGTAAAGGGCCCGGGAGAGGGCAGGGAACCTGCCATAAGGGCACTGCAATCTGTAGGCCTCACAATAGTACTGATTAAGGACGTCACGCCTATTCCGCACAACGGCTGCAGGCCGCCAAAACGCAGAAGAGTGTAGTCAATATAAAATATATTATAAATGAAAATGAATACAACAGGAGGTTTTTAAATTGGCAAGATATAGAGAAAGCTTATGCAGGTTATGCCGCAGAGAAGGCATGAAATTATTCTTAAAGGGAGACAGGTGCCAGACTGATAAGTGCGCATACTCAAGAAGGCCGTACATACCAGGACAGCATCATGACGACTCCAGGGGCAGGAAAATATCAGAATACGGAAAACAGCTGAGGGAAAAACAAAAAGTTAAAAGAATTTATGGCGTATATGAGCGCCAGTTCAGAAGGTATTTTGAGGTTTCAGACAGGAAAAAGGGAGAAACAGGCGAAAACCTGCTTAAAATGCTGGAAAAGAGGCTCGATAACGTTATATTCAGGAGCGGCTTTGCAGTATCAAGAAGAGTTGCAAGGGAACTTGTAAGCCACGGGCATATCATAGTAAACGGCAAAAAGATAAATATCGCATCGTACGAAGTGAGACCCGGGGATAAGATAACATTAAAAGCAGAAACATTAAATTTAGCATCAGTAAAAAAGGCTGTTGACGAGTCAAAAAAGACAAGGTCGACACCCACATGGATTGAAATGAATTTTGACAGGCTTGAAGCAAGTATCAAAAACGACCCGATTAGGGCCGATATTGCCCTGCCTGTCCAGGAACAGCTTATAGTAGAGCTTTATTCCAAATAATGGAGGTGCATGTATATAATGAAATGGAAAAATTTGCAAAAACCAAAAAAGCTTGAGAAAGAAGAACTAAGCGAAACATTCGGGAGATTTATATCCGAACCTTTTGAAAGAGGATACGCCATAGCGATAGGGAATGCAATTCGCAGGATCCTGCTGTCTTCCATACCCGGCGCTGCAATAACGTCAATAAAAATTGAAGGCGTGCAGCATGAGTTTGCCACAATACCGGGCGTAATGGAAGATGTGTCGGAAATAATACTGAACCTAAAACAACTTAAACTTATACTTTATGGCGAAGCACCGAAAAAGATATTCATCGAGATAGAAGGCGAAAGAGAAGTTACTGCGGGAGATATCAAGCAGGACAGCGACATCAAGATATTCAATCCCGGTCTGCATATAGCAACACTGACAAGCAGGGATGCGAAGCTGTTTATTGAAATGGAAGTAGACCAGGGGAGAGGATATGTAACTGCGGATAAGAATAAAAGGGACGACATGCCGATCGGCATGCTCCCTATTGACTCAATTTTTACACCTGTAACCAACGTAAAGCTTGAGGTAGAGAATACCAGGGTAGGGCAGGTCACTGATTATGATAAACTAATTCTTTCGATAACCACAGATGGCAGGATATCGCCTGAAACATCCCTTACGCAGGCTGCTTTGATTCTCAGGGAATACCTCAATATATTCATCACACAAGAAGGCGAGATAGAAATAAAGGAAGATAAGATAGACGAGGAAAAGGAAAAAATGAAAACCACACTGGCAAAAAGTGTGGAAGAACTGGAGCTGTCTGTACGCTCGTCAAACTGCCTGAAAAATGCAAACATTAAGACAATAGCGGATCTTGTTACCAAATCAGAGGTAGATATGCTCAAATACAGGAATTTCGGCAGAAAATCTTTAAACGAAATAAAGGAAGTGCTTACCGAAATGGGGCTATCGCTTGGAATGAAAATTCCAAAAGAACTGCTTAAAGAGATTAAAAAACTATATAAAAAATAAAGAGGTTTTAGGAAATGAGACATAAAGTAAAAAGTACGACCTTAGGGTTGCACATAGGACACAGAAAGGCTGTTATCAGAAACCTGGCAAAGCAGCTTTTAACTCATGGCAGAATAAAAACAACAACCAGAAAAGCCAAGTATTTAAGGGAAGTAGTCGAACCTTTAATTACACGTGCAAAGTCAGGTACAATGCACGACATGAGGCAGGTTGCAAGGCTAGTAAACGACAAAGACATTATTAAGAAACTTTTTACAGAAATAGCCGGGCTATATTCATCAAGAAACGGCGGTTATACGAGGATACTTAAGCTTGGGAACAGAATGGGAGATAACGCAGAGATTTCTATAATAGAGCTGGTTGATTTTGAGAAAATATATAAAAAAGAAGAACCGAAAAAAAGCGAAAAAGTTAAACCAACAGCCGAGCCAAAACAAAAAAAAGAAGCTGCTGAAAAGCCAAAGAAAGAAATAAAAGAAAAAGATATAAAGGAAAAATCAAAAATAGAGAAGAAAGAAGAAAAAAAGGAAGAGAAAAAGAAAAAAGACGTAAAGGATATAAAAAAGTAGACAGGGAGGTAATTTTATGCCACTAGTCGGTACAAAGGAAATGTTTGCAAGAGCAAATAAGGAAGGTTATGCTGTAGGAGCTTTTAACGTAAATGACATGGAAATAGTACAGGGAATAGTGGATGCAGCAAAAGAAGAAAAAGCACCGCTTATACTGCAGGTTTCGGCAGGAGCAAGGAAATATGCAAGGCCGGGATATTTAATACACCTAATAAAGGCAGCTGAAGAGGATTCGGGCCTGCCGATAGCAATACACTTAGATCATGGCGAGGATTTTGAGATATGCAAGTCATGCGTTGACGGAGGATTTACATCAGTAATGATAGACGCTTCAAGGCTACCATACGAAGAAAACGTTAAAGAGACAAAGAGAGTCGTTGATTACGCTCATTCAAAAGGCGTGGTAGTTGAGGCGGAGCTAGGTAAGCTTGCTGGGATAGAGGATGCAGTAAACGTAACTGCTGCTGATGCAAAGTTTACAAATCCTGACCAGGCAGCCGACTTTATAGCAAAAACAGGATGTGACTCACTGGCTGTAGCTATTGGAACAAGCCATGGGGCATATAAATTTAAAGGCGAGGCAAAACTAGATTTTGAAAGGCTTGAGCAGATAATTAAAAAGATGCCGAAAGGATATCCGCTCGTGCTTCACGGCGCATCGTCAGTGCCGCAGGATCTGGTCGCAAAGTGCAACCAGTACGGCGGAAAGATGCCAGGCGCTCAGGGAGTACCGGAAGAAATGCTCAGGAAAGCAGCCTCGATGACAGTGGCAAAAATTAATATAGATACTGATTTAAGGCTTGCTATGACGGCAACTATAAGGGAAGTTTTCACAAAGACACCGGAAGAGTTTGACCCGAGAAAATACCTGGGACCTGCAAGGGACGCGATAAAAGCAGTAGTAAAGCATAAAATAAAAGACGTACTTGGATGTTCAGGAAAAGCATAAGATTAACATTTAATTGAAATAAAAAAGGCGCAGCTGAAAATGACTGCGCCTTTTTTATTTTGTACCCGATTAAAAAGGAGATTAACATGAAATCTTACACAGAATATATGTATTTTAACACCAAGAACCACAGGGAAATTATAAATATAACCGGGAGTGTCGACAATGCGCTTGAGAAGTCAGGCATAAAAGAAGGTCTTGCGCTCGTGTCAGCAATGCATATTACTGCAGGAGTTTATATAAATGACGATGAGGCCGGTCTTTTTAAGGATATAGAAGCATGGCTAAATAAACTTGCACCTGAAGGCGTGAATTATAACCACCATAAAACAGGGGAGACAAACGGTGATGCACATTTAAAAAATCTTATTATAGGGCATCAGGTTACAGTTCCTGTAACTGAAGGAAAGCTTGATTTAGGACCGTGGCAGCAAATATTTTACGCCGAATTTGACGGCCAGAGGGAAAAGAAATTAATCATAAAAATAATTGGGGAATAAAGCTTATCAAAGCGTTATTTTAAAAATATTATTTACTTAAGTCACTGAAATCTTTCTCGAAAACTTCCCGGGGCCTATAGCCGACATATTGCCTCGCAATATTGCCTTCTTTATCTATAACGAACGTTGTTGGAAGCCCTCGGATACCGCCATATGCTGATACTATCTCATCTGAAGCCATTACAACTGGATAATTCATATGATTTGAACTAACAAAATTTTCAACATTATTCTGTCTGTCTGAAGTAGCCACGCCGATGATAACGAGTCCTTTACTATTGTATTTTTTATACATATCTATAAAGAAAGGTATCTCTATCTTGCACCATCCACACCAACTTGCCCAAAAATCAAGTATAACGATATTTCCTTTATAGTCTGAAAGATTTACCTTTTTTCCTGTGATGTCAATAAGCGAAAAATCCGGTGCCTTATTTGAATTAGCCGGCTGAGCCTGTACAGCCTGGGTCTGTGGAGTGGGAGCCTGATTGTTATTTGACTGCTTTTTATTTTCGCAGCCCATAAAACATAAAAGTACAACTGACAATACTGCGACAGCAAGCTTTTTCATAAATTCCTCCGAATTTTGGGTTATAACCCAAACATATGGGTTATTCTTGTGAATATTCCTGTAACCATAAGCAAACCTATTATGACTAGCAGTATACCGCTAATCCACTCAATAATATTAAAGTATTTTTTGATTTTGTCAAATAGTTTAAAAAATAAAGTTATACTCAAAGAGGTAATCATAAATGGGATTGCCATACCAAGTGAATACGATGTTAAAAGCAATATTCCTTTGGCAATGGTACCCTGGCTTGCTGCAACTGCCAGTATAGCAGCCAGTATTGGACCTATGCATGGTGTCCAGCCGAAGGCAAACGCAACACCCAAAAGAAAAGATCCAAATACATTTACGGGTTTTTTTTGTACCTGGAATTTTTTTTCAAAATAAAGGAATTTAATGCGAAAAACACCGGCCAAATGAAGGCCAAGTATAATTATAACGATACCGGCTATTACGGACAGGATTCTCAGATATTTTAGTAAAAATCTGCCGATAGTAGTAGCTGAAGCCCCAAGAAGGATAAAAACAAATGAAAACCCTAAAACAAAAAATAATGAACTCAAAATAACTTTTTGCCTTGAATTCTTTATTTCTTCGCTGTTTTTTAATGCCTGTATTGATTCGCCAGAAATAAAGGAAATATATCCCGGAATGAGAGGCAGAACGCATGGCGATATAAAAGACAATAATCCGGCTAAAAAAGCGGTTAAAAGGCTGACATTTTCCTGAAACTGTGGTTCCATAGTTAGTATCCTTTGCAATAATTATAAAAGTATTATATCCTAGAACCGTGCTATAATAAACAAAAATAAATAGATCGGGAGTTTAAAATGCAAAAATGGGTTATTATGGATGCAATGGGTGTGATATTTAAAGTTGGGGATGATACAAAAGAACTATTAGTCCCGTATATAAAAAGACTCAACCCTGAAATTAAATCAAAAACCATCGTGGATTTATACTTAAAAGCAAGTTTAGGTGGAATTACTTCCAGGATGTTCTGGAAAAGGACCGGCCTGGGTAATTTATATCCAAAGGTCGAGATAAATTATCTTAATGAATATTTAAAAGTGAACCCACAAACAATTAAATTGGCAAAAAGGCTAAAAAAAAGATATAAACTGGCAATACTATCAAATGATATTAAAGAATGGTCGGTTTTTCTGTGCAAAAAATTTGGATTAATAAAATTATTTAATCGCGCTGTCATTAGCGGCGAAGCAAGGGCAAGAAAACCTGCATTGAAGATATTTAATATCCTGCAAAAACGATTAAAAATAAAACCAGGTATGGCTGTTTTGCTTGACGATAATATAAGAAACATTAAAGCAGCAATAAATTATGGATTAAAAGGCATTCTTATTGTCCATAAGGTTAAAGAAAATATTAAAGAAAATGTAGAATATTCTACAATCCAAGACGCTTATAATAAGATTATAAAAATCCTTATTTAATAAGATTTTTTTCGCCTGATATCATCAAAAATGTATTGAAAAATAAATATAATTTGATATAAGTAAACGTATGTTTTAATTCAAAAACAACTATTTTTACTATAAACGGGGCCCCCGTAGCTCAGTGGATAGAGCAGAGGTTTCCTAAACCTTTGGCCGCACGTTCGATTCGTGTCGGGGGCGCCAGAATTACTTAATTTAAACTGGAGATTGCAATTATCATGATGGATTTTCATACTCACAGCCTTTTTTCAGACGGATGCCTTATACCTTCGGAACTTGTACAAAGGGCTAGAAAAAAAGGATATGAGGCAATAGCAATCACAGACCATGCCGATATTTCTAATATTGATTTTATTATACCGAGACTAAAAAAATTTTGTAAAGAAACAAAAAAAGCATATAAAGATATTGCCTGTTTTGCCGGGGTAGAGCTGACACACATACCGCCTGTTTTAATAAAATCAATGGTAAAAAAAGCCAGGAAAGCCGGCGCAGACATTGTAGTGTTTCATGGGGAGTCTCCGGTAGAGCCTGTAGAACCTGATTCGAACAGACAGGCTATACTGGCAAAGGTCGATATACTTGCACATCCTGGACATATAACTTTAAAAGAAGCAGAACTTGCAAAACGTAACAATGTTTATCTTGAAATTACTGCCCGTTCGGGGCATAATATTACAAATGGACATGTTGCTTCTACCGCGAAAAAGGCCGGAGCCGAGCTGATATTTGACACTGACGCACATGCACCTGAAGATTTGGCTGATGAAAATAAATATGAAGAAGTTCTTAAAAAAGCCGGCTTAAATAGAAATGAAATAATGAATGTAAGGGAGAACGCAATAATGCTAAAAAAACGACTGGAAAGGGGTACTAAAAAATGAGAAAAATTCTTGTTACAATACTGTTCATGGCGCTTTTTTTACCTCAGACCATAAAGGCATTCGAATATGATACTTATTGGATAACATCGATTCACGGTGGTATTGCATACCCAATAGGCAGTTTTCAGCAATCTGTAAACCCGTATTATGGCGGAGGCGTATCAATAAGGAAAGGCCTTGACATGGAAATGTCAGTTGGAGGAGGGCTGAATTACTGCACCATGACATATAAAAGCGGGAATGCACCGACAAATTTTTCTTCAACCGGACTTGACATTGAATTCGGATTCGCTCCTTATATGCCGGATTATTTTATCTGGCCTTATTTAAAGGCGGGGCTAGGTGTCTTCATGGTAAATTATTCGAAACTGATTTCACTCAATAATACGCAGGCTGCTTCGGACAGTACATTCGGGTTTATTCTCGGAGGAGGATTGAATTACCCGCTTGGGCATAATTTTGCTATAAACCTGGAGGCGTTGTATAACAGTATGTCACTGGCAGGCGGAACAGGCGACATGATCACATATTTCACTGCGACATTAGGCATAACAATTTTTATAAAATAACTTAGGAGGATAATATCAGGTATGGAACAACATTTAAAACATAAAGATGTTAGAAAGCTTATAAAGAGGAATGAACTACAGGAAATACTAGGACAGGCAAGCCAATATTTTGGGAAACACATGGAAAATATCATTATCTCAGTAATCGTAGCAGTCATTGTACTAATTGCAATACCTGTGTACCTGAACCATAAAAATACAATGGAACAAAAAGCAGAAGAAATTGTTGCATATGCAGATATGTACATGAATGCGCCAATAGCAGACAATGCAAAGTCAGGTATGTACGGCATGTTTAAAACAAAACAAGAGAAATATGAAAAAATAACAGACACTTACATGGAGGTTATTAAAACATACAGAAACACCAAATCGGCACCTTACGCATACCTGGGATTGGGGAATGCCTATTTTGATAAAGCAATGTTCAAGGAAGCTATTGATTATTATTCTACGATTGTTGATAAATACCAACATTGCCCTGTTGTAGCAGAGGCCCTGGAAGACAGAGGTTTTGCTTATTACGAACTGCAGAATTATAAAGATGCTATAAATGATTTTGAAACATATATAACAAAATATAAAGATGATTATAATTATGAAGACGTGGAGCTCAAACTTGCAGACGCATATACTCAAATAAAAGATAGCGCTAAAGCGGGAAAAATATATGCGGAAATTGTTTCTCAGGACAAAGATTCCTTGTGGGCGAGCGTCGCAAAAGATAAGCTTAGTTCCATTAAGTAGCATAACGGCGTATAATTTAAAAACAATAAAGAATAAAAGGAAAAAATGAAAAAACAAATTAAGTTGACGTTTATATTACTGATTATATTATTAACACCTTTTTATAAGGTTGCCATGGCTGAAGAAAATGACGGGACTGTTGAGCTTGTAGTCTGGGACATGCCGCCGGATGCGGATAAACTGCAGCGTCAAATTTGGGACGAAGGCATAGAAAAGTTCAATACAATATACCCGAAAGTTAAGATAAAAGGGATAAGCAGGGAATACAAACCGCAGGAATTTGTTAGTGTAATGGCAAGTGGAAAAGGTCCTGATATAGTTCATATTCCTATGACGGCAATTCCTGTGATGGCAAAATACGGTTTTTTGGCAAAACTAAACGATTATACCGACAAATGGATACAAAAAGACTATATGCCCCAAATCATGTGGAATGCCGTTAACATAGACGGCAGCATCTATGGTATACCATATGACTCTTATTTTACAACATTGATATACAGACGTGATATATTTGAAAAATGCGGGCTCACAAAGCCGCCGGAGACATGGCAGGAAATGATAGAATACTGCAATATAATTCATAAAAAAATGCCAGACACCTATGGGATAGCCATACAACCAGATTTGTTTTATTTTATTGATTTCATTTGGCAGGCAGGTGGGGATGTATATAAAAACGGGAAATTCAATTTAAATACAGCTGAAGTCATAAAGGCTTTGAAATTTTGGCATGACCTGAAATGGGTAAATAATTCGATGCCTCCACAGAATATTTTTTACGATTACGATGTGGAGCAACTGTTTTCGACAGGCAAAATAGCCATGATGCTTGGTGTCGCAAACCGACTGCCATTTATGAACAGGAGATATGGGCTTGACTTGACAAACATTGAGATAGTGCCTTTGCCACAGGGCGATACTGGAATCAAAGGCTGGCACGCCGGCGGAGATGCTTTTATAATAAACGCAGATTCATCACCTGAGAAAAAACGTTATGCGTGGGAGTATATCAAATTTGTACTGGATGCGCCATATCAACTCTGGAAATGGGTAAGGATGAAGGAACTTAAAATGATAATATTCCCGGGGGATTTTTCGTGCGCTACAAACCTTATAAATATGCCCGAGTTTTCAAAGGTAAAAGACCTGCTTGCTGCGGCACAATCCGAGCCAAATACCTATAAATGGCTGACGATAAAGGAAGACTTCAACAAATATGTGCTTGAAAAAATTTTTATAAGCGAGGATGTCGATTACGAACAATTGCTTAATGCATTTATGGAAAGGCTTGGTAAAGAATATAATGAGTGATATATTTAACAGGAGCAGTGCCGAGCTATCGGAGAGGGCAATAAAAGGAATAATAGATGACGAAATTACAAACTATAAAAAAGAAGAAGTGGCATTGCCTATAATTAAATTAAAGCTGCCGGATAAAGAATCAACGGTCAAAATTAAAAAGCCAGCCATAAAACTAAGCGCATTGCAAGAAGCAGTAAGACCTGCAGCAGGCACTGTTACTGCTCCAAGACCAGAGATAACGCTTCCTGATTCACTTACTGCATCTCAAAAATTAAGAAAAGCATTCAGGTACAGGCGTTACGGAATGACAATAAGGCTTGTAAAACCAAAAGAAAGGGAAATGAAACCTTTACCTGAAGTAAAACCGGAAGACCTAAAAAAACTAAAGATTTTTCAGCTAAAAAAATATTTCCTGGGTACGTGGCTTTTAATTCCGGCTCTTGTCATATTCATATTGTTCAGCTGGATGCCGATATTAAAAACAGTATTCATCAGTTTTACAAGATTTCTTAGCTTTAATAAAAGCACTTTCATAGGAATTCAAAATTTTACTCAGATATTTTCAGATGCTAAATTTTGGCAGGCTTTCGGACACTCTGTAGAACTGGCTGCTGTAGTTATATTAATAGGTACATGGCTACCTCTTTTTATAGCACTTTATGTTCATGAAATGCGAAGAAATTCAAGCATTATAAAAATACTCTATTTCATACCTTTTTTGACACCCGCCGTACCTGCTGCCATATTGTGGAAATGGCTCTATAGCCAAAGCTATGGACTAATAAATTCATTTTTATCGCTAATTACAACTCTTAATGTGCATATAGGCTGGCTGACAAACCCAAATCTAGTGATATTTTCTATAGCTATAGTTTTCTTATGGAAAAACATAGGCTGGGCAATGTTAATATACATAGCAGGATTGCAAAACATGCCAAAAACACTTTTTGAAGAAGCTTCATTGCATGGAGCAAGTGTATGGGTAAAGATAAAGGATATTATGCTTCCAAGTCTTTCGCCGGTAATACTAGCCGTTGTTTTTGTACAGATAATCAACAGCCTTCAGGTTTTTACAGAGGTTTATATAATGACGGATGGAGGACCTGTCGGGTCATCTGAGATGGTAGCAACTTATATATATAAAAAGGCATTTTTATATATGGATATCGGATATGCATGCGCAATGGCGCTTGTGTTCCTTTTTATTTTAATATCAATAACTTTAGCCAGAATGAACTTAACTGCTAAAAGAGGATAACAATGAGCGAAAACAATACGCAACAAGAAGTAAAAAAGAAAATAATAAAACACAAAAAATTAAGCAGAATATATTACACCGGTGAAAACCATTACATTTTTCCGGGATTTGAGTTAAAAAATAGTAAAGTCATGACCATTTATAACATGTGGGGGGCAGTGGTAATAATAGGTGCAATAATAACTACTATACCGTTTTTATGGATGATAATTTCGTCGTTAATACCAATGCAGCTGATGTTTGTACCAGTAGGTGATCTATTAAAGAATATTACTTTTGATTTTTCTTATTTCCAGAAAGCGTGGGAGATTACACCATTTGTAAAGTATTTTTTAAACAGCCTGCTGGTCGCATTGAGCGTAGTAGCAGGGCAAATAGTCATAAGCGCTATGGCTGCTTACTCACTATCCAAGCTAAGGCCACCAGCTCATCAATTCTTGCTGCTCCTTTTTCTTTCCACTATTATGATACCGTTTGAGACGATCTCAATACCTCTTTATCTTTTTATGCGGGATTTTTCAATAGCTTATATATACAAAATAAATCTTGTTAATACGTATTGGGCTTTAATATTACCTGGGCTTGCAAATGCATTTAATATTTTTATTTTTAAAAGTTTTTTTGATAAGTTACCGGACGATTTTATTGAAGCTGCACGAGTCGACGGCTATTCCGAAACAAGTATCTTTTTCAGAATTATTTTACCGATTTCAAAACCAATAATTACAGTAATAGCAATACTTAATTTTGTCCAAATATGGAATTCTTTTTTCTGGCCTTTGATAGTTGTGAATGAGCCACAAATATATACTCTTATGCTTGGCATATATAAAATTATAGAAGAAGGGCAACCATGGAATGTAATAATGTCTGCTGTAACAATTTCTATGCTGCCTACTATAATTTTATTTGTTTTATTCCAGAAACAAATCATGAAAGGTGTTATTTTTACAACGTTACAAGAATAAATATTTATAGAATTAAAGTGATATAAATTCACTTATTTAAAGGAGGAAAAATGAAAAAAACAAAGAAAGAACAATCAGAACGAAGAGAAATTGACATGAGTTATCATGATTATAAAATGAAATCGCTTGGATTATCAAAAAGACTTCAAAAAATGGCTATAAGATTTATATTATTCCTTATTCCTGTTGTAGTGATTATTTTATTATTAACAAAATCAAAATAGTATTATTTAATGAATTTTAATATAAATAATTATATATATAAATCTACACAAACAAAACTTTTTATGTTAATAAAGAGACAGCGATTTAATCATAGTGTAAGAGTCGCTTTAACAGCGGGATATTTAGCAAAAAAATATAATATAAATATTAATAAAACAATTTTAGCCGGATTTTTACATGATTGTGGTAAAGGGCTCTCAATAAATGAAATAAAAAAATTAATTAAAAAAGAAAAAATAAGGATGGATATTGAATATAAATCTATTCCAGGTTTATGGCACGGAATTATTGGCGAACAAATTGCTAAAAAAATATTTGGAATTAATGATACTGAAATATTAAAAGCTATAAAATATCATTCAATAGGATTTAAAAATATGACAAAACTACAAAAAATAATATATATATCAGATTATATTGAATTAGGCAGAAAATATAAGTCTTCTCGTAGAATAAGAAAACTATTATATATAAATAAAATAACTTTAAATAATTTACTTTTGGCAGTTTTAAAGGTAAAACTAAATTATTTATTAAATAAATTGTTTTTAATTAATTCGGGTTCAATCACATTATATAATAGTTTGATTAAACAGCAGCAATAGATGACAATAAAAATTCCAAAATATACGACAAAAAACTTGACAAATTTTTAATTTCTGATATAATTTAATTAGAAAGAAAATAAATAAAACAGGGAGGAGCATATGACATAGAAAAAAGAGGTGGTTGAAATGGGCAATGAAAATAGTGAGGATTTTGATGAATTGAGAAAGGTATTATCAACAAAAGAAGGACTAGCAATAATATGTTATTATATTCACCATAAACATCACAGTAAACTAAATATGCAAAAAATAGCAAAAGCTATGAAAATGTCAGTACAAGATTTAAAAGCTGTATACGAAATAATGGAAAAAATGGGAGCTGCTAAAGTAAATAAAATGGGGGAAACAACTGAAGTAGAAATATCCATAGGTGAAAATGATAAAGTTAAAAAACTTATGGACAGTATTATATGGGAAAAAAAAGAAGAGTATGGAAAAATGTACAAACAATTGCTAACTGCTGAGATAATTGACTTTATAGGTAATGATAAAGAGCATTGATATTATAATCAAATTATAATTTTTTTTATCCTGCCATAAAAAATAATATAATAATTATTAAATATAATATAATTACTTTGATATTGAAGTGTCTTATAAATAATGTTAAAATGCCATTCACTAAAATTTTTTTAAGTTTAAAACAATGGTTTCGGGGCGTAGCGCAGGTGGCTAGCGCACTCGCTTGGGGTGCGAGAGGTCGCCCGTTCAAATCGGGTCGCCCCGACCAAAAAAGTTTAGTTTGGCCTGCAAAACCCCCCAGGCTTCAGTCTGGGGATGCATGGCCGCCCGAAGGGATTCATGACCAAGGCACAGTATTTTTCGTGCCGAGGTCATGCAAGTAGTTGAGAAACCCCCGACTTTAGTCGGGGGAGCTTCACTTAGTTTATTAAATTGAAAAAATATGGATTATAATGCTATAAGAAACAATATGGTCAAGCAGCAAATTGAAGCGCGCGGCATAAAAGATAAAGAAGTTATAGGTGTCATGCGCTCTATAGAAAGACATAAGTTAGTTCCTGAAAGCGATAAAGACTATGCTTATGATGATACACCGCTTCCTATTGGTTGCGGGCAGACAATATCGCAGCCTTATATAGTTGCTCTTATGAGTGAAATGCTTGAAATAAATAATGACAATAAGGTGCTTGAAATTGGTACTGGATCTGGCTATCAGACTGCGGTACTTTCAAGGATGGCTTTGGAAGTATTCACCATTGAATTCGTTGAAAAACTTTCATTGACGGCTAAAAGCAATTTAGAGCAGCTAAATATAAAAAATGTTCATTATAAAATAAGCGACGGTTCCTTAGGCTGGCCTGAATTCATGCCTTACAACAGGATAATTGTTACTGCGGCAGTTCCAGAAATACCATATTTGCTTGAAGAACAGTTAAACAAGCAAGACGGCGTATTATTGATACCCGTTGGAAATATACTTTTGCAAAAGCTCATAAAAGTAAAATACATAAAAGAAAAGAGAGAAATAATAGAAGGAACTAATGTCGTATTTGTCCCATTAAAAGGGCAATATGGTTTTAAATAACAAAATTAAGATCGGGGCGTAGCGCAGGTGGCTAGCGCGCCTGCTTCGGGAGCAGGAGGTCGCTGGTTCAAATCCAGTCGCCCCGACCATTACTTTATATTATTATAAATATTTGGAGCCTTAATGAAAAAAATATTGTTAATATTTTTTCTAATGATAAATATTTCAAATTTAATAAAATCAGAAAGTGTAGAAGTAAATCATTTTTTGATTTGTCCGTCGGTAAATGGTGAAAGTGGTTATATCTATGACCCATCTGGTTATATACTTGGAAATAATATGATATCCATGGGAATTCATTCTTATTATTTTAAGGTGAATTATGGTTTTATGAATATAGTAGAAGCAGGATTAAGGGTTAACTTAGCCGATTCATCTGACATATTGGATATACTTGAAACAACGAGCCTAAATTTAAAACTTAAGATAATCGAAGAAGAAAAATATTTTATTAATCTATCAGCGGGACTTGAAGAAATACCAATATTTTTTACTCAAAACAAGCTGAATGATGAACCTTTTAGACCTTATATTGCAGCTTCAAAAAAGTTTTATGATATGAGTTTAAATGTTGGTTATATGGCTAAAAGAAAAATTGGATTATTTGCGGATGTTAGTAAAGTCATTAATGACACAATTTTGGCAATTGGGGAGTTTGATGGGGAACATTATAATGCAGGCGTTAAAATAAGTCTTAACTATAATTTTAATATAGAAATTTTTATGCAAAATATTGATCAAATGAATACAATTAAAGAGCTCGGTGAATTCTTGAAAAATTATTTTATATTTGGAATAACTTATATTCAATAATGAAAATAACAATTCATATTTAGGCATATAATGATTAATAACAAGGGTTTTCATTTGAAAGTTACCGGCAGAGTTCAAGGAGTGGGTTACAGATATTATTGCAGAAATGTAGCCGGAAGCATGAAGCTAAAAGGATATGTTATGAATTTGCCTGACGGCAGCGTTGAAATAGAAGTGTTTGGAGAAGATAAAAAAATTAATGAATTTATTAAAGAAATAAGGCGCTTGGACATGGGATTCTTTGTTGATGAAGTACAAATTGAAAATATACCTCAGGATAAAAAGTATCACGATTTTGAAATAAAATTTTATTCTGAATAAAATAAGTCAAGAGGAAAAAAATGAAACAGAAAAAAGTAAAACTAAGGAAAAAGCAAAACATACAAGAAAATATAAAAAATAATAAGAAGAATATTAATTTAAGTGAAAGCGAAGATTCTGAAGAAATTTCTAGAATACTTGAAAAGGGACAGATTTCACAGGAGGAAGCGATGGAGGCTGAAAAAGCAGAAGAAGCAGAAGAAGCAGAAGATAATGAAGAAACTGACACAGGCAAAGATAGTAATTCTGCAGGTAAAGATTCTTTATATATTTATTTTGATGACATTAGAAAAGAAAAAATATTAAATGAAAAAGAAGAAAAAGAAGTTATTAGAAAAGCGCAACAAGGAGATGTTGCTGCAAGGGAGCGATTAATTAAAGCTAACCTGAGACTTGTAGTGAAAATGGCTAAAAGGTATGAATATTTCGGGATTTCTCTTGTTGATCTTATTGAAGAGGGAAATATAGGACTTATTAAAGCGATTGAAAAATTTTTACCTTCAAAAGGATTCAGGTTTTCAACTTATGCAACGTGGTGGATTAAACAAGCCATAAATAGAGCAATATCAAATCAAAAAAATACGATTAGAATACCGGTACATATAATTGATATTTATTATAAATACTTAAAATTAATGAGCAAATCAATGAGAAATACCAGTAAGACTCTTTCAAAAGAAGAAGCCGCAAAAAAATTAAAAATTACTTCTATAAAATTAAATGAAATTATAAATGTAATGAAAGCCCCGAAATCCCTGGAGCATGAATATGAAAAAGAAGACAGCGAATCAACAAGAACGTTGAAAGATACTATAGAGGACACAAGCGTAATAAAGCCTGATGACGGCTTTTATGAGAAAAACAAAAAAGAAAATCTTATGAAAATAATTTCAGAATTAAAACCAAAAGAACAACAAGTTTTGATTTATAGATATGGACTTAACAACAGAGCCGCACTAACACTGGAAGAAATAGGTAATAAAATGCGACTTACGAGGGAGAGAATAAGACAAATAGAAATGATGGCTTTAAGAAAGATGAAATTTATATTGAAAAGGAAAGATGTAATCTAAATAAAACTGAGGTGTTAAATGGAAAATGAATTAAAAAAGTACATTAGGGACGTACCTGATTTCCCGAAACAAGGAATAATATTCAAGGACTTAACTCCGATTTTTAATCAAAGTAAAATATTTAAAAGACTTATTGATTACCTTTATAAAAAATACAAGAAATCGAAAATAGACAAGATAGTATGTATTGAGGCCAGAGGATTTTTAATTGGGGCTCCTCTTGCTTATAAACTAGGTAAATCCCTAGTCCCTGCCAGGAAAAAAGGCAAATTACCGGGCAAAACTCTACAAATAGAATATGCCCTTGAATATGGCACGGATAAACTGGAGATATTGGTTGATGCAATTAAAAAGGATGAAAAAGTCCTAATAATTGATGACTTACTTGCTACAGGCGGGACCACAGAGGCTGTTTGCAAGCTCGTAGAGAAATTTGGTGCAAAAGTAGCGGAACTTGCTTTTGTTGTTGAACTTGATTTTTTAAAAGGCAGGGACAAACTTGAAAATTATAAAGTGTTTTCTATAGTGCATTATTGATAAAATAAAACGGAGGATACATTGAAAAGTCTTGAAGAACAGTTGCAGTTAATTAAACGCGGAGTAGTAGACTTTGTTACTCAAAATGAACTTGAACAAAAAATAAAAAACTCAATACAAAAAAATAAACCTCTTATAGTAAAACTTGGAATAGACCCAAACTCCTCGGACATTCATTTAGGGCATACTGTAGCATTAAATAAACTAAGACAATTTCAAGACCTTGGGCATAAAGTTATATTGATTATCGGAGATTACACGGCAATGATTGGAGACCCAAGCGGAAGAATGACAGAAAGGCCGCAACTTGACCACGGAACTATACTAAAAAATGTTGCCACTTATCAGGAGCAGGCTTATAAAATACTAGATAAAGATAAAGTCGAGATTGTATTTAATGGCGGATGGTTTGAGAAATTGAATTTTCGAGATATTATTAAACTTATTTCAAAATTTACTTTAGCGCAAATGCTTGAACATGATTATTTTGATAAGAGATTTAAAAAGGGATTGCCATTAAGCATACACGAACTGCTTTATCCTATGATGCAAGGGTATGATTCTGTAATGATAAAGGCAGATATAGAACTTGGAGGTACAGATCAGAGGTTTAATGTAATAGCAGGCAGATATCTTCAGAAAGAATTTGGGCAGGAAAGCCAGGTGGGACTATTCACCCCAATTTTAACTGGCTTAGATGGAAAAAATAAAATGAGCAAATCACTTAATAACTATATAGGCGTAAATAACAAACCGGAGGATATGTATGGCAAAGTAATGTCAATGCCTGATAAATTAATTATTCAATACTTTGAGCTAGTAACCGATGTAGGATTGGAAGAAATAAGTAACTTTGAAAAATCAATGAAAGAAGGCACAAATCCTAAAGATATAAAAAAAAGGCTTGCGTTTGAGATAGTAAAAAAGTTTCATTCAATTGATGCGGCAAAAACGGCAGAGACGCAGTTTTCAAAGGTCTTTTCGGGCAGAGAAGATCCTGAAAATATTGAAGAATTTAGAGTACCAGAAGATAAGCTATCAATTGTTAAATTATTGACAAGTACAAAATTGGCTAAAAGCAATTCCGAAGCCCAGCGACTTATAAAACAGGGGGGGGTTTATATCGATAAAGAAAGAGTCGATGATTTTAAAAAAGAAATCATTATTAAAGAACCTTTTATATTAAAAGTTGGGAAAAGAAAATATTTAAAAATAATACAATGAAATTTCAGAAATGTTTGTATTTATTGAAGGTGAGAAATGATTAAAAGATACAGATACTGCCCTTATTGTAAAGGAAAACTGGATTATAAATCCACAAGGGGACTGAAATTAAAGCACTGTACGAAATGCGACAGAATTTTCTATGACAATCCTGCAAGTGGCGTCGCTGTGCTCGTGGAGAAAGATAAAAAGTTGCTGCTTGTTAAAAGGAACATAATACCTAAAAAGAACAGATGGGCACTGCCTGGAGGCTTTATAGAACAGGGAGAAACAATCGAAAAAGCAGCTTTGCGCGAATTGAAGGAGGAGTGTGGACTCGAAGGAAGGACCGTAAAGATTTTGTCTATCTTTGCAGAACAGACAAAAGTGTTTGGTACTGTAATATCAGTAGGAGTATTGGTCAATGTAAGTTCATTGAATACAAAAGCAGGGGATGATGCAAAAGAAGCTAAATTTTTTAATTTAGAAAAAATGCCTAAAATAGCATTTAAATCTCATGATTTTTTTATAGGCAAATTAATAAAAGGATAAACTGTGAGAATAATAGTAGACCTTCATGTACATTCTAAATATTCAAGAGCAACAAGCAGGGATATGGACATAATAAATATATCCAAATGGGCGGATAAAAAAGGTATTGATATAATTGCCAGTGGTGATTTTCAGCATCCTAAATATCTCGGAGAACTTAAAAACTCACTAGTTGAAGCGGATCCCGGCCTTTACAAATTAAAAAATCAAAATACGAAATCAAGGATTATACTTAGTACTGAAATATCAAATATTTTTAAACAAGCTGGTAAAGTAAGAAAAATACATACGCTTGTTTTAATGCCTACTATTGAAGACGCTTCTAAATTTTCACAAGTTTTAGCGACAAAAGGTAATACAACAGCCGACGGAAGGCCTATATTTGGGTTTTCTGTAAAAGAACTTGTTAAAATCACACTTGATGTTTCAAAAGACGCGCTTATTATACCAGCTCACGCTTGGACACCATGGTTTTCCATATTCGGATCCAAATCAGGTTTTAACAGTATAGAAGAGTGTTTTGAGGAAGAAACTGCAAATATAAAAGCCATAGAAACAGGATTGTCATCTGACGCATCTATGAACTGGAGGATATCCCAGCTTGATAAAATAACACTTGTATCAAATTCGGATGCGCATTCGCCAAGGAAAATCGGAAGAGAAGCAAATGTATTCGATGCCAAACCCGATTATTATGAAATAAAAAAAATTATAGAAAAAAAGGACAAAAAGAAATTCTTATATACAATTGAATTTTTTCCGGAAGAGGGCAAATATCATTACGACGGCCATAGGTTGTGCGGTATCAGCTTGCATCCAAGGGAATCGATAGCTAAAAACAACAAATGTCCGGTATGCTTTAGGCCGCTTACTCTAGGTGTTCTTCACAGGGTAGAAGAACTAGCTGACAGGCCTTGGAATTATATTCCTCAGAATGCTCCGGAGCAAAGACACCTCATACCATTGGAGGAACTTATAGCTGATGCAAAAGGTGTAAATGCTACAAGCATTAAAGTACAGGAATCATATGAGAAGGCTTTAATTAAAGGCGGAAATGAATTTGAAATATTACTTGATAAGAGCTTTGATGAATTATGTAAAATTTTTGACGAAAAGATTGCGGAAGGAATAATAAAAATGCGTATGGGAAAGGTAAACATAGCACCCGGATATGACGGAGAATTCGGTAAAATAAGTATTTTTAAAGATTTGGAAAAATTTGAAAATAAAACAAGAAAAATACAGATGAAACTTTTTGGAGATTAAAATGAAGAAATTCCTAAAAAATCTGATTGCTTTTATAATCATTGTTATTATAACAGCAAACATTATTTTAAACATTAAATTAAAAGAGATAATTAAATCATATGCTTCGGATATTTATGCATCTTTTGCAGTTGTATTAATGCCTGACCGGATCACTTTGTTTAATGTTTCAGGCGGAAATTTTCATATATGGGCATTAACCGCAATAATAAATTACAATGCATTACTTTCAAAAGACTTTACACGGATTGTGCACAGTATAGCTATTTATGGAATGGCAGTTGATATTGTAAATTATAATGCTACGAGCAATCAACCCGAAAAAAAAGATGATGACAATGCATTTATAATACCATTTACCAGATATTTCAATATATACTGGAGCGGGTTTTCATTTGTAGACCTTGAAAAGGGAATGGAATTTAAAATAACAAATATTAACGGAAAAAGCACTTTTAAACAGGGAAAAATTGAAAGTGAAGACATGTTGGTTTTTGACTGTAACGGCTGGATACTGGGGAACCCAAATTATAAAATATTTATGAAATTTTATTACTACCCATATTATAAAAACAGATTTTTTCTTAATATGTTTGCAACAAAAATTAATGCAAAGTTATTTGAACCCATGTTTAGAAGTAATAATTTAAAAATTACAAGCGGAACAATCAACTTTATCGTGCAAATTAAAGGAGAAATGAGAAACATATCTCTTAATAATATTATGAGTTTTGAAAATTTGAACCTAAAAGAGGATGTTCTTATTGATCCTAAGGCATTGTTAGGTCTTTCAGTTGAGCAAATGGTTGATTTTTTAAAGGACTCAAAGGGAAATTTTTATGTAAATTTTTCATTCGAAATGCCGGATAGTGAATTTAAAAAATTATTGTATTATTATAACGAGCATTTTAAAACTTCACTTATAGACAGAATAAAAGTTGGTGCTATAACAGCACCTGTAAGACAAATTAAGGACTTGATATGGAATTTAACAGGGGAAAATATATTCCGACTGCTTAATATTTTTGGTAATAAATAAGATAAAATTTATCAAACGGAGGATTTAAATGCGAGTTAGAAATCGTTTTGTATTGGAAAATATTGCTGATGACAGCTGGCGAATGTTCAGGATAATGTCGGAATTTGTTGAAGGATTTGAAGAACTGGGAATGATAGGCGATGCAGTTTCCATTTTCGGATCAGCCCGAGAAAAAAAGAATTCAAAAATCTATAAAGCTGCAGAAAAGACCGCTTACCTGCTGGCTAAAAATAATTATTCGGTAATAACCGGCGGTGGCGGTGGAATCATGGAAGCTGGAAACAAAGGTGCTGCACGTGCAAAAGGTACTTCAATAGGCTTAAATATAGAATTGCCTCATGAACAGAAGCCCAATAAATATTCGAATATTAAATTAGGTTTCAGGTATTTTTTTGCACGCAAGGTAATGTTTGTAAAATATGCAAGTGCATTTGTTGTTTTCCCGGGTGGTTTTGGAACAATGGACGAGCTGTTTGAGGCGGCTACCCTGATACAAACTGAAAAAATCAAACCATTTCCAATAATACTTTACGGCAGCAGCTATTGGGAACCTTTTTTAAAATGGATAGGAGAAAATCTGGTAAAGAATTTATTTGTAGATGACAAAGATATAGATATATTTCATTTGGTCGACAAACCTGAAGATGTAATAAAAGTTATTATTAAAAAAAATAAAATATCCGATGAAAATTAAAGCTATTTTTTTTGATGCGGGGGAAACCATTGTATATAGGAACCCATCTTTAACAACAATTGTTCATAGATTCCTGTTGAAGCATGGCCGTAAAATTAATAAAAAAAGGCTAGCATCTATTATAAATCAGACTGCTTTAACAATGAAACCAATAGCGGAGAAAGGTAAAATTAAAGATTCTAAAAAGTGGCAAATTTATATATCAAAATTATTTTGGAAACTTGCTGTAAAAAATCAAAAACTTGCAGATGAATTAAGAGAGAGGCTTAGAAAAGGGACCAGCTTCAGGCTGTTTAACGATGTTTTACAAGTTATTAATGTATTAAAAAAATCAAAAATCATAACCGGCATAATATCAAATGCATCAATTGAACTTAATAATATATTAATACGCGCAAAAGTTTTTAACAAGTTTGATTACATTGTCATATCCGAAAAAATCGGGATTGAAAAACCAAATAAAGGCATCTTTGAAAAAGCTTTAAAAATGGCAAAAGTGAATTCTGGTGAAATGGTTTTTGTTGGTGATAACTATATCGCAGATGTAATAGGGGCGCAGAATGCAGGGATTATCCCGGTTTGGATTAAAAGAATCACTAAAAATAGCGAATTTTCATTTAATGGAAATGATTACAAAGGTCAAACAGCAAGAAAAATAACAGATTTGAGCGGAATAATAGAACTTTCGAAAAGCGAGGGATGGATTTGATATCAATTGTTGTTGCCATCAGATCACTCGATCAGGAAAATCAGATTAGAAATAATCTGGGGTCTGAAAACACTCATGAGATAATCCTGGTAGCAGGAAAATGCCCTTCTTTGCAAAGAAACAAAGGCGTAGAATCTGCCACCGGAGATATAATATATTTTTTAGACGACGACTCTATGCCGGGGCAACACGTGTTTGAAAAGGCAGAATCGATTTTCGCAGACGATAGAAGTATTGCTGTTATAGGAGGACCTGCTATAACTTTGGTAACCGACACTTTTATGCAGAGAACTTTTGCAGAAACTCTAGGAACAATATGGGCTACGGGGAAAAGTTTTGCAAGATATAAAAAAGCCGGGAAAAAGCGCTTTGCAAGCGAAAAAGAAATGATATTGTGTAATATGTTTGTAAGAAAAGAAGCTTTCGAAAAATTAAATGGTTTTAATGAAAACCTATATCCAAATGAAGAAAATGAATTTTTAAACAGACTAAAGAATCAGGGTTACAAGATTATATATGATCCGGATATATATGTCTCGAGAAGCCACAGAGATACAATCAAGGATTTTTTCATTCAGTGTTTTACATATGGCAGAGGCAGGGCGGAACAGGTGATATATTTTTTTGCCCCCGGGGATATAATTAATTTTATACCGGCTTTTTTTGTCGTTTATTTGATCTTTGTAAACATAATAAGGAACAACACTCTGCTTATTTTTCCATTATATCTTTATATTGCATTGACTTGCTTTTTTTCTGCTAAAGCTTCCATTTTCATGAAAAATGTTTTATCATTTTTTATATTCTTATTTGAGTTCCCAATGGTTCATATAGCTTATGGTTGTGGTACCATATACGGCTTTTTTCTGCATCTTGCTTTTAGAAAACGTAAAACAATAAACAGACAAATAGAAATAAAAATAATGTAGGAGCATAAAAATTGAAAATACTTGTTTTGTGTTCTCAAGCTACAAATACAGGGGCAAAACTTAGAGCAGAATATATATTTAAATACCTGAAAAAAGCAGGAGCTGACGCAGAATATTTAACCCCTCCGCTTAAAAGCATGCCGTTTATGCTTGATTTCGCCTTATCGTTCTTTTATTATTTGTTTAAATTAATGAATAAAAAATATGATTTTATATTTGTTGAAAAACCATATCCGAATACAATAATTCCTATTTTACTTATGAAATCAGATAAAACAAAAATTATTATCGATATTGACGACTTAGATTACGAATATAGAAAAGGCTTATTGTCCAAATTTATTGAATACATCCAAAAACAATTAATAAAATTTGCATGGATTATAACATCTCATAATGATGAATTAATACGGCTCATTAAACGTGAATATCCGGCACAAATGAAAAATATATATAAATTAAAGCAATCTGCAGATCTGGAACTTTTCAGTCCGAAAAATGCTGATAAACAAAAGGTCAGGTCTTTAAAAAAGCAATTTAAAGGCAAGGTTATACTTCTTTATATGGCACATTTAAATATAGCAAGTAGCCTTAGTGACATAATAAAGGCAATAAAATTGATTAAAAATGAGCCATTTATTCTATTGGTGATAGGCGGCGGTCCAATGTTGAGTTACTATAAAAATATAACAAAAAATACAAACTTACAAGATAAAATAATTTTTTTGGGACAAATGAATCCGAAAGAAATGATATCATATATTTATGCAACGGATGTCTGTCTGGTTTATTATGAAAATAAACCAGTAAATAAATATAGAGCATCAATGAAATTACGTGAATATCTTGCATTAAGAAAATATGTAGTTGCAAATAACACTGGGGACAATAAATTATTTCAAAATTATATAGATTTAACAAAACCTACTGTCAATGCTTTTGCCGATGCAATAAAGAAAAGAATTAAAAATATTGATAAAAGTAATAAAAAGGGGTATAAATTCATTAGGCAGTGTTTTAATTGGGAGAAAGAAGGCAATAAATTTTTCGAATTTTTAAAAGAAAATTTATAACATTTTTAATTAAATGTTGTTGGGGAGCGTCAAGTGCAAAAAGAGGCAAAATTTTATAAAAAGGAACCAGTGGGTAAAACAAGGTGTCTTTTATGCCCGCACCGCTGTTTTCTTGCAAATAATAAAGCAGGTGTATGCAAGATAAGGGTGAATAAAGATGGGATACTTTACGACATAGCTTACGGAGAAATTTCAACTTATGCAATGGATCCCATCGAAAAAAAGCCGCTGTATCATTTTTACCCGGGAAGCGAGATATTCTCCATAGGGACATGGGGTTGTAATTTTAAATGCACATTCTGCCAAAATTGGTCTATCTCGCAGCAACAGGTACCAACAGAAATTTTTACTTCTGAGGAAATAGTGGATATTGCAATAAAACAAAAATCACTTGGCATAGCTTACACATATAACGAACCGTTTATATGGTATGAATTCGTTTATGACACAGCTAAAATGGCTAAACAGAAAGGTTTAAAGAACGTACTGGTAACTAATGGATTTGTAAATGAAGACCCATTAAGAGAAATATTGCCTTTAATAGATGCTTTGAATATAGATTTAAAGGCAAATAACGAAAGCTTTTACAGGGAAATATGCGGCGGACAATTGCCACCTGTAATGAGGACAATCAAATTATCATTTAACGCCGGGAAACATGTTGAAATTACAAATCTATTAATTCCTACTTTAAATGACAAAGACGAAGAAATAGAGTCTATTGTGGATTGGTTGGCCGGTATTTCAAAGGATATCCCTTTACATTTTTCAAGATATTATCCTCAATATCTTATGAATATTGAGCCTACCGATATAGCAACATTAAATAAAGCGTATAATATCGCCAAACAAAAATTAAACTATGTTTATACCGGAAACGTACCATTAGAGCAGGGCCAAATAAATACAGTATGCCCAAACTGTAAAAAAGAACTTATAAAAAGAGATTTAAATGGTATTAAAATTTCAGGATTAGAAGGTAATGCTTGCCAATCCTGTAAAACTTCTATTTATGGGCAATTTGAATGAACCGAATAAAAATTATATTAGCTTCTTCCTCACCGCGAAGGATAGAGCTATTAAAATTGAATAATATACCTTTCTCAATAATAAAGCATAAAATAGACGAAAAAAAAGTCGTAAAAAGGTTAAAAATAAAAGAACCAATAAATATAGCACAGCTCATTGCGTTTAATAAAGCTTCGTCAGTAGCCGGGAATATTAAGGAAGGACTTGTTCTTGGCGCAGATACGATTGTTGTGGCAAAGGGAAAAATATTGGGAAAGCCTGTATCAGGTAAAGATGCAATAAGAATATTAAAAATTTTAAGCGGGACTACACATACGGTCATAACCGCGATGGCATTTATTGACGCAAAGAACGGCAAGAAACTTATAACCCATGAGTTGTCGTTTGTAACATTTAAAAAAATAAACTTGAATCAAATTAAAAATTACATTAAAAACAATCATGTCCTTGATAAAGCCGGTGCATATGCAATACAAGAAGGTGCGGATCCGTTTATTAAAAGAATAAGGGGTTCTTATTATAATGTAGTTGGATTACCCATGGAGAAATTTAAATATATTTACAAAAATTGGAAGAAACTTTAACAAAAACGATTTATAAATATGCTATCAAAGATTTTTTTCGAATTTTTCCACTTTTTCCTGCTTTTTAAGCGAGGAAATAAAATCCTTATAAAGCTGCTTAAATTTCAGTTGTTTTAAACCGGAATCCAAATCATCGGATTCCTTAACAAAGGTTTTATCGTCGTAATTTGGCATTTCTTCTGCCGCTATCTTGAAGATATAATAGCCGTTATCGCCGGAAATTATTTCGGATAAGTCGTTCAAATTCATATCAAAAGCTACATTATTGAAATCATCCGAAACTATTTCCTTTGATTTTGAATCTATAGTCAGCCATGAAGATGTTAAAACACCTATATTGTCTTTTTGCGATGCCTTTTCGAAATCGTCGGGATTGTTAATTTCGTTCTTTAAAGATTTGGCTTTTGCCTCCGCTATTTTCATCGCCTCTTCCTTAAGCATCTCTTCCTGTATTTTTGCCTTTGTATTTTCATATGTCGGCTCAAACCCAGTGTCTTTATCAAAACATTTTATAACATGGAATCCAAACTTTGTTTTTACTACGCCGCTTATTTCGCCCTTTTTGAGAGCAAAAGCAGCTTTTTCGAATTCTGGAACCATCATACCTTTTGAGAACCATCCAAGATCGCCGCCTTTGGAAGCAGATCCCGTATCGCGTGAATATTTTTTTGCAAGCTCTGCAAAAGACTCTCCGGCTTTTGCCTTCTTGATTATTTCAAGCGCCAATTTCTGAGCCGCATCCTCTGTAAGCCCGGTAGGGGATGATGGAGAGGCGTCGGGAATAATAAGTATATGTGATACTTTTACACGCTCGGGTTTTTCATAATCCTTTCTGTGCAGGGCATAGTAATCTTTTATCCGATCCTCAGTAAGTTTGATATCTTTGGTATAATTTTTATAATTAAAATAAACATATTTTACCTTTATTTTTCTGTGCCTTTTTAAGAAATAATTTTTTTCCTCGTCTTTTGTGAACTTAACCTGCGCCATTAGGAAGTTTTTTAATTTTGTTACAATTAAATACTGTTTTTGTTGATTCTCAAATTGATCGGTTGTTATTCTGTTGCTTTGTAATATCTGAAAATATTTTTTTTGGTCAAACTGGTTGTCGGTCTGGAATGCACGGATATTCATTATCGACTGGGCGACTTCCTCGTCGTTTGTTGTTATATTGATTTTTTTTGCATAGTCAAGCAAAAGCATCTTTTCAATAAGCTCGTCAAGAGTGTCTTTTTTCAGCTGCTTTTCTTCATCTTCGGATATTTTTTCCCCTGCCTCAACCATTGCTTCCTGTTTGTTTTGCCAGGCTTCTGAAAATGTCGAATAAGATATTTCCTGCTTATTTACTACTGCAATTGTGTCAGGATTCGAGCCGCTTGAAAGCGAGCCTTTCATTGAACCCCAAACAACAAAAGCTAGAATCACGACTCCGGTAATTATCCACAAAAAAGTCTTGCTATGGTATCTGAACCAATTCATCATTAGCATAGAAAACACCTCAATTTTTGTTGGGAATATCCATGTAAAACTCGCATATTATAGAGAATTTTGGCGATAAAAGCAATTAAAAAATTTATTTGCAGACCAGGTAATTCTCCAAAACCAAATATTTTAAACTTGAGTTTTCAAATGTAAAAAAAGCCTGTTCCAGTGTCCAGGACAATGGATAGCCGTGAATATTTAAGGAAGTATTTAAAAAACCGCCCATGCCGGTCATTTTTTCATAATATTTAAGCAATTTATAAAGTTTTATATTGTCGGATTTGTCAACTATCTGGGGCCTTAAAGTCATATCTTTGGGATGAATTGCCGCCTTTAAATGCTCCCGGGCCAATTCAGTGGAATCAAAAGCTGTAATCATATATTTGCTGCTTGCGGCAACTTTAGATTTAATTACGCCCCAGTTTTTTATATATTTACCGGCCCATTTTGATAGAAAAGTAGGCGCAAAAGGCATCCAGGATTCCCGCATTTTAATCATTTCATTAAGAATTCTTATGGTATCCAGATTACTTGCATTGGCTAAAATGCATCTATTACATAGTGAACGGGCGCCCCATTCTCCGGAACCGCTGAATCTTGCTACTATTTCAGAGTTTTTCAATAATTTAGCTGTAAGGTACTCAATATTTCTAAAATATTTAATTTTAAATAATTCAGCATACTTTTTTTGGGTTAAAAATTTTTTTATTTTGGAATTTGAATAACTCAACCCTTTATACATAAGCTGGTCGGATATAGTCGGAAGTTTTTTGTTGAAAAAGGGGATTGAACCGCAGCCAAACACAAGACTCTCTGCGCCTGCAGAAGGCATAAAGTATACTTTCTTTATATCCTGGATTTCCTGTATTTTTTTATTTAGCTTAACATTCATGAACATTTCACCGGCGCAAGCTATTGTTGTGATGCCTGTTTTCCCTATGGTTGCTTTTATCCATTTAATCACAAGATCTTCCAGAAAATATTGAAGGCCTGATGCGAAAATCTCCGGCTTTTCATTTTTAAATTCTTTTTCGAAAAAGAATCGGGCATTGTTTAAATCGAATTTTGAACTAAAGCTTAATTTAGTCTCATTCAAATAAATATTATTTGCCAGCTTATTATAAATTTTCATATAATTTTTTTTATCATTAGAATATGCCGCAAGTCCCATTACTTTATATTCATGCTCGTGCGCCTTCATCCCTAGAAACAATGCTGCTTCGGTGAATAAAGTAGAAACTGAAAAAGGACTCTTGGCTATGCATACAAATTTTCTATCTGCAAACTGATATTTATAAATTTTTGCAAAATAATTGTTTTTATAATTGCCGGCAATAAAAACTAATATATCTTCATTGGCATTATTCATGTTGTAAAAATATATAACCGCGGCAGCATAGGCAAGATGATAATTGTAAAAATAAATATTGTTTTTCTGCACTTTGTATTGTTTCTTTAATAACGTAATCCAGCCATTTTTTGTAAATTGTTTATTTGATTTTTCTAGCAAAGGGAAAGTAAAATAATCATATTCATTAAAATGATGCAATTTATTCAAAAAATCCAGACTTTTATAAGGAAAACCTTCGTAGTTCTTTATGTTGGTAAACTTTTCTTCATGTAAAATTGTTTTACAAGAACCATTATTAAAACAGGCGACAGAAGAATTTTTAAAAGGATAAATTGCAATCACTCTCATGATTTATAAATTAAACCTCCGGAATGACAATATAATGATCTAAAACGTAAAAATTATAATATATAAATAATAAAAAATCTATAAGTAACAATATATTTAATTTTATTATTTTTAATATTTATTTATGGTAAATATACATTAATTAAATTTTTATATAGGCCGATTTAATCGATAATGTCCAGCTTCGTATGCTAAGAGTCAAATTCAACGATGCAAATTTTTCAAAGACCGTGTTGACAGGAAAACGTTTTCGTGTTAATGTCGTTTAAAATTAAATTAATAATCAGTTAAATTCAAAGAGGATTTAATTACAAGGGAGGATTTTATGATTAAAAAGTATTGCATAATAATATTCTTTATGGTACTGCTGGTTCCTGCGAAATTAATTTCATCTGATATTGATCCTAATAAGTTTTATACCTGGCAATCATTCGAAGAGCACACCATACAATGGTCGACTGCTGGGTGGACAAACAATATATTATCCAATCTTAAATTAAGTGAGGAATATGTTACTGAAGGCAAGCAATCCCTTCAGGCTGTAATTAAGGCCGACAAAAAGGACCAGAACGGCGCCATACAGCTTTTTGAGGCAGGTGACCTGTCGTCTGTGGAAGAAATGAAACTGGACATATATAATTCATCCCTCAGCGAAATAAATTTCAACCTTTCAATCCAGACCGGTGATGAGTGGATGTCACACGACTCGGAGCAAGTTAAATTAAAACCGGGCTGGAACAAGGACATTGTTGTTCAGTTTAACAAGCCTGTTTTCAGGACCCCGGCATCAAACGGGAAATATGACCAGCCCATAAAAGGACTGGAAAGAGTAAGAAAATTAATACTTGCTTTTACTGCTCTGGATAAAATTGACGGATATATATATGTAGACAATATAATGGTAAAGGGGAAAAACATTGCCTCCATACTGCCCGCAAAGGTCCCAGACAATGCCAGGGACGTCCTGGTAGACGGATTTGAAGGTAAAAGGCTGCAGTGGCTGCCAATGGCAGACTGGTCCTGCGCAACAGGCGTAGAGAAAGTGACCTGGACAGCAACCGAAGGCAAGTCATGCATGATGGCAAAATTTAACCAGAAATCGCCTGGACAGAATGCAGTTTTTGCAATAGAGGACTCGGTCGACCTGTCCGATGTTTATGAAATAAAAGTTGACATATACAACCCCAGGGATTTTTCCGTAAACATGACGATTTCCTTCGGCACAGGCGATAAATGGGCATGGCAGGAATCAGCTGCCACGCACCTGAAAAAAGGATGGAACAAGGATGTCACGTTTTACCTGAAGCAGCGCACGTGGAATTACGGGTCAAATCTGCCTGCCGATATAAACATGGTGAAAAGGATCAGCATGGTATTTGTGCCGGGCGAAATGGGAGAGGGTTACGTGCTTGTTGACAATGTGAGGTTCAAGACAACAGATCCTGGCAAGCTGGATTCAATAACTGCAAAAGATAACAGCAACCTGTCTTTTTATTTGTGGGATAATTTTAATAAGGGTACATTGTGGGATGCGTCTGTCGCTTATTCCAGGGCACTGGCAGTGCAGGTTGTCGACAAGGTGGGCGGCACGGACAAAAAAGGAATGGAGATGAGTTTTGCCACGCTTACAAACGTGGATGCCGGATCTTTTGAGTACGTTGCGAACCTGGACTGGAGTACTGTTTCAGGCCTTAAGTTTGAGGTATACAATCCAATGACGGAAACAGTACAGATTTCGGTCGCGTTTAAGGTAGGGCCGGCTTATACATGGTATGAATCAAAAACCATGGTAATAACCCCTGGCTGGAACAAGGATCTGTTCCTTGACCTGACAGCACCGTCTTTCAAATCCCAGGCAAGTGGCTGGACATTTACCGAGTATTTATATCAGAGAAACGACATACGCGATGTTATCATACAGGTTTACCCAAACAGGAAAATGTCCGGAAAACTTATCCTGACTGAAATACGGTTTGCCAGGCACAACCTGCTCGGGCCGCTTGGCGATTATGCGGGAATAACAGGCGAAAACAGCTCCCAGATCACGGGCCAACAGACGCGATTCCAGGTATGGGACAGCGGACAGGGCGAGGGGACATTTGAAAGGGGACTGGGCAACTGGATAGCTGCGTCAAACATGAACGAAGCAGGATGGGGAGCTGCATACATCCAGATATCAAATAAATATGCCACACAGGGCAGCCATTCCTTAGAAATTACCTATAAAGATATAGGCAACAAGGTAGCGGCTCAATACAACGCGCCAGTAGACGTCTCAAATTATAATTCCATAATGCTCGACGTTTATAATCCGGGCAAACAGGTGTGGTTATCCGTGGCATTTAATACAGCAAGCGGAAACTGGAACGAATGCAATACCGTGCTGCTTGCTCCGGGGTGGAACAAAAACGTACTTATCAGGTTTACGGATAAAATATGGGGCAACAGCTACACCGGCAACAGGAAAATGGATATTTTGAGGTTTACCCAGTTTTCTACAATGTACATAGTTATAAACAGCACAATAGAGGGCGCCGTATATGTCGATAATATAAGGTGGGGCATGAAAAGCACTGCATCGGACATACTGGGCGGGAAAGTCTCGGCGTTTGATACCACGAGCGCGTCCATACAGCAGGATGTGAACCTGCAAATAAACCCGAATGACAACATAGACATGAAAGTGGATTTCAGGGGAGACGCTTACAACAACCAGAACCCCGACTTATATGTAAACTCCGCGCACCTGACACTCAGGGGAATGGGAAACGAGCTTAACCTTTTTACCGGCGAGCAGACAAAACTTTTTGACGACGCTTTCGGGCTTGTTGACATTACCTCGCTGGGCTCAAATATTACCGGAGCGCAGCTTGTAGGCACAATAGCGCCGCTCAGGTTTACCTACGAGCTAGCCGGAGTTTCACGGTGGTATGACCAGAATTACACACCTGGAAGCTCGTACGTATCGGGGATAAGGCTGAAAGAGTCTTTCCTGGACAGCGATTATATAGGCTTCCTGTATTTTAACCAGCGCAGGGGGTATGACCCGGGGTCAAACCCGCTTACGGCAAACCTTGAAGAGTCGTCTCACGTGGTTACAGGCGATTTTTACATCAACACTCCCATAGGCAACAGAGCCAGGTTTGACATTCAGTCGCAGGGAGGCTACGCGTTTTATGACGATTATACCCCGGCTTTTGTGATGTATAACCCACAGCAGGGCGTTTATCCGGTAACCGACGCGATTACCGAATCTATAAGTAATTCACCGAAACCGTTTGTTTACGTTAACGGGGACTTTAACAGCGGGCCCCTTACCTTCAACATGAACTACAGGAAGCTTGACTACTGGTTTGCCGACGATTATTTAAGTTCAAATTACAAGGCAGGAGAAGAGGCCGAGCTTGCAACCCTTACATATATAATGGATGATGTGCCGCCTTTCTCGATAATAAAGTCATGGTCAGCAGGATGGTACGCTTTCATACGCAACACACAGATGATGTTCCAATATGACCAGGATATTACCGCAGCCAGCCTCACGGCGTCTTCTTACCAGAGAAAAGCGGCTACATTGGAAATTAAAAACGACCAGTCCCTGGCAATCTACAATTACGACATTTATTTTAAATATGATTATGAGGGCAACGCCATTGGGCCGGACCAGACCGTAGATACGCGCGTGCCTTTATATAAACTCAATGCCATAACGAAACTGCTTGTTACGAATTCTTTTACCATCAGCCTGCTTGGCAGGTGGGAAAAGCTGTTTGACTGGCCGGAATATTCTACATCTTCAAGCGCGTATGAACCATATACTTCCAATATCGACAGGTTTACAGGCTACACTGAGATAGGGTATAAGTTCAACAGGAACTTTAAGGCAACTCTTGATTATAAGGTCATGGGCACGGATTATAAAACCGACTGCCTGCATACGGATATTTTAGGGACACTTGAATACGTTATGCTGGGAAGCATCGTCATTGATTTATCCTACGGTTCCGCGCCGTTTACAGGCTACTGGCTCGATGACTTATACGATGATACCGTCAACCAGTATACGGCTACATTTAAGGCCTATTTTTAAACAATACTGCATGTAATTATGTGGAAACACGACAATGGCGTGTCTCTGCGGCAGGTAATAAATATCAGGAGGATGATTATGAAAGAAATGAAAAAAGTTGTTTTAATAATGTTTTCTGCCTTGTTTTTAATATTCAATTACGCGGCTGCGCAGACGGCTTCACAGCCTACCCCGCAGGCTTCGCTGGCAGTTGCGGCAGACCAGGCAACGCCTTCGGGATCCATTGTAAAATCAAAGGCAATGAAGCATAAAAAACCCGCGGTATCATTAAGCGAATACAGCATAAAAGGCAGCAACCTGATGAAGGATGGCCAGGTCGTGAAAATGACAGGAGCGTTCGCGCCTTACATGGCTACGCTTGATGAAAAGCAGATAGACTCTGCTTTCGCGGATTTCAAGCAGGCTGATGTCAGGGTGATTGAGATACTTGCGTCATACAGGGGAGACAAGCCGTACGCTTTTGAGACCGAATTCGGCAAGTACAACGAGAGCGCCTTTAAAAAGCTTGATTACATAGTATCCAAAGCTTCGCAAAACAACATAAAGCTTATCATTGCCCTGTGCGACAACAGCCCTGATTTCGGCGGAAAAGAAGTGTATGAAACATGGACTCAGGGCTCAAACAGCAATGTACTGTTCGAAGACAAGATAAGCAGGGAATATTACAAGAAATTCATGGATAATTTACTTGAGAGGACAAACACCATAACAGGCGCCAGATACTCGGAAGACCCAGCTATCTTTGCATGGGACCTGTGCAGCGGCGTGGAGGATGAAAACGACAAAGACGGGTCCGTGCTTTATGCCTGGGCAGATGAGATGTCTTCACACCTTAAGTCAAAGGATAAAAACCACTTTGTAACCATGAGCATGAAAAAAATAACAGATTCAGCGGACAGGATAAACCCGTCCGATGTTTTTTTGCTGCCTGGCCTTGACCTGGCATATTACAATATTGAAATGCAGGAAAAGGGTGATATAAATGCCATGAAAAAAGACGTGACAGACAGCAATAAAATGTTTTATAAAAACACAAACAAACCGGTCATTATGGGCTTTTCGGACGCCGCAGGCTCGGCCCCTGATGCGTTTGAGATTTCAAAAATATTTTTTGATTTCGGCACCGTGCTTGTATACAATAATGCAGGCACAGGAGACTTTGCGAAAAAGCCCGGTGCATTTGATATGGAAGATACAAAAACCGTAGAGGCCCTTAAAGAAGCTTCAAAATCAGCAGGCATCATCCAGCAGGAAATTGCTTCACTGGAAATATCCAATATAATCACCAAACCGGGCGACAAAGAGGCTGCCATTGATTTTACGTCAAAGGCAGGGGTTGAAGCGTCGGTTTCCTACGGCGGATCGCTGCCGTTTAAGCTTGCCACGGATAAAATAACACTCCAGTCCAAGAAAGGCACAATAAAGCTTGCGGGACTGAATCCAGACACGAAATACATGTTTATGATCAAGGCAGCTGACGCAAACGAGGCAGGCATATCGCAGGTCATAAGTTTCAGCACAAAAAAAATTATAAGGCAGATAGCCAAGCCTTTTTCCACAAGCAATAATTTTATCAAGGCAAAAGGCGCGGATTTTTACGACGGCAACAGGGTATACAGGTTCCTGGGCTCCGAAAATTATTACCTGAAGTACGCCAATGCCCTGGATTACGCGAAAAAATATAATAACGACGTGCCCGGCTACATATTTACGCAGGCAAAAAAAATGGGCCTCAAGAACATGAGGGTATTTACCATGGAGGAAGGCTTCAGCATGGATACCATCAACAAGGAAACGTACAGCAAGCACGAATACCTGAGGATAGGCCCGGATTTTTTCGACGAGCAAGCATATAAGACCGTTGACGGTGTGCTTGCAAGCGCGAAGAAACACGGGATAAGGCTGACCTTGTGTTTTGTGGACAACTGGGATTACAACGGCGGGGTAAAGACGCTGGCAAAATGGGCCGGAGTCACAAAGAACGCCTTCTGGACAAACGAAAAGTGCAAGGAATACTACAGGCAAAACGTGCAAAAGCTTGTGCTGAGGAAAAATACGGTAAACGGCATTTTATACAAGGACGACCCGACGATATTTTCCTGGGACCTCTGCAACGAACCCAGGGACGAGGACGATACCAGCGCAAAGACCATAGCCGCGTGGATAAATGAAATGGCGGCTTATGTGAAATCCCTGGACAAAAACCACATGGTTACGGCAGGGCTTGAGGGGTATTACCTCAAAGACGATGGGACCCACTATTCAGGCACGGATTTCATACTATGCCAGCAGTCAAAGGATATCGACTATACTACTTTCCATATATACCCGGCTTCCCAGTGGAGCCACTTTTCACAGAGCACGGTTGATTATATGTTTAAAAAATGGATAAAAGACAGCCACGAGGTGCTTAAAAAACCTGTTGTTATGGAGGAGTACGGCATTGGAAAAGGCATGGAAGAGTACCCGAGGGCTGACTGGATAGATTTCATGACAAAAGATTTTATAGAGCTCGGCGGAAACGGCGCGAATTACTGGTTCCTGGTGGATCCTGACTATGCCTGGGGAGACGGCAACGAGTTTACGCCAAACGACACCGATATAGTAAATATATTTGTAAAATACTCTGACGAACTGAATAAAAACGGATACTAACAACAATTATCAATGTCCGCGAATCCACCGACTTTAGTCGGTGGTGGGCGTGGGGTTGCAAACCCCACACCTTGTTGACCACCAACAAAGTTGGTGGTCGGATAGTTGTAGGCGCAGGCTTTATGCCTGCGGGTTC
>Ga0335078_10000768_pt1 | contig 48942 bp, 42 predicted proteins | sample Lox_Sample_32_FD_206711 | JGI IMG/M metagenome (GOLD analysis project Ga0335078, IMG submission 206711) | Soil microbial communities from Loxahatchee National Wildlife Refuge, Florida, United States - Lox_Sample_3.2 | ecosystem: Environmental > Terrestrial > Soil > Wetlands | place: USA... | reverse complement strand
CTGGAAACCTGCGCGACCCCCTGATCACGGATGGTGTGACGACATTGCCGACGCGACCGGCCAAGGCGACCGGGAACTCACGGCCCCGGCGCGCCCAGGCTCCCGGCCAGCCCGCCCCGGCGAAAACGCCAGCGCGGACGAAAACGCCAGCGCGGACGAAAACGCCAGCATCAGCGACGTCCCCAGCAACAGCAACAGCATCAGCGGCGGCGGCACCGGGCGAGCGCCCGCGCGCGCTCCGCCTGGCCGCGGCCCTGCAGGCCCTCGAGGCCGCCGGCCTGTGCGTGGCGGCCGGCTTCGCCGCCGTGGCGACCGCGGAGGGGCAGTCCTACCAGCGGGCCAGCGGCATCGCGCTGACGCTGATCGCCGTCGGCACGGCCGTCGGGTTCGCGCTGTTCGCCGTGGGCCTGGCCAAGGCCAGGCCGTGGACCAGGACGCCGGTCGTCATGATCCAGCTGGCCATCGGTGCCTGGGGGATATACCTGGTGAAGGACCACCGGCTCGATTGGGGCGTGCCCATGCTGCTGGTCGCGGCCTGCTGCCTGGTCGCCCTGTTCACCCCCGCCAGCCTGCGCGCCCTCAACCGTCCGCCGGCGCGGCCGTAGCCGCTCCTGGCGTCACTCCTCGGTGGTCAGGCCATCGCGAAGCTGAGTCAGGGTCCGGGCCAGCAGCCGGGACACGTGCATCTGGGAGATGCCCAGCTCGGCGGCGATCTGGGACTGGGTCATGTTGCCGAAGAACCGGAGCAGCAGGATCTTCTTCTCGCGCGGCGGCAGCTGCTCGAGCAGCGGCTTGAGCGATTCCCGGTACTCCACCCCCTCCAGCGCGTCGTCGACCATGCCGAGCGAGTCGGCGACGGCGGGCGCGTCCTCGTCGCCGGAGTCCGGGGCGTCCAGCGACACGGTGGAGTAGGCGTTGGCCGACTCCAGGCCCTCGAGGACCTCTTCCTCGCTCATCTGCAGGTGCGCGGCGAGCTCGCTGACCGTCGGCGCGCGTCCCTCGCGCTGGGCCAGGTCGCCGATGGCCTTGGTCAGCGAGAGCTTGAGTTCCTGCAGGCGGCGCGGCACCCGGACCGCCCAGCCCTTGTCCCTGAAGTGCCGCTTGATCTCGCCCACGATGGTGGGCGTGGCGTAGGTGGAAAACTCCACGCCGCGCTCCAGGTCGAACCGGTCGATCGACTTGATCAGCCCGATCGTGGCGACCTGGGTGAGGTCGTCGAGCCACTCGCCGCGATTGCGGAACCGGCGCGCGAGGTACTCCACCAGCGGCAGGTGCAGCTCGACCAGGTAGCCGCGGATCCGAGCCCGTTCGGGATCCTCGGGCGCCAGTACGGCCAGCCGCTCGAACAGCTCGCGGGCCCGCGCCCGGTCGGGCGAGGAGTGCTCGATCCGCACGGTCTCCGCGGTGGCCTGGGCCACCTCGTAGTCCTCGGTCACCTGGACCTCGAACTCGCTGCTCACCCGGACCTCGTCCCGTGATGCCCAGAGATGCCAGGGGTGCCCGAGTTCACGTTCTCCCGCCGCTTGCGAAGCACGATCGACACCTGGTCGCCGGCGCCAAGCCGGGAGTCGACCGTCCCGGCCAGGGCGGACAGCACGGTCCAGGCGAAGGTGTCCCGGGCGGGGGTCCGCGGCTCGGCCGCGGTGACCGAGACGGTGATCGTCATCTCCTCGGCGCCGAGGTCGAAGGCGCATTCCAGGTTCGTGCCCGGTATCGCCTGGGCGAGCAGCATCGCGCAGGCCTCGTCCACGGCGATGCGCAGGTCCTCGATCTCGTCCAGGGTGAAGTCGAGCCGGGCGGCCAGGCCCGCCGTCGCCGTTCGCAGCACGGACAGGTAGGCGCCCTCGGCGGGCATGCAGACCGTCACGTGATCGCGATCGGCCGGTGCCGCGGCGGGATCCCGCTGGCCCGGCACGGGCCCGTAAGCCGTCGTCGCGGCGGTGTCTTCGGTCACTTCTCTCCTTCAGGCAGGAAGCCGGTGGCCGCCCACCGTGCTGTTCAGGGTGCGCGTTACCCAGGTCGGGCAGCCGGTCCTGGATAATGCTCACGCAAGCAACCTACCGCCCGCGGGCCATGACGAGAAACACGGCACGCCGCCCGCCGTCTGGCCCTCCGCGTCCCCGGCCGCACCCTCCGCCCGCGTCCCCGGCCGCACCCTCCGCGCCCCGTCCCGGACGCCATGAAACCCGGGTCTCATGGCGTCAGAACAACCTGAAACCCGGGTTTCACGACGGAGGGCGGCAGGGTGGCAGGGCCAGCCCGCGGCGCCGGCTAGGCCTGCTTGGTCTCCCAGAAGATCTTGTTGATCTCCTCGATCTTGGCCAGCAGCTCGTCCGCCTTGGCCACGTCCATGCTGCCCTTGGTGCCGGCGGCCCCGGCGAGCTTGGTGGCCTCGTTGAACAGCTGGTGCAGCTGAGGGTACTTCTCGAAGTGCGGCGGCTTGAAGTAGTCGGTCCACAGCACCCAGAGGTGGTGCTTGACCAGCTCGGAGCGCTGTTCCTTGATGAAGATCGCACGGGCCCGGAACTCGGGGTCCGTGTTCTGCGCGTATTTTTCCGCGATGGCCTTGACCGATTCCGCCTCGATCCGGGCCTGCGCCGGGTCGTAGACTCCGCACGGCAGGTCGCAGTGGGCGTGGACGATGGTCTTAGGCTCGAGCAGGCGGGTGAGCAGCCTCATCGATTTCCTTTCTCCGCACGTGTTACTTGCAGACCCGACACTACCCCGGCCGCCTGCGCCGACACCTGGAGGGATGCATGCACTGGCCCATCTGGCGGGCCACGGTGACCGAACGGTCCATGGAGCCCGCCCTGCGTCCCGGCGACTGCCTGCTGATCCGCCGGACCCGCCGGATCCGCCCCGGCCAGGTCGTGATCGCCCGGCACCCGGACCGGCCGGAGATGCTCCTGGTCAAGCGCGCCGCCCGGCGCGCCGGCGGCGGCTGGTGGCTGGAGTCGGACAACCCGGGGGCCGGCGCGGTGGACAGCCGGAGGTTCGGGGCGGTGCCCGGGTCGCTCATCGAGGGCCGGGTCCTGGTCCGCTACTGGCGGGCGCGCTCTTTACTCCCGAACGGGCCGGGTATCCGCCCCCGCACATCAGAACGGCCCCGCCGCCCGGCGGGGCCGTTCTCAGTTTCTGCGTGAACTCAGTGGTGGGGGGCGGGCGGGAGTTCCTCCTCGCCGTGCTGCGCGTTGACCAGCAGGAGCATCTCGTCGCGCGGCAGCTTGGTGCGCATCGCCCAGAGGTAGATGGCCACGCTGAACGCGGCCACGACCAGCATGTCCCACCAGAAGCCGATGTGGCCGGTGTTGGTCGGCGGCAGCGGGTGCGCGTCGCTGGTCCCGCTGTACTGGCCCTGCCAGGAGATGATGCCCATGCCGATCAGCCACACCGGCAGCCAGACCGCCGACTTCCAGTCCAGCGGCGGCCGCTGCGGATCGAGCGCCATAAAGATGCCAATGATCACGTACCCGATCACCAGGACGACGCCGAGCTTCCAGATCACCTCGAAGCCCGACCAGTAGATGAGCAGGTCGGCGACGACGAACGCGGCCGGGGCGAAGAACCAGGCGACCGGCATCCGGTACGGCCGGTTCGCATCGGGCACCTGACCGCGGAACGCGCCCACCGAGAGCGGCGCCCCGGCGTACATGAGCACGCTCGCGCCGGTGATCAGGCCGACCAGCGAGTGCCAGCTCGGGAACGGCAGCAGGAAGAACAGCCCGATGATGAACGCGGCGATCAGCCCGACCCACGGGATGCCGTTGCTGCTGACCCGGCCGAAGATCTGCGGGAAGTACCGGTTCCTGGCCAGGCCGTAGCTGACCCGCGACGTCCCGGTCGTGTAGATCAGCCCGGTGCCTGACGGGGAGACGAAGGCGTCGATCCGCAGGATGTGCGCCAGCCAGGCCAGACCGCCCAGGGCCGCGACGGCCGCGAACGGCCCGGCGTTCAGCTCCGCGATGGACGGATTACACGTTCCCGTGTCGGGGCAGGAGAGACCGATCAGGCCACCGTGGGCGCCGAGCAGAGCCGGCGGCAGGGCGACGATGAACGCGACCTGGAGCAGGCAGTAGATCGCGGTGCCGATCAGGACCGAGATGATGATCGCCAGGGGCAGGTTGCGTCCCGGGTTCTTGATCTCCCCGGCCAGCTGGTCGGCCTGCTCGAAGCCGGAATAGGCGAAGATGATGCCCGCGGCCGGCAGCGCGCCGAACAGGGCCTTGATCCCGCCCGGCATGAAGCCGATGTTTCCGGCGGTGAAGTTGCCGCCGTGCCACTGGGTCAGCAGCACGATGATGGCCAGCACCGGGACCGCGACCTTCCACCAGGTGATGACGTTGTTGACCCGGGCGAAGATGCGCATGGCCAGGAAGTTGACCGCGACGAAGACGGCCATCAGCACGATCGTCAGCACGAAGCCCGCCCCGGTGACGTTCTTCGTCGTCGAGTCGAAGAGACCCGGCCAGTAGTACGACGCGTACTGCATGAACGCGAAGCATTCGATCGGCGCGATCGTGACGGCCTGCACGTACGAGAAGAACCCGAACCCGATGCCGGCCACGCTGCCGAACGCGAAGTGCGGGAACCTGGCCGTGCCGCCGGAGACCGGGTACATCGCGCCGAGCTCGGCGTGGCAGAGCGCGAGGACGATGACCACGATTCCGGCGATGATCCAGGCCAGGACGGCGGCACCGCCGACCGCCTGCGCGGCGAACAGGGCGCCGAACAGCCAGCCCGAGCCGATGATCGACGTCTCGGACGCCCAGGTGGCCCCGATCAGCCCGAGCTCCCGTTTAAGGCCGACGTCTGCCGGTGTTGTTACGGCGACCCCTGCAGTTTCAGCTGCCATGTGCCATCCCTTTTCCGATCGTGCCCGTCGGGCTAGCCACCCGTGGAGCGAGATCCCCGCCCTGCCGGATGAGCGTCTCGTATGCGTCGAGTGAAATCATCGTAGAGATCATCGACATAACTGAGAAGTGTTCACCCGGATTCGTTTTGATAACGCAGGTCACGGCCCATATGGCGGGACTAATGGCGCCCCCGGACGGTTACCTCACATCGCTCGCAGATGGCGGACGAATAACTCGACGTTACGTTTCGCAGTCGGTATGTGATGGCTATCACCACCACGATGCCCGGAAAGGTGCGGTCCGAAACGCCGCGCTGCACCGTGGCGCGCTGCACCGTGGCGCGTTACACCGTCGCGCCGGGCGTCTTCGCTTCGCCCTCGTCCTCGCCGCGCTTCCTGGCCCGGTACGCGGAGACATTTGCCCTGTTCATGCAGCGCTCGGAACAGTAACGCCTGGTGTTGCTGGTGCTGGTGTCGATGAAGACGCCCGGGCAGCCCGCCGCCTGGCAGATGCCGAACCGGTCGATGCCCACGTCGGTGAGCCGGACGGCCAGGCCCATCACGGCGCCGGCCGCGTACTTGTCCGCGACCGAACCGCTCTCGGTGTAGTGCACGTGCCAGGGCTGCTGGTCGTGCCCGGACAGCTGCGGGTGGACCGGGTGCTGGATCAGCAGCGCGTTGAGCCGGCCGGCGGCGTCCTCGCCGTCGCCTTGCGCGCAGGCGACGAAGAAGGCGCGGAACTCACTGCGCAGGCCCCGCAGCGAGTCGAGGTCGTTGCGGGACACGCCGGTGTTCAGGTGCTCGCGGTCGGCGACCAGGGCGCGCAACCCGTCCAGGTTGGCGAGGCGGTCACCGTCCTCGCCCCCGCCCCCGGCCGTGTTCACGAGCCGAACCGCGAGTTCAGCGTAGGAGTTGAGATCCACTCCCGTTCCCTAGCTGCCGTCCCGAGTTGCGGGAAGGTTGGTGATGTAATGGCCTGTTGCCGGTATTGAGTATTACACCAACCGCCGGACAGATGCCAGCAGCGCGCCGGCGTTCTGTGTCACGACGGCTACACGGGATACCCCCGCCTCTCCCGCGCGCCATCTCCGCGCCTGCCGGCCACCGTGAGCCCAGCCCCGCGCGTCCCCCGCACGCGCCTCGCGTCGGCGCTAACCCTCCGCACCGGGCCGATGCTAACCCTCCGCACCGCGCCCGCTCTTTGTCTGCGGTTTCGGGCGTTATAGCACCCGAAACCGCAGACAAACCGCCTGCGCTGCCGCCGTGACCAGGCCGGGGAGACTGCGGATCGCCCCACCCGTCACTCCCCCTACTCCAACTCCGCGCTACGCCACGGCGGATTCAACCACTCGATCGGGCGCCCTCCAGGCGATGGCTGGCATCCGAGCGCCGCGCCCCAGATGTCTCACTCATCACTTCTCAGGCTCCAGACTCACAAGTCACACGTCCTGAACGTATGAGCGTGGCGTTATGCACACTCTTATGTGCACAACGCCACGTTCATACCCTGCTGCCGCCGCTGGTGCCACCGGTCCAGCCACGCCCCGCGCCCGGGCTCCGGAGCCGGCCGCCGGGTTTTGTAGGGTGTGGGGCATGTTTGCTGCGACGGCTATGCGTATTGACGCTGATGATCCGCTGTCCGGGCTCGAGCTGGGCGAGCGCCAGGAGCCGACTGCCCCGGACGGGTGGACGACGGTCACGGTGAAGGCGGCCGCGCTCAACCATCACGACGTCTGGACGCTGCGTGGCGTGGGCATCTCGGCGGACCGGCTCCCCATCGTGCTCGGCTGCGATGCCGCCGGGCTGGACGAGGACGGCAACGAGGTCGTGGTCCACGCCGTCATCGCCGATCCCGACGCGGGTGGCGGCGACGAGACCCTCGACCCGCGCCGGTCGCTGCTGTCCGAGCGGCACGACGGCGCCTTCGCCGAGCGGGTCTGCGTACCGCGGCGCAACCTGGTGCCGAAGCCAGCGGCGCTGTCCTTCGAGGAGGCCGCGTGCCTGCCGACGGCCTATCTGACGGCGTACAAGATGCTGTTCGAGAAGTCCGGCGTCCAGCCGGGCGCGACGCTGCTCGTGCAGGGCGCCGGAGGCGGGGTGGCCACCGCGCTGATCGTGCTCGGCCGCGCGGCCGGCTACCGGATCTGGGCGACCAGCCGCACCGAGACCAAGCGCGAGCAGGCCCTCAAGCTCGGCGCCGACCAGGTCTTCGCATCCGGGGCCAGGCTGCCGGAACGGGTCGACGTGGTACTGGAGACGGTCGGGCAGGCGACCTGGGCGCATTCCGTGCGGTCGCTCAAGCCCGGCGGCCGGATCGTGATTTCCGGCGCGACCAGCGGCGACGCCCCGCCGGCCGAACTGACCCGGGTCTTCTTCACCCAGCTGTCCGTGGCCGGCTCGACGATGGGGTCCCGCGATCAGCTCGGCCGGCTGGCCAGGTTCCTCGAGCAGACGGGGGCTCGCCCGGTCATCGACCGGGTGCTGCCGCTGGCCCAGGCGCGCGACGGCTTCCAGGCCATGATCGCCGGTGACCTGTTCGGCAAGATCGTCTTCACCCTTTAGAGGGCCAGCCCTGGAGGATCGGTCCTAGCGGGTCAGTCCTTCCCGGCTTCGCCCGCCGGGGGAGCGTCGTCGGCGGGCGAAGCGTCGGCGGGAGAGCCGGCCGCCCCGGCGGTGCCGGGACCCTTCCCTTCCGCTTCCTCGTCGCCCGAGCCGTGGCCAGAGCCGGGGCGGAAGATCTCGGACTTGATTCGCTCCAGCGCGTCTTCCAGGATCGTGCGCAGGTCGGTGATCACGTTCTCGCCCGCGGCCGAGGACTGCATGGCCACCCGGCGCAGGTCGGAGGTGAACTGAACGGCCACCCGCTCCAGGTCGCGCAGGGTCCCGAAGTCGAGTCCGCCGGCCCAGCCTGGCCGCCCGCGCATCCGCGCCCAGTCTTCCCAGCCGCGCCGCCCGGGCCAGTCCGTCCAGCCCGGTCCCTGACCCGACCATGACTGGGACCCGCCCGGCGGATCCCAGTCATGGTCGCCGGAGCGGAAGCCGGCGCCGACGGGATCGCCGAGCCGCCCGGCGTCCATGGCCTCGTCGCGGGCACGCATGGCTTCCTCGCGGAGCCGCCGGGCCTGCTCGTGCACCCGCCGGGCCGCCTCGCCGCCGGCGGCGGCACCGGCCGCGCCGCCGGTGGCCGCGCTGCCGGCAGCCGCGCCGCGCTCGTTGCGCTCCTCGCCAGAGTCATGGGCCCGGTCCCGCCCCTCGCGGGCATCCTCGCGCGCCTGCCGCGCCTGCTCGCGCGCCTCGTCACGGGCCTGCTTGACCTGCTCGCGCGCCTCGTCACGGGCTTGTTTCGCTTGCTCGCGCGCCTCGTCACGGGCTTGCTTGGCCTGCTCGCGGACGTCGGAGGCCATCTCCCGGCCCATCCGGCGAGACTCACGCGCCGCCCAGGTCAACTCCTCGCGCAGGCTGCGCACGGTCTGCCTGACGTCCTCCCTGACCTCGCGGACGATGTCGCTGACCGACGCGGACAGTTCCTCCTCGAGCTCATCGAGCTCATCGCTGCGGCTGCGCAGTTCGTCCCGGCCGGCTTCGGTGATCCGGTAGACCTTGCGGCCGTCCACCTCGTCGTGGGTGACCAGGCCCTCTTCCTCGAGACGGGCCAGCCGGGGGTAAATCGTGCCGGGGGAGGGCGAGTACACGCCCATGAACCGGTCGCGCAGCAGCCGGATTACCTCATAGCCGTGCCTGGGCTCCTCATCGAGGAGCCTGAGCAGGTACAGCCGGAGGCTGCCATGGCGGAATACCGGACTCAACTGGCCTCGCCTTCCATCTCATTCTCATTATCAGGCTGTTCGTCAGCCCGTACATCCTGCGCGCCGCGCCCGGCGCGTCGCAGCAGCATGACCCGCCCGGACATGGTGGTCACGGACACCTGTCCCGAGCCGGCGCCAAGGCTACCGCTAACGCTACGAGACGCCGGGGCCGATGATCGCCTAAGCTCCGCAAATTCGCTCCGCACGTCACCCGAGACCGAGTGCAGGTTGACCCGGGCGTCGGCTTCGGCCGGGAGCCTGAGCACCACCTCGCCGGACACCGTGGTCACCTGCATCCCGCCCAGCGGGTCGAGGTCGAGGTCCGCGGTCACGTCGCCGCTGACCCCGTTCACGTCAAGGCGCTCGAGCCACCCGTCGGCGAGCGTCAAATCCCCGGACACCGTGTTGAAGTTGAGTTTGCCGTTGATGCCCTGCGCCTCGACCGCCCCGGAGACGGTGTTGGCGTCGACGTCACCGGTGACGCCGTCCAGCGTGATCCCGCCGGAGACGCTCTTGACCGAAGCGCGCGCGCCCATGCCGGACATGACGGCGGTCGCGCTGACCACGCCGACCTGCGCCGCGCACTTCCGCGGTACGCTCACCGTCACCGTGGCCGAATGCCGCTGCGGCCGCAGCCACTTCAGCAGGCCCTCCCAGCTGAGGTTCTCGTGCGCGACGGTCAGGACCCCGTCGGCGAACGTGACGGTGAGCGGGTCGCCCTCGATGCTGGACACCTCGAGCGTCGGCTTGCCGGTAGTGGCGAGCACCGCCACCGAGCCCGCGATGAGCCTGACCCGCAGCCCGGTCACGTCGTCGAATTCCAGGCTGGTAGGAGTCTCGATGCTCCACTCGCTCGCCAGCATTCCACCCGTCCTTCCCGTCGGCCTGCTCAGTACACCTAACGATATATCTCATTTCGTCAAAGTCAAGATGTATCGCGAATAGCCGGCTGAGGCCGGGGAGAGACGGCCGGCTGGCGACACGACCGGCCCGCCGGAGGCCGAACGGGCCCGGTCACCCGCCACGGCGGCCGCCAGCAGCCTAACCGGGCCGGTCAGTCGTCCTCGTCGTCGAGCCGGGCCAGAAAGCTGGCCAGCCGGTCAACGGCGACGTCGAAGCCGGGGTTGACGTCGACGAAGGCGCGGAGCCGCTCGGCGAGCCAGGCCATCGAGACCTGTTCCTCGCCGCGCCGTTCCTCGAGTTCCTCGATACCGCGGTCGGTGAAGTACAAGTCGATCAGCTCCGGAGGGGGATGGCCGTCTCGACGATCTCCCGGTGGGTGGTGGCGTGCAGCTTGGCCGAACCGCCCGCAGGCGCTGAGCTGGCCGGCAGCGACACCACGCCCACCTCGCGGCCAAGCACCCGCGGGAGCTTGAGCGCCATGGTCGGCCAGGCCCCCATGTTGGCCGGCTCCTCCTGCACCCAGGTGACGGACTCCGCCTCCGGATACCGGGCGAGCTCGGCGCGGAGCTCGGAGACCGGCAGCGGGTACAGTCGCTCGACCCGGACGATCGCGACCTCCGCCGCGCCGGCCTCCCGGCGCCGCGCGGCCAGGTCGTAGTACACCTTCCCTGAGCACAGCAGCACCCGGCGCACGGCGGCGTCCGACTCCTGCGGCGAACCGATCAGTGCCCGGAACGATCCGCTGGTGAAATCGCTGACCGCCGAGGCGGCCGCCTTGAGCCGCAGCATGGACTTCGGGGTGAACACGATCAGCGGCTTGTGCCGGCCGGACAGGCACTGCCAGCGCAGCAGGTGGAAGTAGTTGCCCGGCGACGTCGGCATGGCCACGGTCATGTTGTCCTGCGCGCACAGCGACAGGAACCGCTCCACCCGGGCCGAGGAGTGGTCGGGCCCCTGGCCGTCGTAGCCGTGCGGCAGCAGCAGCACCACGCCGGAACGCTGGCCCCACTTCTGCTCGCCGGAGCTGATGAACTCGTCGATTATCGTCTGCGAGCCGTTGAGGAAGTCCCCGAACTGGGCCTCCCAGCAGACCAGCGCGTCCGGGCGGGCTACCGAGTAGCCGTACTCGAAGCCCATCGCGGCGAACTCGGACAGCAGCGAGTCGTGCACGAAGAACTTGGCCGCGCCGGACTCGAGCTGCTTGAGCGGCGTGTATTCGGCGCCGGTGTGCCGGTCCACCAGCACCGCGTGCCGCTGGCCGAACGTGCCCCGCCGGCTGTCCTGGCCGACCAGCCGCACCGGGTGCCCGTCCAGGACCAGCGCGCCGAACGCCAGCAGTTCGCCGGTCGCCCAGTCGATGGCGTCCTCCTCGCGCATGGCCGCGCGCCGGTCGAGCAGCGGCTTGAGCCGCGGGTGCGGGGTGAAGTCCGCGGGCAGGTTGACCTGGGTGTCGATGATCCGCTTCACGGTCTCGGCGGTCACCGCGGTCGGCACCGCCTCGTGGTTGACCGGGCGGTCCTCGGGCTCGGGCTTGAGCACGCTACCGGGCTCGGCCGGCCGGTCCGCCGCGTCCCTGGTCTCGGTGAAGACCCGCTCGAGCTGCTGCTGGTAGTCGCGCAGCGCCGCCTCGGCCTCCTCCATGGTGATGTCGCCGCGGGCGATCAGCGACTCCGTGTAGACCTTCCTGGTCGACCGCTTGGCCTCTACCAGGTCGTACATGAGCGGCTGGGTGAACGACGGGTTGTCGGTCTCGTTGTGCCCCCGCTTGCGGTAGCAGATCATGTCCACGACGACGTCCTTCTTGAACGCCTGCCGGTAGGCGAAGGCCAGCCTGGCCGTCCGCACCACGGCCTCCGGGTCGTCCCCGTTGACGTGGAAGATGGGCGCCTGGATCATCCGGGCCACGTCGGTCGCGTACACGCTGGACCGCGAGTACTGCGGCGCGGTGGTGAAGCCCACCTGGTTGTTCACGATGATGTGCATCGTGCCGCCGGTCCGGTACCCGCGCAGCAGCGACAGGTTCAGCGTCTCGGCCACCACGCCCTGCCCGGCGAACGCGGCGTCGCCGTGAATGAGCACGGGCAGCACGGTAAAGCCGGGCTCGCCCTTGTCGATGACGTCCTGCTTGGCCCGGACCACGCCCTCCAGCACCGGGTCGACCGCCTCCAGGTGGCTCGGGTTGGCCACCAGCGAGGTCTTGATCTGCCCGCCGCCGGGCGCCCGGAAGGTCCCCTCCGCGCCGAGGTGGTACTTGACGTCACCCGAGCCCTGGGCGCTGCTCGGGTCCAGGTTGCCCTCGAACTCCTTGAAGATCTGCGCGTAGGACTTGCCCACGATGTTGGCCAGCACGTTCAGCCGGCCGCGGTGGGCCATGCCGACGACGGCCTCGTCCAGGTGCGCCTCGGCCGCCTCGGTGAGCACCGTGTCGACCAGCGGGATGAGCGCCTCGGCGCCCTCCAGCGAGAACCGGCGCTGGCCGACGAACTTGGTTTGGAGGAACATCTCGAACGCCTCGGCCACGTTGAGCCGGGACAAGATGGCCATCTGCTCGTCGTGCTCGGCCCGCGGGTGCGGGACCTCGATCCGGTCCTGCAGCCAGCGGCGCTCCTCCGGGTCCTGGATGTGCATGTACTCGGTGCCCACGGTGCGGCAGTACGAGTCGCGCAGCACGCCCAGGATGTCCCGCAGCTTCATCCGCGCCTTCCCGCCGAACCCGCCGGTGGGGAAGTCGCGCTCCAGGTCCCACAGGGTCAGCCCGTGCAGGTTGATGTCCAGGTCGGGGTGCTTGCGCTGGGTGACCTCGAGCGGGTTGGTGTCGGCCATCAGGTGACCGCGCACGCGGTAGGCGTGAATCAGCTCCTGCACCCGGGCGGACCTGGCGACATCGTCCTCGTGGCCGGCCGGGAAGTCCCTGACCCAGCGGACCGGCTCGTACGGGATGCGCAGCGCGGCGAAGATCTCGTCGTAGAAACCGTCCTCGCCGAGCAGCAGCTCGTGGATCTTCTTCAGGAACTCGCCGGACTGGGCACCCTGGATGATCCGGTGGTCGTAGGTCGAGGTGAGCGTCATCGACTTGCTGATGGCCAGCCGGGCCAGGGTCTCCTCGGACGCCCCGGCGTAGGCGGCCGGGTACTCCATCGCCCCGACGCCCACGATGCAGCCCTGCCCGGCCATCAGCCGCGGCACCGAGTGCTCGGTGCCGATCGTGCCGGGGTTGGTGATCGTCGCGGTGGTGCCGCCGAAGTCGGCTACCGCGAGCTTGCCCGCGCGCGCGCGGCGCACGACATCCTCGTACGTCGTCCAGAACTGGCGGAAGTCCATCTCCTCCGCCGCCTTGAGGTTCGGCACCAGCAGGTTCCTGCTGCCGTCGCCCGTCCGCACGTCGATGGCCAGGCCCAGGTTGACGTGGTCCGGCCGGGCGACGGCCGGCTTGCCGTTCTCCTCGGCGTAGGCGAGGTTCATCTCCGGCAGCGCCACCAGCGCCTTGACCACCGCGTACCCGATCAGGTGGGTAAACGACACCTTGCCGCCGCGGCCGCGGCGCAGGTGGTTGTTGATGACGATCCTGTTGTCCACGAGCAGCTTGGCCGGGATCGCGCGGACGCTGGTCGCGGTCGGCACGGCCAGGCTGGCCGTCATGTTGCTGACGGTGCGGGCCGCCGCCCCGCGCAGCCTGCTGACCTCGGCGCCCTCGACTGCAGGAGGAGGAGGAGGCGGCGGCGGTGCCGGAGCCGGGCTCGGGGCAGCGGGCCGGGGCGGCGCGGCCGGAGGGGCCTGCTGAGCCGGAGGGGCCTGCTGAGCCGGAGGGGCCTGCTGAGCCGGAGGAGCCGGAGCGGGAGTCGGCGCCGGGGTCTGGGGCTGAGGGCTCCGAGCGGCCGTCCCGTTGGGCAGGGTGGGCTGGTAGTCGGCGAAGAAGCTCCACCACGCCCGGTCGACCGAGCCGGGGTCCGCCAGGTAGCGCTGGTACAGCTCCTCGACCAGCCACTCGTTGGCGCCGAAATCGGCCTGTCCCGCGGCGGGCTGATCCCTTCGGCCCGGCTCGGCGGCTGGCTCGTGTGACTCAGAAGACACGGCGGACATCGTCCGAAAAACCTTCTTCCGAAGATCTAAATCGTTGATCGGTTCTGCCCATCAAGGCTACCTGCCGCCATCCAGGCCAGGGCCTGAAGAATCACGCGCGCCTGGTGGTGCGGATGTGGCCTGGGTCACTGGCCGCCCCTGTCCGTCGGCGGCGTAGCGGAAAGTCCCTGTCACACAAGGTGCCGAACGGTAGCATCGGCGGCAATGGCAGATGGTTTTCCCGGTTTAGCCCCCGCTGGCTGTGCTCCCGCCGGAGGCCATCGGCCGGGGAAAATCACAGTGACGGCAAGGCACAGGTGACAAGGGAACCAACCGGCCATCCCACGGCTGACGGCGCCTGGGGCCCTCCGGGTCCCCCGCGTCCCCGGCCGTCGCGTGCCGGAACCGGCCCGTTTCCCGGTGCCGCCACCGGGCCCATCCCGCGCGTCCCGGTGACCCACGGTCAGCCCGACGACGATCCGTGGAGCGGGACGGCACCCGGGTTCGAGTTCGAGCACCGCCGCCCGCGGCCGGCCCGTACGCCCCGCCCCCAGCCGGGCCAGCCCGGCCCCGGGCATGTTTCGCGGGCGCATCCCGCCCCCCCAGCCGCCGAGTCGCGCCGGTTCCGGTACACGCCGACGGTGAGTCAGCCGACGTCGACGCAGGCCTGGCCCGATGACGACCTGTTCATCCCGCCCGGCTTCGAGTTCGGCGAGACGACCGGGCCCGGTGCCGGCTTCCCGCCGCCGCCCCGCCCCGCCCCGGGCCTGCGCGCGGACGGTCCCGGAGCCGGCCGGGCGGCGGGCGAATGGGCTGGCCTGCTCCGCTCGCTGCTGCCCCAGCCGGCCAGGCGCCGCTGGTCCCGGGAGTTCGTGAACGGGCTGGAATTCCGCGGCTGGGGGATCAGGGTGGCGATCCCGATCCTGGCCATGGTGGTCTTCGGCGTCGCCGTCGTGGTGATCGCCGGCGCGAACAGCGGTCACGCCGGGCCCACCCCGTCGGCGGCCTCGCTCGGCTTCCCGCCCGCGACCCTGGCGGGCAACGACTTCACCGCCGCGGTCAGCGGCCGCGGCATCACCCAGACGCTCGGCCGGGTGGCGAGCGTCGGCCACGAGATCGTGGCGGTGGGGTCGCAGGCCGGCACCCGCATCCCGCGGGCGCAGTTCTTCGTGTCCGGCGACGACGGGCGTACCTGGACGCTAGGGGCGACCAGGGACGCGGCCGGCGGCGCGCCGCCGCCCGGGCACGGCGCCATCTTCGTGGCCGGAGCCCAGGGCGCCTGGATCGCCCTCGGTCCCGGCTCGATCTGGACCAGCGCGGACGGCCGGACGTGGACGCTGGCACCCGGCAACGGGATGCCGCTGCGCCCCGGTGACCGGGTCAACGCGGTGGCCAGGACGGCGCACGGGTTCATCGCCGTGGGCGCCAGTATCCCCGGCGGAGATCAGGCCAGATCCACCCCGCTGATCTTCCGGTCGGCCAACGGGACCAGCTGGGAGCGGCTCGACGCGGCCCGGCTGCGCCTGGCCGCGGGTAACGGCCACGCCCTGGACATCACGTCCGTGGCGGCGGCCGGCCAGCTGATCCTGATCTCCGGGGACGCCGTGACCACCAGGCCCGGGCGGACCGCGACGGTCCAGGCCGGCCCTTCAATCGGCGCCGCCTGGCTGAGCGCCGACGGCGGCGCGACCTGGGCGCCGGTATCCGGCCTGCCCAGCGGGCACGGCGCCCAGCCGCGGGTCGCCGGCGTGGCGGCGGCCGGCCACGGGTTCGTCCTGCTCAGGCCGGCCACCGTGGCCAGGCGGCCGGCCGTCGACGTCTTTTCCTCACCGAACGGTCGGGCCTGGACGTTCCGGGCGACCCTCGGAGCCCCGGCCGGGTTCACCGCCCTGATGGCCAGCGGCGGTCCTGACGGGGCGGTGCTGGCCGGAGAGACCGGCGGCACCGGCCAGGCGGCCCGGAACCTGACCGCGTTCGCCTCGGCCGACGGGAGGACGTGGCACCAGGCCCGCCCGTTCGGCACCGCCGCGGCGCAGGACGTCTCCGGCGTGGCGCTGGCTCCCGGCGGCGCCGTGGTCATCGCGGGCATCGGCGACACCCCCGACGCCCGCCAGCCGGTGATCACCCTGACCGGGGTGAACGCCGCGGCGCGGCGGGTGGACATCGCGAAGATCCGGGGCGCGGTCGAGCCGCAGGTGGCCGTCGACAGCATCGCCGCGCAGGACAGCACGCAGGTGGCGGTGGGCAGCGCCAATGGCTATCCCGCCGCGTGGACCTCGGGCAACGGCGGCAGTTCGTGGACGCGGGCCGTCGGCGCCCTTCCGGCCGTGTTCGGCAGGCCCGGGTCGCAGCGGCTGACCAGCGTGACGCACGGCCCGATGGGCTGGCTGGCGGTGGGCGACGTCACGGCGTCCGCCCCGGAGCACCCGGTCGTCGTCGTCTCCGCGGACGGCACCGGCTGGCAGGCGGCCGACGGCGAGCGCGTCTTCGGCGCGTCCGGGCTGTTCACCGAGCAGGCGGCCGCGAACACCGGGGGGTACGTCGTCGTCGGTCACCAGAACGTCAAGCGAGTGCAGAACGGCCGGGTCGTCGCGGCCCGTACCGAGGCCGCGGTCTGGTGGTCGGGCACCCTGACCGGCTGGCAGCGTGGCGGGGACGCCACCGCGGGCGCGCTCGACGGACATGGTAACCGGCAGATGAACGCGGTCACCGCCCTGTCCGCTTCCGGCGGGGCAGGGTTCGTGGCGGTGGGCTCGCACGGCGACCAGCCGTCGGCCTGGACCTCGGCTGACGGCGGCCGGACCTGGCGCCAGGCCGATCTGCCCAGGCCGGTCGGCTCCACCCGGGCCACGCTCGAGCACGTGGCGAGCGCCGGCCGCGTCGTGGTCGCCGTGGGCACCGCGGTCACCGCCGCGGGCCAGGCGGTGCCGTTCGCGGCCAGTTCGGCCAATGGCGGGGCCAGCTGGGCCGAATCGGCCCTCCCGGTGCCGGGCGGCCTGGCCTCGGCCACCGCCCTGGCCGCGGCCGGCGGCACCTTCACCGCCACCGGCAGCTACGGCAGCACCCCGGGCCACCAGAACGTGGTGGTGTGGACGTCGGCTGACGGCTCGGCCTGGCGGGCGGCCGAACCCGCCGGTCAGGGCCTGACCGGACCGGGCATCCAGGCCATCACCGGCCTCGCCGTGGCCGGCAGCACCCTCACCGGCGTCGGCTTCACCGCCTCCCCGGCCGGCGAGCAGCCCGTCTTCTGGCAAGCCCCGGTCAGGTAACCGTAACCGGCGGAGGCGGGCCGAACACGTCGTCGCGGCGGTTGGCCAGGCTGGGCAGGCTGGCCCGCACGGTCGCGACCAGGCCCGTGTCGACCTCGGCGACCGTCACGCCGGGCGCGGGCCCGAGGTCGGCCCGGACCACGCCGAGCGGGTCGACCAGCATGCTGCGCCCGATTCCGGTCGCGGCCCTGGTGGGCGGTTCGTCCGGGTCGGGCACCTGGCAGACGGCCGCCACCCACATGGTGTTCTCGATGGCGCGGGCCCGCACCAGGGTGACCCAGTGTTCTTCCTTGAACAACCCGGCCGCCCAGGCGGCGGGCAGCACGAGCAGTTCGGCGCCTGCCACCGCCAGCGCCCGGGACAGCTCGCCGAACCGCACGTCGTAGCAGATCGCCAGCCCGGTGCGGACCCCGGCGAGCGTGCAGGCGACCGGCGCGGAACCCGGCGCCACCTCGTCGGACTCGCGGTGGCCGAACGCGTCGAACAGGTGCAGCTTGCGGTAGGCCGCGACCAGCTCGCCGGTGCAGTCGTAGGCCACCGCGGTGTTGTGCACCCGGCCGCCCGGGGCGGGCTCGAACACCCCGGCCACCAGCGCCACCCCGGTCTGCTTGGCCGCGGCGGCCAGCCCGGAGCAGAACGGGCCGTCCAGCGGCTCGGCCGCGGCGCGCAGGTCCGAGCCGAACCTGACCTGGGTCGCCTCGGGGAACACCGCCAGGTCCGCGCCCCCGTCGGAGGCCTCCGCCAGGGCGTCCCTGACCCGGCCGGAATTGACCTCGGGCCGTGAGCTGACCGGTATCTGGCACAGTGCGACTCGCATACCTATCAGCGTAGCCGCCGAACGCGTGATGTCATTGGGGCCATGAGCCGACCGCTGCTGAACCGGCGCCTGGAGGGTCTCGGCACCACGATCTTCGCCGAGATGTCCGCGCGCGCCCTGGTCACCGGGTCCGTCAACCTGGGCCAGGGTTTCCCCGACCGGGACGGCCCGGCCAAGATCGCCCAGGTCGCGGCCGACGCGATCCTGGCCGGACGCGGCAACCAGTACCCGCCGGGCCCCGGCGTGCCGGAGCTGCGCCAGGCCATCGCAGCGCACGACGAGCGGTTCTACGGCCTCCGGTACGACCCGGACGGCGAGATCCTGGTCACCGCCGGCGCCACCGAGGCGATCGCGGCGGCCATGCTCGCGCTGGTCGAGCCGGGCGACGAGGTGATCGCGTTCGAGCCCTACTACGACTCCTACGCGGCCAACATCGCCATGGCCGGCGGCGTCCGCGTGCCGGTCACGCTGCGCCCGCCGCACTTCCGCCCCGACCTGGCCGAACTCACGAAAGCCATCACGCCCCGCACCCGCCTCATCCTGCTCAACAGCCCGCACAACCCGACCGGCTCGGTCTTCACCCGCGACGAGCTCGCCGCCATCGCGGCCCTGGCCGTCGAGCGCGACCTGCTCGTGGTCACCGACGAGGTCTACGAGCACCTCGTCTTCGACGGCGAGCACGTGCCCATCGTACGGTTCCCCGGCATGAGGGACCGAACGGTCTCGGTTTCCTCGGCCGGCAAGACATTCTCCTTCACCGGCTGGAAGATCGGCTGGGTCACGGCCTCGCCGGAGCTGGTGACCGCGGTGAAGACGGCCAAGCAGTTCCTCACCTTCGTCAGCGGCGGCCCGTTCCAGTACGCCGTGGCCGAGGCGCTCGCGCTCCCGGACGAGTACTACGCCAGGCTCCGCGACGACCTGATGGCCCAGCGCGACCTGCTGTGCGCCGGGCTGAGCGAGATCGGCTTCGAGGTCTACCAGCCGCAGGGCACCTACTTCGTCACCGCGGACATCAAGCGCCTGGGCTTCCAGGACGGCGTGGACTTCTGCCGGAACCTGCCGGATCGCGCCGGCGTGGTCGCCATCCCGACCGCCATCTTCTACGACCACCCCCAAGCGGCCCGCGGCCACGTCCGCTTCGCCTTCTGCAAGCGCCCCGAGGTGCTGACCGAGGCGCTGCGCCGGCTGTCCCGCCTGACCAGGCGCTGATCCGCATACGACTAGGGACAATTCTTACCGAACGGACCGCGGTGGTTGCCCCGGTAACCGCGACAAGTGTCGTCGTCACGATCGCGGCGTCGAGACCTCGGCCCTCGGGTCGGAAAGGGAACGCCGCTTTACTCCCCGGAAATGTCGCTATCGTTCGCTAGTGTGTTCGTATGTCTCGGCACCGTCTGGTCCCCTCGCCCGCCCAGGAGGCGGTGCTGCGGGAACACTGCGGCCACGCTCGGTACGTTTGGAACCTCGCGGTCGAGCAGCACCGACACTGGCGCCCGGGGCGCAAGAGCGCTCCGGGATACCTGGAGCAGTGCCGGCAGCTCACCGCCGCCCGCGCCGAGCACCCGTGGCTGGCCGCAGGCTCTCAGATGGTGCAGCAGCAGGCGCTGCGCGACTTCGCCCAGGCCTTGGCAAACTACTTGGGCGGCACGCATGACCGTCCGTCGTGGCGGAAGGCCGGCCGGGACGAGGGATTCCGGGTTGTCGCCGTCAGGCCCGGTCATGTGCGCCGCCTGTCCCGCCGCGTGGGCGAGGTGCGCGTCCCGAAGGCCGGATGGGTACGGTTCCGCTGGTCCCGCGCGGTGCCGCCGGAGGTGAAGTCGTACCGCGTCACGCTTGACCACGCAGGCCGCTGGCACGTCGCGTTCGCCGTGATCCCGGCGCCGATTGCCGGCCCAGGTAACGGGCAGACCGTCGGCATCGACCGCGGGGTAGCGGTCAGCGCGGCGCTGTCGACGGGTGAGATGCTGACGGCACCGGGGCTGAGCGCGATTCGCAGCAAGCGTTTGAGGCGCCTTCAGCGTAGCCTTGCCCGTGCCAAGCGGGGGTCGAACCGGCGAGCCGGGGTCAAGCTGATCGTGGCGCGGCTGCGCGCCCGCGAGGCAGATGCGCGGAAGGACTGGGCCGAGAAGGCATCCACGGACATCGCGGGCCGGTTCGACATGATCAGGGTCGAGGACCTGCGCATCAGGAACATGACGCGCTCGGCCAAGGGGACCGCCGGGGCACCCGGCCAGAACGTCCGGCAAAAGGCCGGGCTGAACAGGGAGATCATGCGGTCGGGCTGGGGACTGCTGGCGCGCAGGCTGGAGGACAAGGCACCCGGCCGGGTGGAGAAGATCAGACCCGCGTTCACGAGCCAGCGGTGCTCGGCGTGCGGGCATGTGGATGCGGAGTCGCGTGAGAGCCAAGCGCGCTTCATATGCACGGCCTGCGGTTTCGCCGACCACGCAGACGTGAACGCGGCCCGGAACATCGCGGCGGGGCACGCCGTGACTGCGCGGGGAGGCGACGGGGTTGCCCGGCCTGTGAACCGCGAACCTCAACTGCTGCTCCAATCGGCGTGGTAGCTGGAATCCCCGCCTTCAGGCAGGGGAGGATGTCAACGAGGTACCGTGCGCATCATGAACGCCGAACTGGTACGGGCGGCCGAGGCGGCCATCGGTTTCATGCCCGCCGCCGAAGGACTCGCGCTGTACGACGCAGCCGCACGCTACGCCGGCCGCGGGCCGGTGCTCGAGGTCGGCAGCTACTGCGGCAAGTCCACGATCTACCTGGCGGCGGCGGCCCGTGAGGTCGGCCAGCTAGTCGTCACCGTGGACCACCACCGCGGCTCAGAGGAGCACCAGCCTGGCTGGGAGTACCACGACCCGGGTTTCGTCGACCCGAGCACCGGCCGCCTGGATACGCTGCCGAGGCTGCGCGCCACGCTGGCCGCGGCCGGGATCGAGGACGACGTGGTCGTCGTGGTGGGCCGGTCCGCCGAGGTGGCCAGGCTGTGGCGGACGCCGCTCGGCCTGGTGTTCATCGACGGCGGCCACACCGACGCCGCCGCGGTCGCCGACTACGAGGGCTGGGCACCGTGGGTCGCGCCGGGCGGCGTGCTGGCCATCCACGACGTGTTTCCCGACCCGGCCGACGGCGGCCAGGCGCCGTACCGGATCTACCAGCGGGCGCTGAAATCCGGCGCGTTCACGGAGATCCCCGGGACAGGCTCGCTGCGCCTGCTGGAGCGCACCGGCGACGGCATCGGCTGACCGCTAGGCCCGTTCGGCTCCCTGAAGCGCTGGTCAGGTCGTAACTGACTCCCGAAGACACCGGTTGGGAAAATTGTCCCTTTTGTCGGACTTGCGTACTGAGTTAGATGGTTGATTCGGGTTATGCGGTTGATTAGGGGTATCCCAGTCCCCCGGATCAACCTCATAGCCCGGATCAACCACGAAAAACAGTCCGGGTTTCCGCTTGACCCGCCCATGCGAGGGACGCGATGGTTGTGATGCCGGGGAGAGCAGGGTTGCGCCGGTTACCTGCTCGCCACCCCGTTCGGCTCCCTAGGCGCGGCCTGCCGGCTCGCAGCCGCAGGCGGTCCGGTCCCCCGGCTGGGCCGCCTCATCCGCGGCGTCGGTGAAGATCCCAGCGCCGCCGCTGAAGCCGGCCAGCGCATCCGCCGCCAGCACCACCGCGGCCGCGGTCCAGCTCGATCGCTCCCGCGGGAACGGCGCCTGGTTGGCGAACTGCCAGCCGGTCCAGTAGGAGCCGTCCTGGTGGCGCAGGTGCTGCACGCTCGCGAACACCTCGAGTGCCGCCTCGCGCATCCCGCAGGCTTCCAGCGCGATGACCAGCTCGCAGGTCTCGGCCGCCGTGACCCACGGCTCGTCGCTCACGCACCGGACCCCGAGACCGGGAACCACGAACGTGTCCCACCCCGCCGCCAGCCGGCGGTCCGCGTCCTCGCCACGGACGGCGCCGCCGAGCACCGGGTAATACCAGTCCATGGCGAACCGGCTCTTGTCCGCGAACGCCTCCGGGTGCCGGGCCACCAGGTGCCCGAGCTGGTCCGCCGCCAGCTCCCAGTCCGGCCGCGGGTCGTCGGCCAGCTTGGCCAGCGCCACGGCGCAGCGCAGGCTCTGGTGGATGCTCGCGCACCCGGACAGCAGCGCGTAGGTCCCCGGCCGGCCGGCCGCGTCCCGCTCCCAGAGCACCTCGCCGCGCGTCGTGCCCAGGCCGAGCGCCCAGCCCACCGCGCGCCGCACCGTCGGCCACATGGTCAGCGCGTGCCGCTCGTCGCCGGTCACCAGGTACTCGTGCCAGGCCCCGACCGCGACGTAGGCGGCGTGATGGCTTTCGGCCGCCCGATCGGTGACCCGTCCGGATTCGACCGAACGGGCCCACGAGCCGTCAGCCCGCTGGGTCTCGCGCAGCCACCGGTAGGCCCGCCGGGCCGGCTCGCGCAGCCCGCAGGCACTCAGCGCCATCGCGCACTCCACGTGGTCCCAGGCGTCCACGTGCCCGTCCGGCCAGGCGATCGCCCCGGACCGGTCCTGCACCCGGGCGATGGACTCACCGGTCGCCAGCACGGCCCCCCGTTCCAGCGCTTCCCCGATCGTCTGCTGCCCCTCAGCCATCCGCCCGCCCCGGAGCCTTCACCGCGTACACCACCAGGCTCTTCCCGATCAGCGGGTTCAGCGCCCGCTCGGCGAGCCTGGTCACGGCCGGCCCGCGCATGATGTCCCAGACCAGCATCCGGTGATACGCGCTGGTCAGCCGGTGCTTGTCGTTGTGCACGCCGACCGCGCACTTGAGCCACCAGTACGGCGAGTGCAGCCCGTGCGCGTGGTGGTGCCAGAGCGCGGTCAGCCCCGCCCTGGCCAGTTTGGCTTGCAGTTCGACCCGCGTGTAGATGCGCACATGCCCCCCGGGAACCTCGTGATAGTCAGTGGACAACGCCCAGCACACCCGTTCGGGCAGGAAACTCGGCACCGTGATCGCGGCCAGGCCGCCCGGCCGCAGCACCCGGGCGAGCTCGTTCATCGCCCGCTGATCGTCCAGGACGTGCTCCAGCACCTCGGCCGCGATCACCCGGTCGAACATGCCGTCGCCGAACGGCATGGCCGTGGCGTCCCCCGAGATCGCGGTCGCGCCCGCCTCCGCTGTGGTCTCGCCCGCCGTCCGCATCGCGCCGAACATCTCGGTCACCGGGGTCAGTTCGGCCGGGTCCAGGTCGAAGGCCACGACGTCCGCGCCGCGGCGGTACACCTCGAACGCGTGCCGCCCGCCGCCGCAGCCCAGGTCGAGCACGCGGTGGCCGGGCCGGACCGGGAACCGGCGGAAGTCAACGGTCAGCACTCGGCCTGTCCTTTCGTGCCTGTCCCTTCGTGGTGGCCAGCCCTTCCATCGCGGCCAGGTACTGCCCGGCGGTGGCCTCGGCCACCGCGGACCAGGCGAACCGCTCGCGGACGCGGTGCAGGGCCCGGTCCGACAGCGCGTCCCGCTCGGCGGGGGAGTGGTGCAGCCGGCGCAGCACGGCCGCGAGTTCCTCGTCCTCGCCCGGCGTGACCAGGACGGCGGCTTCGCCGGTGACCTCGGGCAGCGCCCCGGTCCGGCTCGCCACCAGCGGGGTGCCCGAGGCCATGTGCTCCACGGCGGGCAGCGAGAAACCCTCGTACAGCGACGGCACCACGGCCATCTCCGCGCTGGCGAGCAGGGCCGAGAGCGCCTCGTCGGACAGGCCGCGGGTGAACGTGACCCGGTCCGCCAGGGACAGCTGCGCGGCCAGCCGTTCGGTGGCGGGCGCGGGCTTGCCCACGATGACCAGGTGCGCGTCGGTGTCGGTGACGAGCTTGCCCACCGCGCGCAGCAGCGTGCCGGTCCCCTTCATCGGCGAGTCGGCGCTGGTCACCGCCACGATCCGGCCCGGCACCCTGGGCTGGGTGCGCGGCCGGAATATCCGGGTGTCCACGCCCAGCGGGATGATGCGCACGTGCTCGGGCCGGATCCGGAAGTCGCGGCAGATGTCATCCCGGGACGACCCGGACACGGTGATCAGCGGCCCGGTTCCGGCGAGCCGCCGGGCCACCCGGGCCTGCATCCGGACGAACCCGTACCAGCGCCGCTTGTTCAGCGCGGCGAGCCGCCCCGACGAGGCCAGGTCGATCCGCTTGTCCACGCTGATCGGGTGGTGAATGCTCGTCACCAGCGGCAATCCGAGCCGGCGCACGCCGAGCATCCCGTAGCCCAGGCCCTGGTTGTCGTGGACCACGTCGAAGTGGCTGGCCCGTTCGGCCAGGACCCGCCGCGCCCGGATGCTGAAGGTCAGCGGCTCGGGAAAGGCGCCGCCCCACATCATCGCGGTCTCCAGCACGTCCGCCCAGTCGCGGTACTCGCCCCAGCGCGGGGTGCGGAACGGGTCACCGTCGCGGTACAGGTCCAGGCTGGGCACCTCGCGCAGCACCGGACCCGGGTCAAGTTCCGGAAACGGCTGGCCGGAGAACACCTCGACGCGGTGCCCGAGCCCGCAGAGTTCCCTGCTCAGGTGGCGCACGTAGACGCCCTGGCCACCGCAGTGCGGCTTGCTGCGGTACGACAGCAGCGCGATGCGCAGCGGGCGGTTCAAGATAACCACGGGGCACCTTACCACTCAGTAGCCCTCCCGTTCTTGAGCAGGCCCGAGTGGACTAGGGTTACCAAGCACCCGCCCTCCCGCCCCCGGCATCGTCCCTCCGTCCCCCGTCCAGCCTGCCATCCCGCCGTCCCAGCCTGCCACCCGGCCGCCCAGCAGCACGCCGATCGCGAGCCGCGGCGCGGGGTGAGTTACAACAGTCTGGGGTACCCGTGAGAAGACAGGAAAGGGCGGTCACGACGTGACGCATCGGTTCCCGGCACTGATCGCGGCTCCGGCGCCCGCCGCGGAGCGGCTCTGGCTGACCGGGGCGCGGCTTTTCGACGGTACCGGGGCGGCGCTGCGCGAGAATACCGCGATTCTGGTCGAAGACGGTGTCATCCGCCGCGTCGCGGACGACCGGGAGCGGTGCCCGGACGGCGCTCGCCCGGTCGACCTGGGCCGGCGGGTGCTGATGCCGGGACTGACCGACGCGCACACCCACGCGTCCGGCCGCGTGCCGCACACCGCCAAGGGGGCCGAGGAGGCCCTGCCGGGGGTCGCGGCGCACTTCCTGCAGGCCGAACTCCGTGACTACCTGCACTTCGGCGTGACCACCATCCGGGTCTGCGGGTCCCAGGGGCTGATGCCGCAGCAGGCCAGGCAGGCCATGCGCTACGGCGCGTTCCGTGGCCCCCGGCTGCTGACCTGCGGGAAAATCATCTCGGCCACGGCACCGGGCGGGCGCTTCTACGGCGATATGTACCGGGAGGCGGACGGTACTGACGACATCAGGCGCGCGGTCAGGGAACAGATCCGGTACGGCGCGGACTTCGTCAAGGTGATGACGACCGGCGCCCGCTCCAACGAACTCGAGGACCCCGATCCGCTCCAGCTCACCGATCCGGAACTGGCCGCCGTCACCGACGAGGCGCACCGGCTGGGCTACCGGGTGGCCGCGCACGCCGAGGGCCTGGACGGCTGTGCCGCGGCGATCAGGCACGGCATGGATACCATCGAGCACGGCATGTACCTGCACCGGCGACCGGACCTGCTGGAGGCGATGGCCGTCGGCGGACAGGTTCTGGTGCCCACGCTGTCGGGCTACTACTGGATGGCCGGAATGGGGGAGGCGGTCGACCCGGCGGCCGGGCCGGGGAAGCCGCTCGGCGCCGACGCGGCGCACGCCGATCCCGGGATGCCTCCCGTGCTGACTAAGCTGGCGCAGTTCAACCTCGAGCAGGGCGCGGCCAGCATGCGAGCCGCCCGCCTGGCGGGCGTGCCGATCGCGCTCGGCAGTGACGTCCGCCTGGCCACCGGGCTCGAGATCCAGCGTATGGTGCACCACGGGCTCACCCCGGCCGAAGCGCTGGTCGCCGCGACCAGGACCGCGGCCGAGGCGCTCGGCCTGGGTGAGCACATCGGCACGGTCGCCGAGGGCAAGCTCGCCGACCTGATCGTCGTGGACGGGGACCCGCTGACCGAACCGCGCTTGCTGTCCGACCCCGCCCGCATCTGGCTGGTCTTGCAGCTCGGCGTCCCGGTCGCCGGGCAGGCCCTGGCCAACGAGGTCCCGGCCAGCCCAGGCCCGGCCGGCCCGGCCAGCTGAGATGTCGGTGCGGGTTCTGCTGCGACATTACGGCTTCGCCATGGCGTATCTGGCCGGCGTCGTTGCTACCGGGCTCGCCTACACCCTGCTTGACCCTGGCGCCCAAGCCCGGCTGGTCGCCTGGGCCAGCACGAACGTGGCCAACCTGGAACACGAGCCGGCAGGCCCGCTGCTGGTCTCCGCGTTCGTCACGTCCGGGTTCTTCGCGGCCTGGCCGGTGCTGATCGGGCCGGCCGTCTTCGGCGCGAACCGAGCCCTCGGCAACACCAAGACGGCGCTGGTCTGCCTGGCCGGGCATGTGATCGGATCCCTGGTCAGCGAGGGCATCCTCGCCTACCGGATCGACGCCGGCCAGCTCTCAGCCGCGAACCGGCACATCAGCGACGTGGGCCCGTCCTACGTGGTGCTGTCGGCCATCGTGGTCGCGCTGGCCTGCGGCGGCTGGCTGGTACGCGCGCTGGCCGCCGCGGACCTCGCGGTGCTGGTGTTTCCCGGCCAGGTCTTCGGCGGTCTGAGCCAGCTCGACGTGGCCGCGGTCGGACACCTGACCGCGGCGCTCACCGCCGCCGTGGCCACCGCCCTCATCCTGTCCCGCCGGAACCGGAACCAGAACAACGACCGCGGTTCAGGCGGCTACGTGACCGACGCCCACCCCGATCAGGTAGGTGACCGCGACGGCGCAGGCGCCCAGGACCAGCTGCCGGATAGCGCCCCGCCAGAACGGCCGGCTGGTCAGCCGGGCCACCATGCCCCCGCCGACGATCGCGGCGACGGCGGCGAGCCCGAGCGCCAGCGCCATCGAATGCAGGCCGGCCAGGTACGGGATGAGCGGGATGATCGCGCCAACCGCGAAGGAGGCCAGCGAGGCGCCCGCCGCCACCGCCGGCGAGGGCAGTTCGCCTGGATCTACCCCTAGCTCCTCCAGCGCGTGCACGGCCAGCGCCTTGTCCGGGTACGCCGAGATCTCCGCGGCGGCCTGCCGTGCGGTGACCGCGCTGACGCCGCGGGCCCGGAGCATGGTGGCCAGCTCGGCCTGCTCGAACACGGGGTTGTTCTCCAGCTCGAGCCGTTCCTTGTTCACCTCGGCCTGGACGAGCTCGTTCTGCGAGGAGACCGACACGTACTCCCCGGCGGCCATCGAGCCGGCGCCCGCGGCCAGGCCGGCCAGGCCGGTGAGCACGATGGTGTGCGCGCTCCCGCCGCCGCCGCCCACCCCGGCGATCAGCGATGCGTTGGTGACCAGGCCGTCCATGGCGCCGAACACAGCCGGCCGAAGCCAGCCGCCGGACACATCCCGGTGGTGGTGCCCGTGATCGTGTCCGGGCGTGTCGGGCCTGACTCGCTTCTCGGTAGCCATAGGACTGCATTCCCTTCCCGGGCTAGCGCACTCCGCAAGCCCCGGAGTGCGCTAGCTCAGGAGGCCCTAGCTCTTCGCGGCGTCGTACAGGAAAATGTGCCCGACCGCGGTCGGGTACACCCCGGTCACGCCCTTGGTCGTCGCCGTCAGGTAATTGTAGAAGTACCCGAAGATGATCGGCGTCTGCGCCAGCAGCAGCGTCTCGATCTGCCCGGCGAGGGTCTTCTGCGTCCCCAGGTCCGAGGCGGCGATGTACTGCGCCACCAGCTTGTCGTACTGCGCGTTGGCGAAGTGGGCCGCGTTCCAGGTGCCGGTCCCGGTCTTGGCGTTGTACGTCTCGAGCGGCGAGGTCAGGAACACGTTCGGCACGCCCCGGTGCCCGTAGTCGACCAGGCTCATGGTGGCGTCGAGCCAGTCGGAGTTCCCGAACGTGGCCTTGCCGTAGTACTGGCCCGAGCTCTCCACCTTCAGGCTGACGTTGACCCCGATCTCCTTGGCCGACTGGGCGATGATCTGGGCGTACTGGGGGATCTCGACGAAGTTCTCGGTGACCAGCTGGGTGCTGAAGCCCGAGCCGTGGCCGGCCGCCGCGAGCAGCGATTTGGCCTTGGCGATGTCCTGGACGCGCTGGGCCACGCTGGTGTTGGTGGACGGGTAGACGGGCGCGAACGGACTGTCGTTGCCCACGTCGGCGAAGCCCTGGAACAGCGCCTTGACGATCGCGGGCCGGTCGAGCGTGAGCGCCATCGCCTGCCGCACCCGCGCGTCGGTGAACGGGGCCTTGTCGTTGCGCATGGACAGCTGGCGGTGCGCGCTGGACTTCAGCTTGATGATGTTGTAGCTGCCGGTCAGCAGTTCCTGCGCGCCGGCAACGGCGAACTGCCCGACCACGTCGATCGTGCCGCCGGTCAGGGCCAGGATCATGGGGTTCTGCGTGTCGTAGAAGGTGAACTGGGTCGAAGCGGGCAGTGCCTTCTTGCCCCAGTAGCTTTCGTTGCGCGTGAACGTAGCTCCGGACTTGGGCGTGTACGAGCCGAACTTGAACGGCCCGGTGCCGAGGAACGTGGTCTCCCACTTGGCCGGGTCGTAGCCCTTCGGCAAGATGATCATGTTGTAGTTGTCAGAGGAGGTCAGGTACGGGAAGTTCCCGTTCGGGGCGCTGAGGTGGAACTCCACCGTGAAGTCGTCGACCTTCTTTACCCCGGCCGGGGCCAGCACGCCGCCGAAGGCGGACAGCGCGTTCGCCTCGCCCTTGGGGTTGGTGTGCAGCTGGTAGGTGTACACCACGTCATCGGCGGTCAGCGCCTGGCCGTTGTGGAACTTGACCCCCTGGCGGATCTTGAACGTCCACACGTCGGCCTTGCTGTTCGGTGTCCAGCTCGTGGCCAGCACCGGCTTCAAGGTCAGCGTCTGGGTGGACAGGCACAGGTACTCTCCGGTCTGCCCGAGCATGTCCAGGCCGCCCTGGTCGGCCACGGTGACCGGGTTGATGACGGCGGTGGGCGTGACGATGCCCGCCTTGATCACCGCGCCGGGCTGGCCCGCGGCGGAGGAGGACCCGCCGGACGGAGAGGAAGTCGATCCGCTGCTGCCGCAGGCGGCGAGGATCGACCCGAGCAGCGGTACGGAAATCCCGACCACGGTGCCGCGGCGGATGAAGTCGCGGCGGGACAACCGTCCGGCGGCGAACTCGTCGATGATGTGGTTAGCGATCTCGCCCTGGCCCTCGCGAAGCTGCCCGAGGCGTTTGTTATCGATCTTCCGAGTCATGCAGAGCCTCCCTGGGATGGGGCGGGTTCGTTTAGCTGTAGTTGTCGCAGTTCGGTGATTGGTATGTGACAGCGGATCAGGTGACCCGGCTCTTCTTCGAGCAGAGGGGGCTCGGTGGATTCGCAGACTCCGCTGGAGAGCTTGCGCGGACAGCGGGTGTGGAACACGCACCCACTGGGCGGATCGGCCGCGGAAGGGATGTCGCCGTGCAGCCTGATTCGGTCGGGACGCTGGCCGTCCAGCGACGGCACGGCCGAGAACAGGGCCTCGGTGTACGGGTGGTGCGGTCCGGTGAAGACGGTCTCCGCCGGGCCGACCTCCATCACCCGCCCGAGGTACAGCACCACGATCCGGTCGGACAGGTACCTGACCAGGCCCAGGTCGTGCGAGATGAACAGGTACGTGGCGTGCTCCTGCTGCTGCAGATCGGCCAGCAGGTTGAGGATGGCCGCCTGCACCGACACGTCCAGCGCCGAGGTCGGCTCGTCGCAGACCACCACCTCGGGCCGGGCGCCGAAGGCGCGCGCGATCGCGACCCGCTGCTTCAGGCCGCCGGACAGCTGGCCGGGGCGCAGCGCCAGGTGGCGGTCCTCCAGCCGGACCTCGGCGATCAGCTCGGCCAGCCGGTCCCGCAGCGCCGTCCCGGTCAGCCCGGCCAGCCGCGTCAGCGGGCGGCTGATCAGGCTGCGCACCGTGTGCCGCCGGTTCAGCGCCGAGTCGGGGTTCTGGAACACGATCTGCAGCGCGCGCAGGATCTCCCGCGGCCGACGCCGCGCGTCCGCGTCGAGCGGCTTGTCCTCCAGGGTGACGACCGAGCCCTGGTCCGGCGCGGTCAGCCCGAGCAGGACCCGGGCCAGCGTTGTCTTGCCGCTGCCCGACTCGCCGACCAGGCCGAGTGTTTCGCCCCTGAGCACAGTCAGGTCCACGCCGCCCAGCGCCTGGACGCCACCAGAGAAGGTCTTCGACAGCTTCTCGACGGACACGATCGGGGCGCCGGGCCCGTCGGTGGCCAGCGCCGGCGCCGACGACGGCGTGGCCCGGGGCAGTTCGGGTGCCTGCTCGTGGTAGAAGCAACGTGCCGTCCGCAGGTCGCCGACGTCGAAGAACGGCGGCGACTCGGACCGGCAGCGGTCCTGGGCCAGGGCGCACCGCGGTGCGAACACGCATCCGGTCAGCGAGTGGCCGGGCGTGGGCAGGAAGCCGGGGATGGTGTCCAGCCGGTCGCGGTCCTTGCGCTGCCCGCGTCGCGGGATGCAGCGCAGCAGCCCGACCGTGTACGGGTGCCGCGGGCCGTCGAAGACCTGGCGGGCGGGGCCCTCCTCGACCAGCTCGCCCGCGTAGAGTACGCCGACCCGGTCGCACATCTTGGCGATCACGGCCAGGTTGTGGCTGATGAAAAGCACGGAGGTGTCGAACTCCTGACGCAGGGCCGCGACCAGGTCGAGCACCTCGGCCTCCACCGTGGCGTCCAGCGCGGTGGTCGGCTCATCCAGGATCAGCAGCGACGGCGAGGCGGCCAGCGCCATCGCGATCACTGCCCGCTGCGCCATCCCGCCAGACAGCTCGTGCGGGTACCGCCGCATGACCCGGCCGGGATCGGAGATCTGGACCTTGCGCAGCATGTCCTCGGCCGACTGCATAGCCGACTCGGACGACTCCCCGGCGACCTCGAAGACCTCGGCAATCTGACGGCCCACTCGCAGGGACGGGTTCAGGGCCCGCCCGGGCTCCTGATACACCATCGAGATGGTCCGGGCCCGCAGCTGGCGCAGATCTCTCTTTCCCATGGACAGCGGGTCCAGCCCGTTGATGCTGATCGTCCCGGCGCTCACCCGGCCGTTGCGCGGCAGGTAGCGCACCAGCGCGAGCGCCGCCGTGGACTTCCCCGAGCCGGATTCGCCGACCAGCCCGTACGATTCGCCGCGTCCGATGGAGAACGAGACGTTCCGCAAGGCGAGGCGATCCTGGCCCCGTACCCGGTAGGTGACGTCCATATTCGAGACGATGAGCGCCGGCCCGGAAGCCGCGAGAGCCGACGAAGCCGACGACGCCTGATCAGTGGTCATGCGCTGAGCACCTGCTCGATCGAGTCTGCCAACAGGGCTACCCCGACCACCAGGGAGGCGATGGCCAGTGCCGGGAACAGCGTCTGCCACCAGTAGCCGGCCAGCAGGCCGCTGTAGTTGGCCGCGATGTCGGCGCCCCAGTCCGGTGTGGGCGGCCGGATGCCGAAGCCGAGGAAGGACAGCGTGACCAGCGCGAAGACCGCGTAGGCCAGCCGGACCGTGAACTCGACCACGATGGCGGGCATGACGTTGGGCAGGATCTCGCGGAACATGACCCGGGCCGCGCCCTCGCCGAGCAGGCGTGACGCGGACACGTAGTCCTGATGTCGCTCGACCAGCACCGCCGTCCGGACCGTCCGCGCGATCAGCGGCGTGAAGACCAGGCCGATGATGATCGTGATCGCCCCCACGGACGGGCCGACGGCGACGACGAACAGGAATGCGATGATCACGAAGGGCAGCGCGAGGATGGCCTCCACGACCCGGCTGACCACCGTGTCGAACCAGCCGCCGATGTAGCCCATGGCCAAGCCGAGCGCGGTGCCGAGGACGGTACCGATGATGGTGGCCAGCGGGGTGATGATCAGGATGTCCCTGGCGCCGGTGATGACCCGCGACAGCACGTCGCGGCCGAGCGGGTCGGTGCCGAACCAGTGCGCCCCCGAGGGAGCCTGGTTGTTGACGAGCAACTGCTGTTCCAGCGGGTTGTACGGCGCGAACAGGTGCCCGAAGACGGCGCAGACCACCCAGAACAGCACGATGATCGCGCCGACCCAGAACGTCGCCTTGCGCAGCAGCAGCCACCATCGGGCCGGCGTAGCCCGGCTGGCGGCCGCCACCGCGGCCGCTCCGGTCGGCCCGAGATAACCGCCCGTGCGATCGATCGGCGCGACCGGGTCAACGGGCGACGCCGCGCCCGGCTCCGCTGGCTGCGGGACGGAGCCGCTCATTCCGTACCCCCGATGCGCAGCCGCGGGTTGAGCAAGGTCAGCAGCACGTCCGCTATCAGGGTGGCCACCACGTAGACCACGCCGATGATGAGGACCCCGGCCTCCAGCATCGCGAAGTCCTTGCCTTGCGCGGCCTTGTAGATCAGGTTCCCGAGGCCCTGGTAGTTGAACAGCACCTCCACCACCACCAGCCCGCCGATCAGGTACCCGGTCTGGGTCGCGATGACCGTGATCGTCGGCAGCAGCGAGTTGCGCAGCACGTGCCTGCGGATCACGGTCGCCTCCGGCAGCCCCTTGAGCACCGCGGTCCGTGCGTAGTCCGAGTTCAGCGCCTCGATGGTCCCCGCCCTGGCCATACGGGCAATGTAACCGAACAGCACTAGGACGAGCGGTATTGCGGGCAGGATCAAATGCCGGAATTGGTTGAAGACCCCGGCGCCGGGCCCGGCGGACGCGGTTACCGGCAGCACCTTTAGCGTCACGCCGAATATCACGATCAGCACGATGCCGGACACGAACTCGGGCACGCTGGACAGGGAAACCCCGGTCACGGAGATGGCCCGGTCCGCCGCGCGGCCCTCGTAGAGCGCGGCGATCACGCCGCCGATGATGCCGAGCGGCACCACGATGATAAACGCGAGCGCGGCCAGCTTGACCGAATTGATCAGTGCGGCCCGGACGAACGGCGCGACCGCGCTCTGGTACGCGTACGACTTACCGAAATCCCCGTGCACCACCCCGCCGAGCCAGCTCAGGTACCTGGTCACCAGCGGCCGGTCCACGCCGAGCGAATGGTCAAGGGCCTGCACGGCGCTGTTGGCGGCGAACGGCCCGAGGACGGCGCGGCCGGGATCCCCGGGGAGGATCTGACCCGCAAAGAATATGATCAGGCTGAGAAGAAACAACGTCAGGATCATGAAGCCGAGGCGCCTCAGAAGGAACGCCGCCATCGCTGGCCTCCTTGATACTGGCCGCCTCAGGAATAGTGAGCCGCCTCACGCGGAACAGCCCTGGAACGGCAGAGCCTAGCTCAGTTATAGATGGGTGAGCAATTAATGACGATCACGCTCAACGGACGTGACCTGACTGTTACGCAGGTCGTGGCGGCCGCGCGGCACGGCGAGACGGTCGCGCTGGCGCCGGAGGCGATCGCCGCCATGCGCCGGTCCCGTGCGATCGTCCAGGACGTTCTGGCCGGCGGCGAGCCGGTATACGGCCTGACCACGGGGGTGGGCGAGCGCAAGGCGTACCTGCTCGACCCGGACCAGCGGCAGCGGTTCAACCACCGCCTGGTCCTCAACCACAGGATCGCCCAGGGCGACGCGGCGCCGGCCGACGTGGTCCGCGGCGCCATGCTCTGCCTGGCCAACAGCTACGCCAAGGGCGTCACCGGCGTCCGTCCCGAACTGGCCGAGATGATCGTCACGCTGCTGAACGAGGGGTTCGCGCCGCCGGTGCGCCGGCTTGGCTCGATCGGCCAGGGGGACCTCGGCCCGATGGCCGACCTTGCTCATGGCCTTATTACCCGCAGCGGCTTCGAGGTGGCCGAGAACGAGGGGCTCGCCCTGGTCAGCAGCAACGCCTTCACCACGGCCTGGGCCTGCCTGGCCACCGCCGACGCGGGGGCCCTGCTGGCGGTGTTCGACGTGGCGGGCGCGCTCGACCTGGAGGCGTTCGGCGCCAACGTGGCCTGCCTGGACCCGGTCATCGAGCAGATCAGGCCGTTCCCCGGCCTGGCCGCCACGCTGCACCAGATGCGGCTGCTGCTGGCGGGCAGCTACCTGTGGCAGCCGGGCGCGGCCAGGTTCCTGCAGGATCCGCTGACCTTCCGCTGCCTGCCGCAGATCCACGGCGCGGCCAGGGACGCGCTCGGCTACGTCATGAACATCCTGCAGATCGAGCTCAATTCCTCGCAATCCAACCCGGTCGTGGTGCCCGGCGGAAACGAGCCCGGAGAGCCCGGAAGTGAGCAGGGCCGGATCGTGTCGGTCGGCAACTTCGACATCGGCCATCTCGCCGCTGCCCTCGACTTCCTGCGCATCGCGCTGGCCCCGGTGGTGACCAGCGCGAACGAACGCGCGGTCAAGCTGCTGCAGGCGCCATACTCCGGGCTGACGGCCGGCCTGGCTGCCGGCGCGGGCTCGCCGGACGACGCGCTGGCCGAGCTGGCGGTGGCCGGGCAGGCCATCACCGTCGAGGCCCGCACGCTGGCTCACCCGGTCTCCTACGAGCTGGCCAGCTCGGTGAAGGGCGAGGGCATCGAGGACCGGGCCACGATGGCGCCGCTGTCCGCGCGGCGGCTGGCCGACATGATCGCCCTGTCCGCCCGGGTCGCGGCGATCGAGTTCGTGGTCGCGGCCCAGGCCATCGACCTGCGCGCGCCCGGTCAGCTCGGCTCGGGCACCGGCCGTGCCTACCGGATGATCAGGGAACTCGTCCCGTTCACCCACGCCGACGGCACGCTGCCGGCCGACCTGGAACCGCTCGTCGAGCTGGTTACCAGGGGTACCCTGACCCCGGCCGCCTGAGCAGCCAAGACCGCTGGATACGATGCCCCCATGCAGGACCAGAACCGGACATCGCGGGTGCTGATCGGCGAGAGCTACGCGGGGGAGGGCGCCGAGGCGGCGCACGTCAACACGGTGCTCGGCGGCCGCGACGGGCCGGTCGGCACGGCCTGGGCCACGGCGCTGGCCATGCCGAGGCCGGGACATGTGGCCTTCGTCACGATCTTGCGGCCGAACCTGCCGGTCAAGCCGCTGACCCTGTTCGTGAACAAGGCGCCCATGGCCGACGAGCGGCACGGCGACCTCACCTGGGGCGCGGCCCAGGCGGGCGTGGCCGGCGGCGTCGCGGACGCGGTCGCCGACGGCGTGATCAGCGCGGAAGAAGCCGAGGACCTGCTGCTCATCGCGGCCATCTGGGTCAACCCCGCCGCCCGGGACGCCGCGCTGGTCTACCAGAACAACCGGGCCGCCACCAGGAAGGCACTGGAAAACGGCGCCACCGGCGCGCCGAAGCTGGACGAAATCCTGGCCGCCAGGCACGAGCCGGCCAACCCGTTCTTCACCGCGGGATTATCCCGAACGGACCGGGTTTCCCGCCTCGGTGCCCTGCGTCGATTCCTACTCAGTAACCCACCCGGAGCGCAGCATGAACGTCGGCTTCATCGGGCTCGGCTTCATGGGCGCCCCCATGAGCCGCAACGTCCTGGCCGCCGGGCACGACCTGCTCGTGCACGATCTCCGCCGCGAGGCAGCGGCCGGCCTGGAGGGTGCCGGGGCCGGCTGGGCCGCGACCCCGCGGGAGGTCGCGGCCGGCCGCGAAGCTGTGATCACGATGCTGCCGGCCCCCGCGCACGTGGAACAGGTGCTGCTCGGCCCGGATGGCCTGCTCTCCGGGCTGGCGCCGGGCTCGGTCTGGATCGACATGTCCACCAGCGTCCCCGCCGTCGCGGACCGGGTCCGGGCGGTGGCCGGCGACGTCGCGGTCCTCGACGCCCCGGTGAGCGGCATGGCCGCCGGGGCCAGGGCGGGCACGCTGCAGATCTTCGTCGGTGGCGAGAAGGCGGTCTTCCACCGGGTCCGGCCGATGCTGGAGGCGATGGGCGACCCGGAGCGGATCCTGCACGTGGGCGGCCACGGCGCGGGCTACACGGTCAAGCTCATGATCAACCTGCTCTGGTTCGCGCACCTGGTGGCCACGGCCGAGGTACTCACCATCGGCACCCAGGCCGGGGTGGACCTGGCCACCTTGCGCCGGTGCCTGCTGGCCAGCCCGGCGGCGAGCAACTTCCTCGAGCGCGACGTGCTGTCCGTGCTCGAGGCCGGCGACTACGACGACTCGTTCGCGCTCGCCCTGGCCTGTAAGGACCTCGGCCTTGCCGTCGACCTGGCCGGCCACGCCGGGGTGCCGGCGGAGGTGAGCGCCGTGGTAGAGCAGGTCTACCGCCGCGCCCGCGCCCAGTACGGCGACGCCGGCGGCGAGATGCTCCCGATCAAGCTCTACGAAGACCTCACCCGCACGCCCCTCCGCCTCCCCCGCCCCTGACGTCTTCCCCGCCCCTGACGTCTTCCCCGCCCCTGACGCTGTCCCGGCTCGACGCCGCTGAGCTAAGTTGATCATGGTGGCCGGCCCGGTCCCGGACTCAGTGGAACCGGGGTTCCACTGCGTCAGAACGCGCTGGATCCGGGGTTTCATCGCGTCCCGGCTGGCCCGGCGCACCCACGGCCTGATGCTGATGGTGCCGGCGTAACCTGGGTCCGGTCTCCGGGCACGAGCGCGGCAACACCAGGGGTTAACGGGCAAGCGCCCGCGCCACGCCCCGGGACATGCCGCCCAGACAGCATGGCCCCGTGAACACCCCGCGCCACCGTGCTGGCCGGCGCGGGCTAGTGGGAAGCTTGTGCTGTGTCCGATGCGGAAAGCACGCTGATCACCGGGATCGGTGAACTGGTCAGCAACGTGGGCGAGCCGAACGACGGCAAGCCGAACGACGGCAAGCCGAACGACGGCAAGCCGGGCTCCTTTGCCGCGATGACCGACGCTGCGCTGGTCATCGCCGGAGGAAAGGTGGCCTGGACCGGCCCGGCGTCGCGCGCGCCTGCCGCCGACACGGTGGTGGACGCGGCCGGGCGGGCCGTGCTGCCGGGGTTCGCCGACTCGCACGCGCACCTGGTCTTCGCGGGGGAGCGCAGCGCGGAGTTCGCCGCCCGGATGGCGGGCCGGCCGTACCGGGCGGGCGGCATCCTGGGCACGGTCGAGGCGACCCGCGCCGCCTCGGACGCGGCGCTGCGGGCCAACCTCCGGCGGCTGGCGGCCGAGATGCTCCGCCAGGGCACGACCACGTTCGAGTGCAAGTCCGGATACGGGCTGACCGTGCGGGACGAGGCGCGCGGGCTGGCGCTGGCCGCCGAGGTCACCCCCGAGGTCACCTACCTCGGCGCGCACGTCGTGCCGCCCGAGTTCGCCGCCGACCCGGCCGGCTACGTTGACCTGGTATGCGGGCCGATGCTGGATGCCTGCGCGCCGTCGGCCCGCTGGGTCGACGTGTTCTGCGAGGACGGAGCGTTCGGCGCGGACGAGGCCGCCGCGGTGCTCGCGGCGGGCCAGGCTGCGGGCCTGCACGCCCGCGTGCACGCCAACCAGCTCGGCCCGGGCCCCGGCGTCCGGGTCGCGGCCGAGGCGGGCGCCGCGTCGGCGGACCACTGCACGTTCCTGACCGACGATGACGTGGACGCGCTCACCTCGACTCCGGTGGTCGCGACCCTGCTGCCCGGCGTGGAGTTCAGCTGCAGGCAGCCGTTCCCGCAGGCGCGCCGGCTGCTCGACGCGGGCGCCGTCGTGGCCCTGGCCACCGACTGCAACCCGGGCTCCTCGTTCACGTCCAGCATGCCGTTCTGCATCGCGCTCGCCGTGCGCGAGATGGGGATGACCACCGAGGAGGCGGTCTGGGCCGCCACCGCGGGCGGCGCCAGGGCACTGCGCCGGACCGACATCGGCCATCTCGGCGTCGGGGCCCGGGCCGACCTGATCCTGCTGAACGCGCCGTCGCACACCTACCTGGCCTACCGCCCCGGAGTCCCGCAGGTCGCCGCCGTCTGGCAGGCAGGCCGCCTAGTCGCGGGCGCGGTTCCCTAGCCCGGGCTCGGCCCGCTACCGAGCCTGGCGGGCAGGTAACGGCCGCGGAACCTGATCAGCGGCTCGCCCGAGCCGGCCACGTAGACCACGTCGGTGACACCCGCGATGACCAGGATGTGGTCCCCGGCGGTGACCAGCCGCTCCGCCGCGCATTCCAGTGCGGCCAGGCCTCCCTCCGGGATGAGCGCTCCGGAGCCCGGGCCGCGCCGGTGCGGCACGTCGTCGAGCATCAGCCGGGCCGCCGGCCGTCCCGAGGCGGCGAACCTGCCGGCCATCACCCGCTGCCCGGCCGCGAGCAGCGTCACCGCGAACCGCGTGACCGGCTCATCCGGCCGGCTGAACAGCTCCGCCGGATAGGAGCCGGACATCAGCGACACCAGTACCAGGGGTGGTTCCGCGGACACCGGGCTGAACGAGCTGACCGTGGCCCCGATGTCGTCCCGTCCGTCCGCCACTGTCACCAGCGTGACCGCGCCCGCCCAGGCCGCCCGAACCCCCGCCAGGTCCGCCCCCGTGTCCACGCCGGTCACACCCTCCGAGGGGCGCGGGGGGTGACCGGGGCGGGAAAGCCGGTCCGTTCGGTCATCTGATTGTCCAGCGGCCCGGCAGCGTCAGCGGCCCGTACGGCGACAAGCCGGCCTGGGCGGCGAGCCGCCAGGCGGGACCCCAGGCGTCGGCGAACCGGAGGTCCAGCGCGGCCGCGGCGGCCGGGCGGGACTCGCTCGACTCCGGCACTCGCAGCTGGTCGAACGGGGTCGGCCGGGGGTAGGTGCGCAGCGGCGCGTCGGCGGTCAGCCCGGCGCGGCGGCGGGCGATGCCGGCCGCGGCCGACATCCCGCCGAGCTCGTCGACTAGGCCGTTCCGCGCCGCGTCGGCGCCGGTCCAGACCCGCCCTCTGGCGATCTCGTGCACCTGCTCCACCGTCATCCGGCGGCCCGAGGCCACCTTCTCCGTGAAGTCGCGGTAGATCGCGTCGAGCCAGTTGTTGATCCGCTGCCACTCGTCTTCGCTGAACGGGTGCGTGGGGGCGAACATGGTCGCCCCGCGGCCCACGGACACCGAATCGGTCGTGATGCCGATCCGCCCGAACGCCTCCTCGAACACCGGCTTGCCGGCGATCACGCCGATCGACCCGGTGAGCGTGCCCGGCTGCGCCACGATGACGTCGGCCGCCATCGAGATGTAGTACCCGCCCGAAGCCGCCACGTCGCTCATCGACACCACGACCGGCTTGCCCGCCGCGCGGGTCCTGGCCACCTCGCGCCAGATCGTGTCCGACGCGACGGCGGAACCGCCGGGGCTGTTGACCCGCAGCAGCACGGCACGGACCCGGTCGTCCGAGGTCGCCGAGCGCAGCGCGGCCGCCACCGTGTCCGAGCCCATCGAGCTGCCGCCCAGCGGGCTCCGGCCGCTGCGGCCCTGCCTGATCGGCCCCGTGGCGTAGATCACCGCGACGAAGCGCTCGCGCGGGTTGGGCAGCTTCCTGGCTCGCTGGGTCAGCGTGTGCGACCGCTGGTAGCGGGCGACGAACTGCAAGATCGCGTCCGGCCCGGCCACCTTGCGGACCTCCGCGTAGACCTCGTCCCGGTAGGCCAATGCGTCGACCAGGCCCGCGGCGAGGGCGTCTTCGGCCAGGAACGGCCCCTGGTCGAGCAGCGCGCGGGCCTGCTCCGCGGTCTTGCCGCGGCGCTCGGCTATCGCGGCGATGATCTGCTCGGCGATGGATTCGGCCAGGCGTTCGGCGGCCTCCCGGGTCGGTTCGGTGAAGCCGCGTTCGGTCAGGTTGTCGGCGGCGGACTTGTACTCGTACCGTTTGGCACTCTGGAAGGCGACGCCGGCCTTGGCCAGGGCGTCGTGCAGGAACAGCTGCTCGACCGCCACTCCGGTAAGCCCGACCGACCCGGACGGCTGCAGGTAGATCCGGTCGAACGCGGTGGCCAGGTAGTACGGCACGTTGCCATGGGTGAACTCGCCGAAGGTCTCGGACCAGGCCACGGCGAGCTTGCCCGACTCGCGGAACACGCCGACCGCCTCACGCAGCTCCTGCATCCGGGCCAGCCCGATCCGGCCGCCGCCCACCTTGACCACGAGGGCGCGGACCCGGTCGTCCCGGCCCGCGCGCCGCAGGCCTTCGATGATGTCCTGCATGCGCGCTTTGCGGCGCGACAAGATCGCCGACAGCGGATCACCGACCGGGCCCTCGCCGATCCCGTCGGTCAGGTCGAGCTCGAGGATCAGCGGGGCCGTCTGACGCTGCCGTAGCCTAGTGACCTGTTCGGTGATCTGCCGGGCGAGTATCGCGTCTGCCATGCGGCCAGCTTACGGTGCGGAGGAGATGGGAATCGGCGGGCAACCGGTGACAATCGTCGTAGATGTCGCCAACGTAATGGGCTCGCGCCCCGATGGCTGGTGGCGGGACCGGGCCGGGGCCGCGGTGCGGCTGCACGCCGACATAGCCCGGCTGGCCGCCAGCGGCCACGTCATCCTGACGGACGAGTCCGGGGAGACGGGGACCGAACGGGCGGGCGCTCCCGGGTTCGTCATGGTGCTGGAGGGCGCGGCCAAGGCCGCCGCCGCCCGCCTCGCCCCGCCCGGGCCGAACGCCCCGGCCGGGCCGAACGCGCCGCCCGAGCCGAACGCGCCGCCCGAGCCGGGGGAGGTGCGCGTGGTCCAGGCGGCTGGCTCGGGGGACGACGCGATCGTCGCCGTGGTGCGCAGGCTGCCCGGGCGGCGCGTAGTGGTAACCGCCGATCGGGGGCTGCGGGAGAGGTGCGCGGCGGCCGGCGCGGAGATCCGCGGGCCGGGCTGGCTGCTCGGCCTCATGGCGGGCTGAGCCGAACCCGGCATCCGGCGGAGCCGAACCCGCAGCCGTCGCCCGGGCCGGCAATATTGCTGGTCACGAGGTAGTGTTCGGGCCACCCGGCCCGTTCAACCGGGTGGCCCCACTTCCCCTTGCAGGCCGGCACGCTGGGGCGCCGGAGCGAGAATCGTAGCAGTCGCCAAGCCGCACTCGCCCGAGTTAGGTCCATACGTACGGTTTGGAAAATCCTGTGAGAACCGGCTTTACTGAGGCCATCACCCTGGCCCGGACGCTGGAACGGATGATGCCCGTGCGAGTGCTGATCGCTGTCCTTATCGTCTTGTTCGTCTGCCTGCTGGCCGCCGCGGCCGACCGGGCCATCAAGACGATCAAACGCAACCGCCGGCGCCTCGACGCTACCCGGCGGCTCGCCGCCGCCGCGGCGCAGGGGGAGGCGAAGCACAGACAGCGAAAGGCGGCCGAACAGGTCAGCGGCGCGCTCACCTCGGTCATGCCGACCATCCACGACGTCGACACCCGCCACGTCGACGAGCCGGGCGGAACCACCCCGACCTGACCGTGCCGCGGCGGCGGGATGAGCGGCCAGCGACAATGGTTCCGTGCACGTCGTCGTGCTGGCTGACACTCATGCGCCGCGCCGATGGCGGGCCTGCCCGCCGCGGGTGGCCGAACACCTGCGCACGGCCGACCGCATCCTGCACGCGGGCGACGTCTGCACCGCCGCGGTTCTGGCCGAACTGGCGGAGTACGCCCCGGTGACCGCGGTGCTCGGCAACAACGACGGCCCCGACGTGGCCGAATGGGGCGCGCCCGGGACCGCCGAACTCGACCTCGACGGCCTGAAGGTAACCATGGTGCACGACAGCGGCGCGGCCGCTGGCCGGCTGATCCGGCTGCGCCGCAGGTTCCCCGGCGCGGACCTCGTGGTGTTCGGGCACTCCCACATCCCGCTCGACGAGTCCGCACCGGGGCTGCGGATCTTCAACCCGGGATCACCCACCGACCGCAGGCGCCAGCCGCAGGGCACGCTCGGCCTGCTCGAGATCGCCGACGGCCGCCTGGTCACGGCCGCTATCGTGCCGGTCACCTAGCCAGGCAGACAATGAACAAAGGCGCGCACCCTCCCGCCGAAGCGGTCCGGTGCGCGCCTTCGCAGAACGCGGCGAGCGGTTACTGAGCCTTACTCAGTCCACCAGTCCTCGTCGTCTTCCTTACCGTTGGCGGCCTGCTTGGCGTTGGCCTGGGTCGCGGCGGGTGAGCCGCCGTTGGCGGGCCGCTGCTGCGCCGCCGCGGCCGCCGACGAGACCTGGGTGGCCTGGTGGCTGGCCGGCTGGGCGGGCTGCACGGCGGTAGGCGGCACCGAGCCGCCGTTGCCGTTGCGCGGCGCGCTGGCCGGAGCGGCCGGAGCCACCTGGGTGGGGGGAGCGGCCGGAGCCGGCTCCGCCGCGATGGCCGGCTTGGCGGCCGGCGCCTGCATCGTCGCGGCGTCCATGCCGGGCAGCAGCTGGCCGCCGAGCAGCTGGCGCACCTGCGCCAGGTGGGTGGCGATGCTGTCCTTCTGCCGGGTGAGCTCGTCGACATCGCGCTGGGCGGCGGCGCGGCGGCGCTCGGCGTCGGCCTTGGTCTCGGCGAGCAGCTGATCGGCCTGGGCCTTGGCCTGCGACACGATCTGGTCGGCGTTCTTCTTCGCATTGGACACCAGCTGCCGCGCGTGCGAGTCGGCGTCGCGCCGGGTCTGGTCCGCCTGCGCGGACGCCTTCGCGGCCCGCTGCTCGGCGGTAGAGGCCCGCTGCTCGGCTTCGGAGACGAGCTTCTGCGTGGCGGACTGGGCGGCGGCGAGCCGTTCGGCTTCCTGCCGCTCGGCCTCTTCGCGCCGCGCCGCGAGCTGGATCTCGAACTCGGCCTCGGACTGGGCCCGCTGCGCCTCGCTCTCCTCCAGGATCCGCTGCGCCTGGCTGCGCATCTCGTCGGCCTGCCGCTTGGACGTGGTGAGGATCTCGTCCCGCTCCCGCTTGGCGGTGGCCTTCAGCTGGGCAACCTCGCGCTCGGTGCTGGTCCGCAGCTTGGCAATGTCACGCTCGGCCCCGGCCCGCTTGTCCGCAACCTCGTGGTCCGCCGTGGCCCGGAGCTTGGCCACCTCGCGCTCGGTGGTGTTGGTCAACTCGTCGGCCTCGCGCCGGGCGGTGGTCCGGATCGAGTCCGCCTCGCGCTCGGCCGCGCCGCGCAGGTCGTCGGTCTCGCGCTTGGCGTTGGCGCGCAGCTCGGTAGCCTCGTTCTCGGCGGCGGCGCGGAACTCCGCCGCGTCGACCTTGGCCGCGGCCTTGATCTCGTTCGCCTCGGACCTGGCCGCCTGGACCAGCTCGGTGGCCTGTTCCTCGGCCAGCCTGAGCAACTGCTCAATACGGGCACCCAGGCCGGAGTAGGTGGGGCGCTCCTGCTCCTGGATCTGGCGATGCGCGTCCGTCAGCTGCTGCCGCAGCCCCTGGGTCTGCTCGCGGTGCTGGCGCACTTCGGTTTCGATCTGCCTGATGTGCTCGTCGACCTGATGGCGGTCGTAGCCGCGCATCACCGTCGCGAACTCGCGCGGCGGGGCCTCTTCGAAGAAGTTGGTCAGCTGGGCGTCAATGTCCGATTGCATATGGCCTAATCCTGGCTAGACGTGAAGGCGACGGAATTTTTACGGCGGGTGTCAGCCATGGCGGGTACGACTCTCGCCCGGTGACAGGCAGACTACTCTTACTCGGGTGATTTGGCGGGTCCTTCAGAGTTCTCTATCCTATCCGTCCGGTTAAATCACCTTATCGACAGTATGGGGCATCTCGCTCGGCATCACGCTCAGCTGAGCGGCTGTACGAGCTCGGTCAGCACGCCCCCCAGATCGCCCGGGTGCAGGAAGGCGATCGAGGCTCCCATGGACCCGTGTCTTGGCCGGTCGTCGACCAGCCTGATGCCGGTCCCCGCCACCGTGGCCAGGGCCTCGCGGATGTCCTCGACCCGGTAGCCCACATGGTGGATCCCCTCGCCGCGCCGGGCGATGAACCTGCCCACCGGCGTATCCGGCCCCAGCGGCTCGAGCAGCTGGATGTACCCCACCCCCAGCGAACCCGGCCCGGCGCCGGAAGGCCCGACGGCCAGCATGGCCTCGCGGACCCCCTGCTCCTCGTTCTCCTCCAGGGTCAGCACCCCGACGCCGAACGTCTCCCGGTACATGTCGATGGCACGGCGCAGGTCGCGGCAGGCGATGCCGACGTGATCGAGGCGGGTCAGCAGCGGTAGCACGATGATCTCCTTCCGGATACCACTAGGTATCGTTGCAGACATGAGCGATTCACGTCAGCCGGTCATTGCCGGGGCGGCGAGGACGCCGGTAGGCCGTCTGCTCGGAGCCCTCGCCAGCAAGTCTGCCAGCGATCTCGGCGGCGTCGCCATCGCCGCGGCGCTGCAGCGGGCCCGGGTCGCACCGGACCGGGTCGAGTACGTGATCATGGGCCAGGTGCTGCAGGCGGGCGCCGGGCAGATCACCGCGCGGCAGGCCGCGGTGGCGGCGGGCATCGGCATGTCTGTTCCAGCGCTGACGGTGAACAAAGTGTGCCTGTCCGGCCTGGACGCCATCGCGCTCGCGTCGCAGCTGATCCGGCTGGGCGAGTACGACGTGGTGGTGGCCGGCGGGATGGAGTCCATGACCAGGGCGCCCCACCTGCTGCTGAACTCCCGGGCCGGCTACAAGTACGGACCGGTCACGGCCGAGGACTCGATGGCACTCGACGGGCTGACCGACGCCTTCGATCACCTGTCCATGGGCGAGTCCACCGAGCGGAGCGGGCGCGAGCTCGGCATCACCCGCGAGCAGCAGGACGAGTTCGCCGCCCTGTCCCACCAGCGTGCCGCCGCGGCGGCCAAGAACGGCCTGTTCGCCGCCGAGATCGCCGGCGTCCCCGTCCGGCACAAAGGCGAGCGGCTCACCGTGACCGAGGATGAGGGCATCCGCCCGGGCACCACGGCCGAGACGCTGGCCAGGCTCAAGCCGGCCTTCAGCGCCGACGGCACGATCACGGCCGGTACCGCCTCGCAGATCTCGGACGGTGCGGCCGCCGTCGTGGTGACGTCCGCGGACTATGCCGAACGGGCCGGGCTGAACGTCATCGCGGAGATCGGGGCGCACGGGAACGTGGCCGGCCCCGACAACTCGCTGCACTCCCAGCCGTCCAACGCGATCAAGCAGGCCCTGGCCAAGGCCGGCCGGTCCGTGCCGGACCTGGACCTGATCGAGATCAACGAGGCGTTCGCGGTGGTGGCGCTGCAGTCAATGCGCGAGCTCGGCGTCGGCCCGGACGTGGTGAACGTGAACGGCGGCGCGATCGCCATCGGCCACCCGATCGGGGCCTCCGGCGCCCGGCTCGCGGTGCACCTGTGCTACGAGCTGTCCCGCCGCGGCGGCGGGCTCGGCGCGGCCGGGCTGTGCGGCGGCGGCGGGCAGGGCGAGGCGCTGCTGCTCCGGGTCCGCGGCTAACCGCCGTGCCCCGTATCGCCGCAGCCGCCGAGCTCGGCAAGGCCCGGGCCGGGGATACGCGTGCCCTGGCCAGGCTCCTGTCCCTGGTGGAGGACGAGTCACCTGCCGTCCGTTCGGTAATAAAGGACCTGCTGCCCGATACCGGCGGGGCCCGGATCATCGGCCTGACCGGCTCTCCCGGGGTGGGTAAGTCCACCGTGACGGGCGCCCTGCTGAGAGCGTTCCGCGCGGCCGGCCGCCGGGTGGCGGTGCTCGCGGTCGACCCGAGCTCGCCGTTCTCCGGCGGCGCGCTGCTCGGCGACCGGATCCGGATGCAGGAGCACGCCACCGACGACGGGGTGTTCATCAGGTCGATGGCGAGCCGCGGCCACCTGGGCGGGCTCGCTGCCTCCACCCCGCAGGCCATCCGGGTGCTGGACGCGGCCGGGTTCGAGCTGATCATCATCGAGACGGTCGGCGTGGGGCAGGCCGAGGTGGCCGTCGCCTCGCTCGCCGACTCCGTCGTGGTGCTGCTCGCGCCGGGGATGGGCGACGCGATCCAGGCGGCCAAGGCCGGCATCCTCGAGGTCGCCGACGTGTTCGTGGTGAACAAGGCGGACAAGCCGGACGCCCAGCAGGTGGTCAGGGACCTGCGGAACATGATCGCGCTGGCGGACCGCGCCGAAGGCGACTGGAAGCCGCCCATCGTATCGACGGTCGCGACCAAGGGGGCAGAGAGCGAGGGGATCCAGGAGCTGGTGAGCCGGCTGAACCAGCACTGGTCCTGGCTCGGCGACACCGGCGAGCTGAAGCACCGGCGGCTGGCCCGGGCGCGCGAGGAGCTCACCGCGCTGGCCTTCGCCGCGCTGCGCGGGCGGCTGGCCGCGAGCCGGCTCGACGAGCTGGCCGGGCAGGTCGCCGACGGCACCCTGGACCCGTTCCAGGCCGCCGATGAACTGCTCAATCAGTGAATAGGCCCTACGGTGATACCCGTGGGTAAGCCACTGGAATTGCCGTTTGACCCGATCGACCGGGCGGCGCAGATCTGGGAACGCAGGTTCGGTCCCTCCCCGTCGATGGCCGCGGTCACCTCGATCATGCGCGCCCAGCAGATCCTGCTCGGCGAGCTCGACGCCCTGCTGCGGCCGTACGGGCTGACGTTCGCGCGCTACGAGGCGCTGGTCCTGCTCACCTTCAGCCGCCGCGGCGCGCTGCCGCTCGGGGTGATCGGCGAGCGGCTGATGGTGCACCCCACCAGCGTTACCAACATCATCAGCCGCCTGGAGCGCCAGCAGATGGTGGTCCGCAGGCCGAACCCTTCCGACGGCCGGGGCCGCCTGGCCGAGATCACCGACGCGGGCCGGGACGTGGTGGAGCGCGCCACCCGGGACCTGATGGCGGCGGAGTTCGGCCTCGGCGGGTACGAGCCCGGCCAGCTCAAGGAGATCTTCGACCTGTTCCTCCAGCTGCGGCTGGCGGCCGGCGACTTCGTCCCCGGGCCCTAGGAGCCGTTGAGCCGGGAGGCCGTCCATCTCTGCCCGCCGTCGAAGGTGAACCAGACCGTGCCGGCCGACGGGTCGGCGGGCAGCGCGATGCCCTGATCAGCGGTGGTCATGCCGATGTAGCCGAACCCGCCGGCCGGCCCGCCCCCTCGAACGGCGGCCTTCCGCCACGTGCCCTCGCCTGCGGGCAGCAGGTCGATGCCCTGGTTGGTGGCGAGCACCACGCTCTCCGCCGGGCTGGCGGCCAGCCCGTAGGCCACCCCCGCGGCCGGCGCCGTGGCCATCTGCTCCCAGCTCACCCCGCCGTTTTTCGAGGAGTAGATGAACTTCTGCTGGGTCGAGACCGACGGGTTCGCGCCGCGGCTGGCCGAGGCGCAGGCCAGCAGGAGGTCGCTGGCGTTCACCGCGCCGAGCAGCGCCCCGGTCGGCTGCCCGTCGGCCCGGGCCTGGCGGACCGGGCACGAGGCGGCCAGCGAGCTCACCCGCGTCCACGGCCCGCTGCCGTCGACCGGGCCCGAGTACAGCGCCCCGTCCGGCGCGAGCAGGTAGCCGCGGCGGCCGGTGAGCACCAGCTCGGTGGCCTCTCTGGCCGTTCCGCTGGTCAGCCCGGTGGTCGGGGCGCCCACCGGCGCCCAGGTCCCGCCCGTGGCCGACGCGGAGTACAGCGTGAACCTGGTGCAGCTGGCCCCGTAGGCGGGCCCGTCGCCGGTGCACGACGCCCACACCGCGAACACCCGGTCGCCCACCGTCTCCAGGGCCGTCACCCGCAGCCCGCCGGTGTCGACCTGGGTCCAGGTCCTGCCGCCGGTGTGGGTCGCGAACAGCTGAGGCCCGAAGGCCCAGCCGTCCGTCAGGTCCAGGAACCTGACCTGGCTCAGCCCGGACGCCCCGTCCGGCGGGCCGGCCATCGGCGCGGGCACGCCGGCCCACGTCGTGCCCGCGTCGTCGGTGCGCGCCACCGACGTGCAGAACTGGGTGGCGCAGTGGCCCGGCGTGAGGGCCTGGCCGATCACCCAGCCGGTCCGCGGCCCGACGAAGGTGACCGAGGTGGGCCGGAAGTTACCCGGCACCGGCGGCGGCCCGGCTGGCACCGCCGAACTCGTGGCCGGCGAGGCACTGCCGAAGGCTGTCCGCGGGGCCGACCGGTCGGCGTTGGCCGAGGTGCTCTGGGCCCCGGCCGGGGCCGCCGTAGGGTTCGGGTTCAGCACCGGCAGGTTGACCACCTGGGGCACGGTCACCGCCGCAGCCACGATCACCGCCGCCGAGCCCGCGGTGATGGCCAGCTTGCGGAACTTGCGGCGCCGCGCCCTGCGCTTGATCAGCTCGAACGTGCCCGACGGCGGCGGCAGGGGCTCGATCCGCTCGCTCAGCCAGGCGTCCACGTCGTCGTGCCGGTCAGGCATCGCGCTGCCTCAGCAGTGTCTTCAGCCGGGCCCGCGCCGCGAACAGGTCCGCCTTGATGGTGCCCTCCGGCCGCCGCAGCAGCGTGGCGACCTCCCGGATCCCGAACCCCCCGTAGTAGTGCAGCAGGAACGGGTCGCGCAGCCGCGGCGGCAGCGAGGCGATGAGGTTCCGCACGTCCACGTCCTGTACCGGGTAGGCCACCTCGTCCAGGGCCGCACCCGCGGTGACGCTGCGCATGGCCCTCCGCTCCCGTTCGGCCTTGCGCCAGTGGTCGCGCACCAGGTTGGTCGCGATCATATAGAGGTAGCTCTGCGGGCTGTCCACCCTGGTCCACCGGGACAGCAGCCGGACGAACGCCTCGGACGCGATCTCGTGCGCGGTGTCGTCGTCGTCGACCAGCCGCCTGACCCAGCCGGCCAGCTTGGGGTAGACGCCCTTGAACAGCTCTTCGACGGCGTCCGCGTCGACCCCTTGAACCTCGCCAGCGGTGCCCACCGGATCTCCCTTGATGAAGTTCCCGGCAGGTTGGAACGACGCGGTCTGGCGTCCCGCTCGCCCGCCCGGCACGAGGATCATGTCGGGGCCGGTCGGGGTGTCCTGGAGAACACCCGTGTGATACGGCAACTTCTACCACATTCCTGTCCCGGCGAGGCTGCTCGCCAGAGCCTGCTCGTTGCCTACGGCACTGCTGGGTTCCCTGCTGGTCTGTCCTGCTGGCCTATCTGCCGGCCTGTCCTGCCGGCCTGCCCGGGGCCTTTCCTCGGCGACTGGCCCGGGCGCGCCTCCGTGACGTCCGGGCCCCGCTGCGCGCGAGACCCAGTCCCTGCCTCGCGCTCTTAAGAGACGACGAAACGCGCTCATCGGTTGCACAGAAACTTCTTTTTTTCCGAACGGACCGAGTTGTCCGCCTTCGGCCCGGTACGACGCAGCCCCATCCCCCTGTACGCTCGCAGCCCCGTCCCCCCGTACGCCCGCAGCCCCGTCCCCCCTGTACGCTCGCAGCCCCGTCCCCCCTGTACACTGAATTAGTAGG
>Ga0335078_10000767_pt1 | contig 48979 bp, 40 predicted proteins | sample Lox_Sample_32_FD_206711 | JGI IMG/M metagenome (GOLD analysis project Ga0335078, IMG submission 206711) | Soil microbial communities from Loxahatchee National Wildlife Refuge, Florida, United States - Lox_Sample_3.2 | ecosystem: Environmental > Terrestrial > Soil > Wetlands | place: USA... | reverse complement strand
CAAACAGTTTCGCCAGGAATCCGTTGAAATAACCATCGCGATATTGCAGCCACGTCATTTCATGTTTCGCGACAAATTCCTTCCACGGCGCATCTTCTTTGTCCATGCTGATACTTAAGATCACAAATGGCTGGCCCTGAAATTTCTTTGCGATTGCCTGCATGTGTGGCAAAGCCTCCCGGCACGGTCCGCACCAGGTGGCCCAAAAATCAATCAGCACCACTTTGCCCTGCAGGTCATCCATGCTGATTCGCTGTCCATCCAACGTAGTCACCGTGAATGCCGGAGCCATGCGCGCCCGCGCGAGTGACGGATCCTCGATGAATCGCGCCACGCGCTTCATTCGCAGATCGTCAGGCTGCGCGACCTTCTGGAACTCCGCGAATCTTGCCTTGGCCGCATCATCCTGCTGCAAGTGCGCCAGCGCCCGCCCGTCCAAAAAGAGTGCGTTCGCGTACTCCGGGTAATTCTCGATCGCTTTGCTGAATTCGTCGTGCGCGCGCGCGTAGATTTCTCGTTTGTTTCCCTTAAGCGCTTCGTCCAAGAGAATAGCGCCCAGCCGGTTGTGAGCAAGTGCGACGTCTGTTCTCGTTTTCGCCTCGAGAATCAACTCCGTCGCACCCAATTCGGCGGTCTTCAAATCGCCAAGTTCCGTCCCCAATTGCACCATCTGCGCTTGGCAAGCGGCGCAGTGCCCGCCATCCTGCTTATCCGCCTTCTTAAATCCATCCAGCGCCGGCACCGGCTCATGACCGTGCAGCTTTTGAAGAGCATCGTTGTAAGTCTTCTGCGCTTTCGGATCGGTAGGCCCCTGGTCAGACTGCCGCGCGGTGACCGGTGACAAGATAAGTGCAGCAAGGAAAACGACGCGCAGGATACGCATCAGACTCCGCCTCCAACTTAACTTCGGGGACCCGGAAGAATCGTTGAATAGTAACGCCTTGGCGTCGTCTTCACAATCGCAACCCCAGCGCATGCGATTCGCAGGTAAGCGCCCTCAGTTGGTGCAATTTCGCGAAAACGTGAACGACGCCGTCGCCTTGTTCCCCGCGCCTTGGTTGTAGTCCCACGTAAACAGCACGTCGTAGGAGCCGTTGTCAAAAATAGGGCCGAGCGTCTGCAGCGTCCGTCCGGGATTCAAATCCAGATAGTAAGGCGCATCCGTAAACGATCCGCCGGACACGGGATGCCGGATCACCGTCAGACTCGCCGCCGTCGGACGCCCGTTGTAGTCAATCACCGCAACAATCATGCCGTCCGTGTGATATTTGTTCGTCGGGCATCCCGTGCTGCCGGTGAAAGTCGTCCCGGGGGGATAGATCAGCGACCCGCCGGGAAGTTTTGCCTGGGACCCCTGGCTGGTAACGGACGAATCCACAAACGCGAAACCGGTCAACACAGAGCCGGTCGCGCCGGCGCTCGCGGGCGCGGCGCCGGATCCACTGGAGCTGAGCGGGTTCGGGGTTTTTCCGCAGCCGCACACAACCAACGCAAGAGCACATGCCACCGCCGCAATCGCTGGTATTCGCACGAGTTCCTCCCCCGGGCGCAGATTTGCACCAGATGGTATACCCCTTTTCGTCCCGCAGAATAACTGAAATTTGTGGACCCAGGCAAAAGCCGAAGAAGAATCTACAAAATGTTCACGGCTCGCGCGGCAAGCAGCGCGATGATCGTCAAAGAAATCAACGACTGCAGCATGGCGACCGCTTTTGCCCACCTCGAAAGCACCGCCGTATCGGTGGGTGAGAACGCCGTGCTGGTGTTGAACGCGAGAAACAAGTAATCCATAAAATGCGGTGACCACGACGGCTCCTGCCCACTCTGGCCCAACATCTGCGGGAACAGAAATGAGCTGGCCAGGCGGCCGCGCGCGCGATCGCGCTCGTGAGGGCCGCCCGCGTCGAGCTTCCAATACCACCGCGCGAACACAAGAATGTTGGTGATCCATAGCGCGACCGCGGAGCGCAGGAGCGTCGTCGGCGCCTCGCGGTGTTGCAGAATACCCTGAATCAAAAAACCCAGCGAAGCGATCATGCCGAGAGTAATTACGCCGTTGGCGGCGTACGTGAGGAATCCAGCGGCATTGTGATGGCCCCGGCGATAGGACACGACGATGGGGATGAGCAAAACCAATATGATCGCAAGCAACGCCTAGCTTGGGCCCACGGAGAGCCGCTCCAGCAACGCCAGGTACATGCAGCCGGCAGCCAGCATCGCGACGAGAGCAGGCCATCGAGGTTCGCGGACATTTTGGGCGCTCATAAAGTTGTGGCCGTCTACGGATGCGGAGTTGCGGATACGGAGTCTAGTACAGTTGCGAACGAGCTTCAAAAAATGGCGCGGGCGTGGAACGCCAGGGCGCGATGGCAGTCATTCGCGTGTGGTATAAATGAAGCACGCGGCTGTAGCTCAGATGGATAGAGCGCGTGCCTCCGAAGCACGAGGTCGGGAGTTCGACCCTCCCCAGCCGCGCCACGCAACTCCGAATTTCAAAACTCCTCGCCTCTGACGCGCGAGGAATCTGCTTTTGTCTGTGCGCTGTCATCCTGAGGAGTCCGCCGTGGCGACCGACGAAGGATCTGCTCTTGCCGTTGTCCTCGTAGCCCGGCACTTCAGGGCCGGGGTCTTTGACGTTGCCTCCGCGCAAGATTCCCCGCGTCGGAGCTGCGTCGCGGGACATTCCTCACCTGCGAGCCGGTTCGGAATGACGAATCTGCTTTCGTTTGCGGAGTTGCAGTATCGTTCGCCAACAGAGTCTATCCGTCACCCCGAGGCGGCGTTGCGCCGAGGGATCTGTCGCGGCGCGTCTCAGGCGCGAGGAATTCCGTCCCGCTTGTGCTAATATCCCTCGCCTCGAAAGCCCGTCATGAGCGAAACCAACATCCCCAAAGCCGCCGAAGAAACTGGCAAGGCTGCTTCGTCCGCCTCTCACGCCGTCGAGAAGATGGAAAACGCCGGAGGCTTCGGTGAAAAAGCCAAAAAGGTTTTTGACGCAGCCGAGCACGTTCACTTCGCGTACGAAATCGGTGGGGTGTTGTTCACCGCTCTGCCGGCCGCGATTCTGAAGGTGTGGCAAATGATCGCCGGCGCCGCCAGCGTCGTTGGCGGAGCGACCGTATCGTTCTGGAATTTACTGGTCCTCACCGCGCCGCTCACGCTGGCCGTCGCCGTGATTGCCATCTGCCTCCGCAGAGATTGGTTTTCGGATACGCCAATCATCCGCTTCCCTTTTGCTGGAATCGTCCTGGTCCTCGCGGCCTACCTCAGCAATTGGTCCGGCGTCGGGAAGGCGTTCAACGGCGCCGACGTCGTCCTCCGCTCGCAGTGGTTCGGCTCGAATTCAACGGTGAACACGATTTTTGAATGGTTTCGGCTTCCGTATTTCGCGCTCGGCCAGTATTACCGCGTTTACGGATTCTGGCCGTTCGCTCTCTCTGTTGTCGTTGGAATTTGGATGGGTTCAAGAGTTAAAGAACGAACTGCAGCTGCTACTTCCTAGGCCGCACTACGGCAACTCCCGCCGCTTCAGTAGCCCTTCGTCGTATCCACCACATTCACCAGCGGCTCGCCCGCTGCAAAATGCTTTATGTTCTCCTGCAGCATTTCGATCACTCGCGGCAGCGAACTATCGGACGCGCCCGCAATGTGCGGCGTGATCAGCACATTTTGAAATTTCCACAGTGGCGACGTCGGCGGCAGCGGCTCGGGATCGGTCACGTCCAGTCCCGCGCCGGCCAGCTTGCCACTGCTCAACGCATCCACCAGCGCGTCCGTGGAATAAATCGTGCCTCGCGAAACAGCGATCAGATACGCGCCGCGCTTCATCTCCTTAAACTGCGCCGCGCCAATCATTCCCTTCGTCTGCGGAGTTTCCGGCACGGTGATGAACACCACGTTCGCCTGCGGCAGAACCGAATCCAGTTGATTTGGCTTCACCATTTGCTTGATGAACGCCGGCGGCGGAGCGTCCTTCGGATCCACGCCGATCACATTCATGCCGAACGCATTCGCCCGCTGCGCAATCGCCGTGCCCACTCCACCGACGCCGATCACCACCGCCGTTTTTCCGTCCAGCTCCGTCATCTGATTCACGCCCGCGGGAACCTTCCATTCGCGTGTTGGAATCGTTTGATACAGCCCGCGCGTCAACGCCAGCAACAGCGCTATCGCGTGGTCGGCCACTTCCGGCCCGAGGACAACTTTCAAATTCGTCAGCGTGATGTTTTTCCCGCGCACCAGCGGAATCGCGTCTTCCGCGCCCGCGTTCAAAATCTGCACCCACGCCAGCTTCGGCCCCGCCTGCAAGATCTGCGGCGTCAGGTGCGGACAGATCAGTGCGTCTGAATCCGCGATTTCCGCGCCAACTTGATTCATCGCCGGCGAAACAATTTGCACGCCTGCCGGCGCGGCTTGCCGCAACTGTGCGACAGCGGAATCGGGCAACCCCACTACGAGAATTTTCTTTTTCGCCGCCGGCGCCTGCGCAATCGCCACCGCCGCGACCAGCAAACAAACAGCTGTTGCCCAGATCGTCCCCTGAATTTTGGCTTTCATGGATGTGTGGGATTCAATTCTCTACAGCCGGGTTGCAAGCCGCGTGGCTCGAACGGCTGTGCGATTTTTTGTGGCCCTCAATTGTCGCGATGCGATTGAGTTCGCTTTGTACCTTTAGTGTCAATGGTAAAGAATATCCCGCCTGAAAAGAAATGATATTCGCAGTCTGGGTCGGCGCATTTGCTTTTGCAGCCTTTACACACAGTAGCGTAGCCATTCTCGAAATTCAGAGCACCGTCGTAAATTGGAGCTATGACAGTTCGGCCGGTCACATCCGCAAAGCCATACTTATTGTTTCTCATGAACCGAACCAGGCCATCGTGAAATGTGTCCGCCCAGTTGTCCATCAAAACGACTCCTGTTATTACGACCTTGCCCTCACGGTTCACATACATCCAACCGTCTTTTCGGGAATGGACGGCGGCTAAATCATGTAGGTCGAACTTGAGCTCCTTTACAAGCGGAGGCGAGACGGAGAGCTCGCCATTCGCATCGTTCAGAAGACAATTCGGAACCTCTCCTCGTTCGGCGTCGAACAGGCAAGGAGCGCCAGTAGGCTGTCTTGCGGATTGCGCTGAGGAATTCGGCCGCGACAGACTGAGATTCAGGCCAGCCGACAAAACGACAACAAAGATTAGAACTCTCACGAGTTGCACTCCAAAGCACTCGAAAAACAAAGCGCCCCACGCTCTGAAAATTCAGAACGCGGGGCGCAACCTGTACGCGTCGTCCAGGCGCCTACTGCCTGCCCGGAATTTGTTTCGGCGGATTCTGCTTCAATTCATCCATCAGCACCTGCACCGCCTTTTCGATTTGCATGTCGCGGCCCTGGAAATAGCTGGCCGGGTCGTTATCCACCCACACGTCCGCGGGCACGCCGTAATTTTCCAGATTGTATCCGGTGATGTTCCACAAGCCCGTCGCGGGCGTGCGGATCATTGACCCATCAATCAGCCGGTACGATGGCGTGCCGATTACCGAACTGTTCGTGTTCACACCCACCGTCTTGCCGAGCTTCAGCTGCCGGACTCCGTCTGGAAATACTTCGGCGTCGCTGAACGACCGCTCATTCTGCATCACCACAATCGGTCCGAAGTACGCGCGCTGCGGCCGCGTGATGTAAATCGAATCGCGCGCCCGCGTGTATTGATATTGCTGCTGCTCCAAAATTTCCAGCAGTTCCTGGTCGATGCCGCCGCCGCCGTTGAATCGCTGGTCGATAATCAGCGCCTTCTTGAAGTGATTATCGGCCAGGTCCTTTTCAAACTGCGCCAGCGAAGGAGCATTCATCGCGCGGATGTGCAGATAGCCGACTTCTCCGTTCGAGAGTTTGTCGACCATTACCCGGCGATCCTCCACCCACTTCTGATATTGCAGCGTGGTGTTGGCGCCCGCGTTCACCGGCGTGATCCACACCGTCCACGCGCCTTCGGCCTGCGGATGCGAGTTCACCTGCAATTCAAATTTCCGTCCGGCCGTCATGTTGTAATACTTCCAGTAGTTTTCGCCGGAATGGACGGGCGAACCGTTCACGCTGATGATGTAATCTCCGACCGCGACTTTCACGTAGTCGTGATCCGCCGGGCCGTTCTTGTAAATGTAGGAAATCTTGTAGAAGCCCGAAGAATCCGGAACAATTTCAAATCCCGGATAACGCGTCTGCATCGCATCCGGCTCGCCGCGCCCGCCTCCGCCGCTCACCGCGGTGTGCGAAGCGCTCAGTTCGCCGATCATCTGCTGCATCACGTTTTGCAATTCCGTGCGGTCGCGCACGTCGGTCAGCAATGCCTCATAAACTTCCCGGTAATGCGCCCAATCCACACCGTTCATTTTCGCGTCGTAGAAGCGGTACTTCAGCGCGCGCCAGCCTTCTTCAAAAATCTGCTTGCGCTCGGCGGCATCATCCACCTCCACGTGAACCGTGAAGTTCACGCGCCTTCGCGCGCCGCCTCCTTCTCCTGCCCCGCCGGCGGCTGCCGCGGCTGCGGCCCCGCCCGCTGGAGCGGCCACACGCGCCGCCCAAAGCCCGTTGCGCTCCATGAAGTAAATAGTGTTCCCATCCCGCGAATATTCCAGGTCCGTGATTCCACCCGGCATCGCCGCCGCGGCGGGCGCCTCTTCTTCATCCGCCGCGGGCGCCGACTGCAGCACGCGCCGAAGCTGTGAGCCATCCGCCTGAATTACGGAAAGCGTAGGCACTGGACGCCCATCCACGGTCGGCGACGTCACAAACGCGTAGCTGCGGCTGTCCGGTGAAGTCGTGAATGTGGAGATGTCGTCCGTGATCCGCGTGACCTGATTGATCCGATGCTCCAGACCGTCGAAATCAATCTTCACTTCCACCGGACCGGCGTTCCGCTGCGCCGCGCCGCCACGTCCCGGTGCGCGATCCGCCATCGCGCGCGCCTCGTCTTCCGTGTCAACGTCGCGGCTCATCGTGTCCGCATCTTCTTTCGCAAGCGAAACACTGTAAATCGCGGCGACGTTTGCACGCAGCGTAGCCGAGCCACCCTGAACGTAACCTGCCAGGAAAACCATCTTCTTGCCGTCCGCGGTGAAACGCGGATCGAATGAGCTGAAGATCTTTTCGTCCGGAAGCCGGTGGCTTTCGCCGCCCGCGGCCGGCACAAGATAAACGTGCTGGCGAAGATCATGATCCGCTTTGTTGTACGCGACCCACGCCGAATCAGGCGAAACGCTTACGCCTTCGATGTTGCCGGCGTCATTCGTCGCCAGCGTGCGCATCTGGCCGCTTTCCACGCTAACCAAATTCAGCTTGTGATCCGAAGTCGTGTACAACAGGTATTTCGAGTCCGGCGCCCAGGTCAGCGTGAGTTTTTCCGAGTCGGCGTCGCTCAGCTTCTTCGCGTCCGTGCCGTCCGGCGTCGCCACCCAAACTTCCTGGCGCCCGGTCTTGTCGCTCACATACGCGATCCACTTCCCATCCGGCGACCACTTCGGCGTGTCCTCGCGTGAATAGCTGTTCGTCACGCGCGTCACGTCGCCGCGTTCCGTGGCGATGGTGAAAACCTCGCCGTGCGCTGAGATTGCCGCTCGCATCGTCGTCGGAGAAAGGTCATAGTCGTCGGCGTCGTTGTTGATGGTCAGAACGTGGAAATTGTTCGCTTTGTCGTCCGTGGTGATATTGATCTTCACTTCGGACGATTGCCCGCTCGCCACATCCAGCTTCCACAATCCAAAATTTTCTTCAAACACAATCGTCTTGCCGTCGGATGAAATCGACGGGAAAAACAGCGAACCGTCCGTGAAATGCGTCACCTGCGTTGGCGTTCCGCCGTTTTCCGAGAGCTTGTAAATATTGTTCACCGAATGATACGTCGGGGGCGTGCCGGCCTTGGCCATGATGTTGCGGTCCGAAACGAAATAAATCATTCCGCCGTTCGCGTACAGCGGCCAGATGTTGTTCGGCTTTTCCTGATCGTTCAGGTCATTATCCAGAATTTTCTTGTAGGTCTTCGCCTTCACATCGTAAATCCACAGATCGGCCGCGTTGCTGCCGCGGTAGTGCTTGCGCCACCACACCGGCGTGTGGCGATTGAAAACGAATTTCGATCCGTCCGGCGAATACGTGCCGTAGTAGCCCCAGTCCGTCGGCATCACTTGCTCGAGCCCGCCTTCCACCGGCACTTCAAAAAACTGCGTCACACCCGGGAATGGTTCGCCGCGCGCGGAAATAAAAATCACTTTCTTGGAATCACGCGACCATCCCACCACCGTGTCGGCCGCGCTGTTGTACGTCAGCTGGCGGGCTTCGCCGCCCTCCGCGGGAATCACGAACACGTCCAGATTGCCGTACCGGTTCGACGAAAACGCGATCCACTTTCCGTCCGGCGAAAATCGCGGATTGTCGTCGTGCGCGGCGTTCACCGTCATCCGCCGGGGGTTTGACCCGTCTTCGCTCGCCGTCCAGATACTTCCAAAATAGCTGAACACGATTTTGCCGTTATGGACATCAGGATGCCGCGGAATGCGAATTTCCTTCGCGGAAACGTTCGCAACAAAAAACACCAGTAGAATTGCGAAAGCCAGGGCGTAGCGCTTTTTCACGTGATCCTCCTGAATTGCCGGGTGCACCGCGGATGTTACTCGAATTCGGATGAAAAATGCAGCTTCTTAATTCACAAGGAAAGTCTGTGGAATGTAACCACGCGGCGTCCGCGAGCCGACTGAAAATCTGAATCGCGATCAGCCCTTTTCCAGTGACGCGATGTAGTGCGCGAGTTTTTCGATGTCCTTCGTCTTCCGGATAATGTCCAGCGAGAGCACCTTCGTCGCGTCGGTTTTTTCGATCTCCGCCTTCAATTGCGACACCTGCTGCGCGAGCTGATTCACCTGCACGCGAATGTTTCGCGCGTCGGATCGCAAATCCGTATTCATCGTGGTCGGTGGCGGATTTTTCCCGCCGTTCTTTCCCGGCGTGATTCCGTTCGTGTCCTCGGACGAAACCGGCTGCGGGCCTCCCGCGGCCCCAGAGCTTCCATTGATTCCACCACCCGGTCCATTGCCATTGCCGCCGCCATGGACGTTCCCCTGCCCGTAGTTCGGCGGTGCTGTCCCGCCGGCGCTGTGCATGTTCGGGGGAGGGTTTTGCTGCTGCGAACCAAATGCGCGGGAAGCAAAGCATGTGGCGGCCGCACCGGATAGGATTCCAAGAAAAGTTCTACGCGAGCTATCCTTGCTCATGTTCACCCCCATCTACATCCGCTGCACCGGGTGGCGGCTCTAAGCCGGATGCTATACACTTACCCCGAACATATTGCCCTAATTGTATGCCAAATTTCCTGTCCAAATGGACAGATTTAATTTTTATTCGTGGTCTGAGGGTCGCCGGGATCCTCGTCCTGGCGTTTGTCTTCGCCAAGCTCCTGACGAAGGCCACCAACCGTCTTATCCACAAAAGCCCGGACGACGCAACCAGCCGCGCCTCGCGTCTGCATGAGCAACAAACGCGCACGCTTGCGGGGGTGCTCCACAGCGCCGGCGTCGGCGCGATCATCGTCATCGCCCTGCTGATGATTCTTGCCGAGGTCGGCTACAACATCGCCGTGCTGGCCGGCGCGGCCGGCCTGGTCAGCGTTTGCCTCGCCTTCGGCGCGCAAAGTCTGGTGCGCGACGCCATCAACGGTTTCTTTATCATCTTTGAAGATCAATTCGTGGTCGGGGACACCATCAAGATCGGCGATCTCCTCGGCCGCGTCGAGCAGATTTCCCTGCGGCGCACCGTGCTGCGCGACCCGAACGGCGCCATCGTCACAGTTTTAAACGGCAACATTCAGCAGGTCTCCAATCTCAGCCGCGATTGGGCGCAGGCTTTTCTGAACGTGATCGTCGCGCCCGGTGCACCCGTGGATCCCGCGCTTGCAGCGCTCGATGGCGTCGCCGCCGACTTCCGCAAGGACGAAGCGTGGGCCGGCGCGCTGGTGGATGGCCCGCGCGTGCTCGGCGTGGATGAAATCGGTCCGCTGGGCGCGAAACTCGTTGTGCAGGTGCGCACCGCCCCGAATCGCCAGGACGACGTTTCGCGCGAGTTGCGCCGCCGCATCTGGGAACGGTTTGAACAGGAAGGTATACGCGGCAGCAGCACGCAGCGTATTGAACTTTACTACGGTGAAAAACAAGGAGAACCCGCCAATGGCAAAGGTAAATCATGAACAAGCGCATCTAGTGTTGAAACTCTACGATCTTCGCCGCGAACCGCGTCTGCGTCAGGCTCGAGCGTGGTTCACCGGCGAATTCAGCCCCGCATCCGCGGAAGACTACGTCGCAAAATGTCCTCCGGGCAGTGAAGCCAACGCCAATTTCCGCATGGTCACCGGCTACTGGAATATGGCCTGCGGCATGGTGAATCGCGGATTGATTGATGACCAGCTCTTTTTTGAAAACGCCGGCGAATTTTGGTTTACGTGGGAAAAATTCCGCCACATCGTGCCGGATTTGCGGAAGACGTTCCAAAATCCCATCGCCTTCAAGCAAATTGAAGCCACTGCCCTGCGCTATGAAAAATACCTGAAGCGCGTCGCGCCAAATTATGTGAAGTTCACGCGCGACCGCATCGTGCAAATGCGTGAAACCAGCCGCAAACCCTGATCGCAAAATTTCATGACGCTCGAAGAAGCCACCCTTTCCGTCTGGCGGCAAGCGCTGGAGGAAAATCTGAACCTCGTCGAGGTAGGTGGTGCGCGCGTTCCTGTCCGCAGGACCTCGCGCCACCGGCTCCGTCAGGTGGATTTTCAATTTGAAGGGCAATCCATCCGCGGCCTCGAACAGAATCCCGCGACGAAATCACGCTGGGCGGAAATGGCGCGCAGAGGTCAGAAGGTGATGCAGTTTCTTTCCGGCGGCAAATACTTCGCCAATGTCGCGGATGGAAAAGTCACGCTGTACGGAAAAAGCGCGGCAACAGAGGGCTCGCCCGCACCGCAAACGAGCTCCCGCGCGAAATCCGGCGGGTAGCGTCCTTCCTTGTGCGGGTAAGATTCCCCGCTACCTCGAAGCGGTTGTCAGTTTCTCCACGTCTTGCCGCTTTGCGATTTCCGCGCGGTTGCGGCCGTTTCGTTTCGCGGCGTACAGCGCATCATCGGCTGCGCGGACTAGTGAATCCGGTGACGCATTCCTTCCGGCGCTGGACACGGCTCCCACGCTGATCGTCAAGTGGATTGGCACGCCTCCCGGAATGTCGAATGGCCGCGCGCGAAGGCCCGCCACAATTGTTTCCGTGCGATCCCGCAGGCCGCTCTCCTCGCAATCTGAAAGCACGAGCAGGAACTCTTCTCCGCCATACCGGCCCGCGGCGTCATATTCCCGAATGCCCGCCTGCAGCCGCGTCGCTACCTGCCGCAAAACCGCGTCTCCCGCGGCATGCCCGTGCCGGTCGTTCACGTACTTGAAATGGTCAATGTCCGCGAGCAGAACGCCGCATGCCGCTCCACTGCGCTGCGCGCGCGCAACTTCGCGCCTCAGCAACTCGGAAATCGCAGCGCGATTCATCAGGCCGGTCAGTTCATCGTGTGTCGCCCTGTATTGCAGCTCCCGTTGAAACGAAACCAGCTTATCTTCCAGGCCCAGAATGCGCGCGCCCACCACAAGACGCGCGCGAAGCTCGTCCGGGAAAAAAGGTTTTGCCAGGTAATCATCCGCGCCTGCCTCCAGGCCACGCACGACATCGTTTTTTTCCTCACGCGCCGTCAGCAACAACAAATACATATAGGGGCGGCCGACGCGCTTCCGGATTTCCGCGCACAGTTCGGGCCCGGTCAGACCCGGCATCATCCAATCCAGAATCGCCAGGCGCGGAGCGTCTTCCTGCAGAAGCGCGTCCCATGCCTCCGACCCATTTCGCGTCTCGACGACTTCATAGCCCCAACTGGATAGCAATCCACGCGCCAGCACACGTGACGTCGCGTCGTCATCCGCAATCAATATCTTCATTTCATCGCCTCCGCACAATGCGGCGGCAATTCAAGCTTTAACCGGTCCCATTCCCTGTCGAGCGCAGCCAGGTCTGCCTCCGCACCGTCCACCTGCTTGTCACGTCCTCGCAATTCCAGTTTTCGCGCGGCCTCCGCGAGCGCTCTTGCGCCCAGGCTTGCGGCGCTGCCCTTCAGCGAATGCGCCGCGTATTCCAATCGCGAAGCGGCGCCATCCCTCACCGCGGAATGTATTTCCTTGATTTGTTTCGGCGCGTCATCGAGGAACAAACGCACCAGCTCCGCCAGCAAATCGTCATTCCCCTGCACACGCCGCAGCAGTTCATTCGTATTGAACGAAGTGCGCGGAATTGGCGCGGGCGCCACGCGCTCGATTTCCGCAGCTAGAGCCTCCAGCGATATCGGCTTGGAAACATATCCATCCATTCCCGCCGAAAGGCATCGCTGGCGGTCCCCCTTCATCGCGTGCGCCGTCATGGCGATGATCGGAAGGCGCGCGCCGGCGTACGCTTCGCGGCGGCGAATTTCCGCCGTCGTCTCGAACCCGTCCATTTCCGGCATTTGTACGTCCATCAGAACTGCGTCGAATCCTCGAAACTTCTCGCGCTCCAGCCGCTCGATCGCCTCGCGCCCGTTGTTCGCCACCACCATCGTGTGCCCCTGGTTCTCCAGCAGACGCACCGCCAGCGACTGGTTCACCGGGTTATCTTCCACAAGCAGCAATCGTCGCGGCGCTACAGCGCGCGGCTCGGTCACTTCTGCAAGTTGCTCCGGCGCAGCGCGTGCGGCTTCTGCCGCCTGCACGCCCACTCCAAATGACGAGGTGAAGTGAAACGTGCTGCCCTTTCCGAATTCGCTTTCCACCCAGAACCGGCCGCCCATCAAATTCACCAACCGCATGGAGATGCTCAGCCCAAGCCCCGTGCCGCCGTATCGTCGAGTGGTTGAGCCATCCGCCTGAATGAACGGCTCGAAAATCGTCTTCAATTTTTCCGCCGGGATGCCAATGCCCGTGTCACGCACCGCGAATTCCAGCATCGCGGATTCCGCGCTCGATTCCGCCACGCCCACGTTCACGCTCACCTCGCCGCGCTCGGTGAACTTAATTGCGTTGCCGACTAGATTCACCAATACCTGCCGCAATCGCGTCGCATCGCCCACCACATGCTCTGGCACTTCCGCGGGGAGATTCGTCGTCAACTCAATTCCTTTCTTCTGCGCACGAATCGCCAGCGTTTTTAGCGTGTCATTCAAAGCAAATCGCAATTCAAACGGCGTCGCTTCCAGATCCAGCTTCCCGGCTTCAATCTTGGAAAAATCCAAAATGTCGTTGATCACGCGGAGCAGGCTGTCTGCCGAAGACTTCACCATCTGCAGGTACTCGCGCTGCCCCGGCTCCAGGCGCGTATCCAGAGCAAGTTCGGCCATGCCGATGATCCCGTTCATCGGCGTGCGGATTTCGTGACTCATGTTGGCCAAAAACTCGCTCTTCGCGCGATTGGCGGCTTCGGCCAGCTCCTTCGCCCGGCGAAGCTCTTCCTCAATTCGCTTTCGTTCGACGAACTGCCCGATCTCGCTGCCGAGCGAGCGAAACACCGCCAGTAAACTCGGATCCGGCTTGGTCGCCATGCACATCAGCAGCGTAACCACGCCGTTGACTTTGCCTTCAAACGCCACTGGAAACGCCACGCACGAACGCAATCGCGCCTTTCGCAACAGCGGCAAAAAGCAAGTGTCCGCTTTGTTCTCAAGGTCTTCGATCCAGCGCGGTTCGCACTCGTCCCACACCGTTCCGGCCAGGCATTCGCCTCGCTTGAGCCGGGCTGTCGCCAGCCCTTCATTGAATTCACGCATCTGAGCAATTTCCGTCAGCGAAGCATTTCGCACCTGCAATTCCTGCGTCTCGGCGTTTAGCATCCAGAAAAGGCCCACGTCGAACTTCAATCCTTCGTGCATGATCGCCAGGATTTTCGGCATCGCTTCGTCGACGCTCGCTGAATCCGCCAGCACGCGCGTCACGCCGTGTTGAACGGATTGCCGTTCCTCCGCGGTCTTGCGCGCGGAAATGTCGTTGATGATGCCGCTGAACGTTATTCCCGCGCTGGTCCGCGTCGCCGTCACCAGCACGTCGGCTGGAAATTCCGAGCCGTCCCCTCGTTGCATAGTCAATTCCACATGTTTCCCGATGACGTCGGACTGCCCCGTCCGCAAAAAAGTCTCGTAATCATTTCTCACCCATTCGCGAAGATGCTCCGGGAAAAGCAGTTCCTCGAACTTGCGCCCGAGAACTTCTTCTTTGGGCAGGCCAAAAATCTTTTCCATCGCTGGATTAAATTCGGTGATACGTCCCTGGCCATCGGCGCTGGAAATTCCGTCGGAAATCGTTTCCAGGTACGCGATTCTCCGAGCTTCGCTCAATTCCAGCGCTGCCTGCGCCTGTCGCCGTTCCACAATTTCCTTCTGCAGTTCAGCTGTGCGCTGTTCCACTCGCCTCTCCAGTTCGTCATGCACTTTGTGCAATTCGGCGTCGCGCGCTTCGATTTGCACCAGCATCTCGTTAAACCCCACCACCAGATGGCCGATTTCATCGTCCGATTCTTTTTTCGCGCGAATCCCGTAATTCCGTTCGACGGTGATCATTTTCGCGGTCCACGCCAGATGACGAATCGGGCGGGTGACTTCACTTTGCAGCCGGGACGAAAACATCGCCGCGGCCGCCAGCGCTGCAAGCAGCACCACGCACAACATCAGCAAATACTGCTTGATTCGTGAATAGATTTCCGCCACATCCGATTCCATGTACAACGTGCCGATCACCTCGCCGTTGTACCGTATGCTCTGAAACTGGCGGATGCGATTGACGGAAAAATGCTGGCCGTTGCGCTGCACGGCAGGCGGCTGCATTCTGTTTGTCTTGTCGCGCGAATAAGCTGCCAGGACCTTCCCGCTCGCGTCGTACAGGCACGCTCCACTGATGCTCGGTTCTCCGGCAAGTCCGCGCAGAATCTCCGAAGCCGATTTCTGATCGTGGGAAATCACCGCGGCTGCGCTGTTCGAGCCGATCACCGCGCCCAGCGTGGTCATGTCCTGCAGCCCCGCGCGATAGAAGGAGTAAGTTTCAAATCCGACCAGCATTAGCCCCGCAAGAATCAACGCCACGCTGGTCGTCAATATGGCGACGGCCTGAATCTTCTTTGTGATTGGCAGCGTTCTGAGAAATTTCATCTCGCCTTGCCATTGCGGATCCATTCGCCCTCACGGTTATTAGACACACTCGGGCGAAATCGTCTGAATGCGAGTGGGCACGCCGCTGGCCAAAAGCGCGCGCGCTGGTTAGCCATCTAATTTGATTTCAGTTGGTTAAAGGTGTACCGAATCGGAAGCGTGCTTCGGCCGCCAAATGTGTTCCAACGCGGGAATGTATGGACGAATGCGGCACAAGTACTAAGTGCCGGAAGGATTTAGGAGAATCAGAAGCCCAGCAGATTTGCGGCCCGCAGCGAAATCAAAAATTCCGCCTTACCCGCGTCGAGGTGCGAGTTTCTCTTTAGAGTTGTTCCGCTCGTCGTATCGCGCAGTTCGATTTTCAGAATCACTTTTTTCTTGGACTGAAATTTATCCTTCACGCTGCTGGAATCGCCTACCGCCACTCCACCGGAGCCGGACACGACGCGAAATTCGTGTTCGCCCGGCGGGATGTTTAAGTCTTCTGCCTTCGGAGGCGCCGATCCTTCCGCAACCACTTTGCGCGTGAACAATTCCTTGCCGTCCATCATCACCGTGAAACTCGCGGCGTTCGGGACTTGTCCATCGTCGATGTGAAGCTTCGCGCTTTCTGCCGTAGCGGCGGGCGCGGTCGGCTTCGGCGCGGCTGTCTGCGGCTGTTGTGCGGGAGCGGGGCTTGTTTGCGCAGGCGTGCTCGTCGCGGGAGGATTGGTCGTAGCCGTTGCGGGCGTTGGATTCACCACCGGCTGCACCGGCGGGTTTGCGACAGTAGGCGGATTATTTGCATTGTTCGGAGCGGAACTGCTGTTCGTTGGCAAAGTCTGTTGCGGCGCGGCCGAGCTGTTTTTCTTCTGATTTTTCGCAGGCGGCGTCTTCGGCGGCGCTTTCTTTTCCGCGTCAACCGGAGTCGTCGCTGAATTCGTACCGCCACTCCCGCCCGTCTGCTCATCCTGCTTGCTCGTCTGGTCCGTCGTGGCCAGCGCGGAATCTGTCTGCGCGGCCTGCGCCAGTGCTTGCTGTGCCGCCAACTCCTGCTGTTGCGCCAGCGCTTCCTTTTGCGCTTCGTCCGCGGCGGCCCGCACTTCGCGCCGATGACGGATGAAGCCCGCCGTTGCGATCGACCCCACCAGCAAAACGGCGATCGCGACAGCGATTCCCAGTACGTGATTCGTTTCCAGCTTCTTGATGAAGTCCGCGAGCTCGAATGGCCTGTGTGCCTTGGGTGGTTTGTGCGCGGCGGCAGCCTCTTGCATCTGCAACCGCATATCGGAATCCAAAGTGGTGTTCGGGTCGCCGTCAATCTGTGACACGGGCGCCATCACCGTCGCCACCACCGAGCGCGGCTGCGGCGCCACGCCCCCGCTTTGTAGAAGGTCGCGTCCCGCGCGACCGGCCGCCAGATCCGCTGCCAGCGCCTCACCCGTCATGTACCGCGCCGCCGGATCTTTCTCCAGGCACTTCATGATGATGCGTTCCAGCGCCACCGGAACGGCTGGATTGATCTTCCTCGGCGGCACGGGTTCGGAGTGAACAATTTTGTAAGAGACGGCCGTGATCGTTTCGCCGGAAAAAGGTTTGTCGCCGGTCGCCATCCAATACAGGATCACGCCCAGGGAAAAAAGATCGGCGCGGCCGTCGATCGGAACGCCGGTGAATTGTTCCGGCGGCATAAACGCCGGCGTGCCCAGCAATTGCCCCGTGGTGGTGATTTGTGTGGCGGAAAGTTTCGCCACGCCCAGATCGGCGAGCTTGGCGCGCTCCGGTTCGCCTGGCCCGGGGATCGCAAGCAGGATGTTCGCCGGCTTCACATCACGGTGCACCACGCCATTTCGGTGCGCGTAGCCCAGGGCATCGGCGACCTGCTGGCCGATGTCGTAAATCCGCTCAATGCTGAATCGCTCGCCTGAATCCATCGCCGCGGCCAGCGAACGGCCGTTGACGAATTCCATCACCAGATATGGCGTGCCGTTTTCCTCGCTGACGTCGTACACGGTCACGATGCCGGGATGCGACAGCCGTCCGGCCGCCTTCGCCTCACGGATGAACCGCTCGCGATATTCCGCCGCCAGCGGACCGCTCAATGCCGCCGCCAGAATCGTTTTGATCGCCACGGTGCGATCCATGATCGGATCTTCCGCGCGATACACCGCGCCCATCGCTCCGTGGCCCAGCTCAGAGACGATTCGATATCGGCCTATGGTTTGGTTTTCCGCCATGCGGTCGGAACCTTCGCCCGCACTGTAGCATATCGAGGGGAATCGTTAGAAGTGCCGCAGCAAGCAGAGCGCGCGGAAAATGTTCATTTGAATACGGCGGGGAAAAAAGCGCCGCCCGGAGTCGAAACTCCGGGCGGCGGCAACAACAAACTAGGCGGGATTAATGACTGCTGCCAGGATACTTCACGCTGCAACCGTATGGCCGCGAAGTCGGCGTATCGACCGGCCTGCCGGACATGGCCTCCTCAAGTGCAGCCGATACGTAATTCTTCGAGTTCGGTATGTCGGCCGGATCCGATGTCGGATGGTCGTCAATCGCACCATCGTATATCACCGTGCCCTGCGGATTGATGATCACAATCTGTGGCGTCGTTTTGGCGTCGTACAGATGTCCCAGGTCGCCCGCGGGATCGAGCAGCGCCGCTGTCGGCGCCGCACTCATCTTCGACATATACGAATTCTCCGCGTCCGCCGTCATGTAACCCTGGGCGCCCGGCGCGGAGGAAATCACCGTGAACCACACAACGCCCTTGGCCGTCCATTCCTTCTGCAGACGCTGCATGTTGCCGCTCTCATAGTGCTTGCGAGTGTAAGGACATCCATTGTTGTGCCATTCCAACACGACGTACTTTCCGCGGTAGTCCGCCAGGTGATACGTCTTCCCGTTGCTCGCCGTGGCAGTGAAGTCCGGCGCGGGCTCGCCTACCTTCGGCGCGGAAAACAGGATCGGAGCAGCCACAAACAACAGGGCCAGCGTGGCCAATGCCAGGACAGCTCGCTTCATCGCTTCACCTCCAAAAAGATTGATCCACTTAACGACGCCCGGGGATTTGAACATACTTGCTTGATCGCTTTTGGCCGCGTTCCCGGCCCACTATCGTCCGGCAGGCGTCGGCCTTACCGGCACATCCACAATATACGCCTCTCCAGATTGCAAGACGAGTACGCCCTTCAGCCTTGCCACGGACTTGGTGAGCTCGTCCGCCTTCTCCAACGTCAGCTTTAAGCCAGTGGGACTTGAAACCAGCTGCTGCGGCGCGGAATTATTCACCTGCGATTCCTCGCGCGGGAAGAAAATCGCCTTCGCAATTGCGTGGCCGGCATTCAGGTCCAGCACGAAATCGCTCTTGGTCTCGCGCGCAGAATATTTCCACGTTGCTGGTGAAGGCTTTGGCAAATGCGCTCGCGCCGCGGCAAACATCGGCTCCACTGCGCCGTCCGGAGACGCCGCCTGCGCCCGCACCGGCAGCGTCAGCGACAGCTGCGCCTTCCCCGGAATGCACATTTCCCGGCAAATCAGAAACCTCACCGCAGCGCCGAGCTGCGCCGGCTTTGCCGTGGCGACATTCGCGGCGGCGCGCGCCGGCACCAGCAGCAACACATCGCCCTCATACCCGTAATCCACGATGGTTGAAGTACCCAGCTTCTGCGGGGTCGGCCACTCAATTACTCCCGCCGTGATTCCTTCCGGCAGCTGCCACGTTACTATCGGCGGCTCGCCGGAATCTCCGGGATTCACCCAATAAATGTGCCAGCCGTGTTCCAATTTGAAGTGTAAGCCGAGCGTAATCGCGTGACCCGGCGCAATCGAAGAATCTTCGGCGATCAAATCGAGCGTGCCGTGAGAAATCGGCGCTGCGTTTGCCGGCTCGCGCCCGCACAAAAGCGCGCAGCAGATGATTATGAAAGTTAAGCAGAGGAAGGAAGCGCGATATCGCGCACATGGGAACGAATGTTTCACGGCCAGATCACGCTTTGATTCAGCGGGCATACACATTGCGGCGAAGCGCCGCTCCATCAATTTTCTCACAGGAAGGCGCGCCCGCTCATCAATTTCACCGCCGGCGCGCGGACGATTTTCTGTCGGCAGCTCGGCTCGCTCGCGGCTACTGCACCGTCAATGACAACACGAACGTGTGCGAGTCGGCGGTGCCCGCCGTGCCGGTAATCGAAATCTGATACGTCGCTGAACTTGTCGTACCAGCGGCTCCCGTGGTCGTCGACACCTGCACGCCACCGCATCCGCTGATCGCCGTCGCCGAGGTGATCACCAGACCCGCGAACAGCGCGACGGCGCACCAGGCAGCGGCCAGCCCGCGGATTCCGGATCGTCGCTTACGACTCATCATCGCCCACGCGAGCGAACTCAGCAGCGCCAAACTCCCGAATATGAGCAGCGGCACGCGTTCAAGCGGCGGACCGCTTCCCGGCGGGCTGGCTGGCGCTCCCGCTGTGGCCGCCGTCGTAGTAATCGTTATGTTTACGATCGCATCCGTGCTGGGAGTCACCGTCACCGAGTTCGCTGAAATCGTGCACACCGCTCCCGTCGGCACGTTGCCGCACATCAGGGAGACCTTGATCGAATCCGTACTCACCAGCCCACCGACCGCTGCAACTTCAATCTGATAATTTGCCGGCGAGCCGGCCGTTACCGTCGCCGAGGCCGGTTCCCCGCTTGGTACCACGATTTCAAAGTCGATGCCCGTGGCCGTGATGGGAATGGATTGTGGGCTGTCGCCGGCGCTGTCCGTGACCGTCAGCGCGGCATTCACCGTCCCGCCGATCAGCGGGGAAAATGTAACGCTGATCGTGCAATTCGCGCCCGGCAATACTTGTGGCCCGCAGCTCGTGCTCGTCTGCGTCGTATTAAAATACAAATTCCCAGAGCCGGTGAACTCAATCGAGGAAATGTTCAACGCTTCCTTGCCGTTGTTCGTCAGCGTCACAGACTGAGCGGCGCTGGTGTTCTGCACCTGCGTCGTTGTAAACGTCAGTGTGGTGGGACTGAACGTGGCCGTCGCACCGGTGCCCAACCCGAATAGCGTAGCGCTCTGCGTCCCACCCGGTGCATCGTCCACGATGATCAGGTTCGCCGAATTCGATCCCGTAGACTGCGGGGTAAACGTCACCGTGATGGTGCACGATCCACCCGCGACGATGCTCACACCGCAGGTATTCACCTGCGAAAAGCTGGACGCGTTCACGCCCGAGATGGAAATCGCCGGCTGGCTTAGCGTGCTGATGAAATTCAACGCCACCGATTGATTGTTCGTCAGCGTGATGGACTGGGCCGGCGCGGACGTGCCGTTGATCTGCAGTGCGTAGGCAAGTCCGGTGGGAGAAAGAGAAACCGCCGAAACACCCGTCCCGGTCATCGTGACCACCTGCGGGCTGCCCGGCGCGCTGTCCGTCACCAACAGGTTTGCGGTTAGCGGCCCGCTGGTCACCGGCGTGAAGGTCACCATCACCGTGCAAGATCCCGCCACAGGCATGCTGCCGATGCAATTATTCGTTTGCGAAAAACTGGTCAAGTTCGCGCCGGTGATGCTGATGTTCGCGATCAATAGCGGCGTCGTGCCGGTGTTTTGAATCGTCACCGGCTGCACCGCGCTGGGCCTGCCGATAGCCTGATTGTTAAAGCTCAAAGTAGTCGGCGTGATCTCCACAATGGGAACCACCACAAGCCCAGACGCGTCCCGAATCCGGTCGTTCGCCGAATCCGCAATCTCCACGCCACCCAGACCGTCCAGCGCCAACCCCACCGGAGTGTGCAGCGACGCGCTCAGCGCCGGGCCGCCGTCGCCGGAAAATCCAGCGATGTGATCTCCCGCCACCAATTGAATTTTTTGCGTGGTGACCGGCACTTCCCGCACATCATTGTTCTTCGTATCCGAGATGAAAAGGTTGCCGCTGGCATCCAGCACTATTCCCGCCGGACCGTTCAGTTGCGCGCTCGTCGCCGCGCCGCCGTCGCCGCTCGACCCCGCGCCCAGCGCGTGATTGCCGGCGTAGGTGACGATCGTCCCATTCGACGCCAGCACTTCGCGGATTACGTTGTTGCCTGTATCCGCGATGAAAATGTTGCCCAGCAAATCCACTCCCACGCTGGAAGGAACCTGCAGCAGCGCTGCTGTGGCGGCGCCGGAATCGCCGGCGTATCCCGGTGTGCCGTTGGAACTGCCCGCCACCGGCACGATGAATCCCGTGCTCGCCAGCACTTCACGCACGCGGTTGTTTCCTGCGTCGGCGATGAAAATATTCCCTGCGGCGTCCACAAACACGCCCATTGGTGCATTCAGCTCCGCCTGAGTCGCAAAATTGTTGTCGCCTGAATTTCCCGCCGAACCATTTCCAGCAACCGTCTTGATGTTTGCGCCGACCAGACTGCCGTTGACTGCCACAACTTCACGGATGACGTTATTCCCCGTATCCGCAATAAAAACGTCGCCGAATCCGTCCACCCAGATTCCCGTGGGGCCGTTCAGCAAAGCGTTGGTCGCCAATCCTCCACCGCCCGCCGAGCCTGCGGCGCCGGAACCGGCGATTGTGTTGATGATTCCGGTCGCTGCCGTAACTTCGCGCACTACGTTGTTCTTGGTGTCCGCGATGAAAATGTCTCCCGCTCCGTCTACGGCCACACCGGATGGAGTGTTGATCGAAGCGCCGGTCGCAAGATTGCCGTCTCCGCTGTAACTCAGCGTGCCGTTGCCCGCGAAATTATCTATCGTGCCGGAGGCAGCGCCCACTTCACGGATGAAACTGTTCCCCGTATCGGAAATGAAAATATTTCCCGTGGTGTCCACGAAGACGCCGCGCGGCATCGAAAGCTCCGCCTGAGTGGCAGTGCCACCATTGTTGGTGTCACCACGCGTCCCGTTTCCCGCTGCGATCTGGATTTTCCCGCTCGCTGCGAGGACTTCCCAAATAATGTTGTTGTTCGTGTCTGCGATATAGACATTATTGATGTTGTTGGCTGTGAAGACGGCGACGGATGAAGGCCCGTTCAATTCCGCGGTGGTCGCCAAAATCGGCGGATTCGTAGCCGAAACGCCCGCCACGCCCGTTCCGGCAAAGGTCACAATCGTTCCACCCGGTTCCAATACCTCTCGCACCTTATTATTGTTGTGATCCGCGATATAAATGTTCCCGTTGCTATCCAGCGCCACCGAAAGTGGATTATTCAGGAACGCGCTTGTGGCCGGCCCGGTGTCGCCACCCGCTCCCGCCGTGCCCGATGCGCTTCCCGCGACGCGTTGAATGTTCCCGCCCGCGCCGCCAACAACTTCGCGGACCACATTATTTCCACTGTCCGCAATAAAAATGTCGCCCGTGGAATCCACCGCCACCCCGCTCGGATTGTTCAGCGTCGCGTTGATGGCCGCTGCTCCATCTCCGGTGTCTCCTGTTGCGCCCGTGCCCGCCACTGTGTTGATAATTCCCGTGAGCGGATTAACTTCCCGAATCACGTTGTTCCCGCTATCAGCGATGTACACGTTTCCGTTCGCATCCACCGCCACGCCGTTCGGCGAATTCAGTTGAGCGACCGTCGCAAGACCGGTGTCGCCGCTGTATCCCGCGCCTCCGGTTCCAGCGTAAACAACCAGCGTACCGCCCACCGTCACTTCGTAAACGCGATTGGAATGCGGATCAGCGAAAAATACGTCACCGGAAGAATCCTGCGCGAGTCCCACGGGAATGCCGATGCTCGCGGAAAGCGGCACAAGACCGTTGGGCCCGCCGCCCGCCACCGTGGCGATGTTCTGCGCCTGCGCCGCCAGCGGCGCGAAGACCAACGCGAGCAAAACAAGGGGGAGATGCCTGCGCATTTTCAATTGCCCTCCGCGTGAACAAAGGGCACAAGCGCTACCGTTTGCGTGAATTCACCGCCGTCGGACGATTGCAGTTGCAGCACAAGTTGCGGCCGGGCGCCCTGCTGCCAGAGTTTGAATTCCGCCTGCGTGATCGTCACCGTCGCCTTGAAATCCGCCGTTCCATTCGGCGGCAGGGAAAATGTCGCGTCAATCGGCTGCGTCGTGCCGGAAAGCACGCTTCGCAGCGCCACACTCTTGCTGGTCAGCGTCGCGTCAGAGCTGCTCGTCAATCCCACATTCAGCGTGACCTGCGTATCCGTCCCCGCGCTGCTGCTTTGCTGCACCGCATATACGCCGGACACTCCATTTCCATTCGCCGGTCGCGCGGGCAATGCGGTGCAGATCGCGGCAATCAGCAACAAACACAGTCCGGCGACTGCAAGGCTTCTTCCCTTGGTCATGAATCACTCCACGGAATTTCTCGCGACACAGTTCCGGCCATCCACGCGCAGCAATCGCTCTGGCAGCACACGCGCGAGACCCCTGACGGGCCGGTCCAACAGAAACGTGCCGAAGAGTGCTCCATAATAGCAGACATGTTCATTTCTGGCACGGCGCGGAATTTCCGCCACCAATCCATGCCAGGCTCGAAGCGGAGGCCGGGCGGTCCGGCTTCGATCGGTTCCTGAAGCACCCACGGCTTCCCCGATCACACAATTTCAAAGACGCGCGGCGGCGCACTTCCCCAATCCTCCGCCTTGAAGTGTATCCGATGAATTTTCAGCAAGAAGCGTTGCCTGTCTTGTTTGCGGCCATCCGAATCGCCGTCGCCGCGGCGAGCGATAAAAAACTGGAGGCGCGGGTGGGAGTCGAACCCACGAATGGAGGTTTTGCAGACCTCTCCCTTGGGCCACTTGGGTACCGCGCCCCTGCTTGCTCGAAGCAATCGCGCCAGCCAGCATTCGGAGGCTGCGATTGATTCAAACCGTGGCGTGAAGCTCGTAAAGTATAGCGGAATCAGCCGCACTAGCACAGGCGTTTGCGCGCCAGAAAATTCCCCGCGCCTGAGCTGCGCCGCGGGATATTCCTCGCCTGCCAAACGGATCGGAATGACGAGCTCACTTCAGTCTGCGGAATTGAATGATCGGACACAAGTAGCGTGGACCCGTCACCCCGAGGCGGTGTCCGGCCGAGGGATCTCTCGCGGCGCGTTTCAGCCGCGAGGAATTTGCCTCAAGGCGTCGGCAATCATTGCACCTCACTCGCTCCGCAGTTACAATCCCTGCGCCGTTTGATCTACGCAATTTTCCCGGAGGAAATCGCCGATGCTACGCTTTGCCGGAAACTCAACTCGCCTTTCGCGCGCCGCCAAACTTGCGTCATTCGTGCTGGCCTGCGCTGCGGCCGTCGCATTCTGCGCCGGGTCCGTTTCCACCGCACCGCGCCCGCAAGCGGGCAACGTGATGGCACGCATTAGCTTCGGCTCCGATCTCAGCTCCACGCCGCTCGACGGCCGCGTCTACATCGTCTTTTCCGTCAACAATCGCCGCGATCCACGCGAAGAGGTTGTCGAGGAGGAAATCGAATCCGCGCAGGTTTTCGGCGCCGACATTGACGGCCTCGCGCCAGGCCAATCCGCGACAATCCCGCTCGACGCCGTCGGCTATCCCGCGCGCACTCTCGCCGACATTCCTCCCGGCGATTACTGGGTGCAAGGCGTTCTGAACAAATACACCACGTTCCGCCGCTCCGACGGCCACACTGTGAAGCTCCCGATGGACGAAGGCGAAGGCCAGCACTGGAATTCCAAACCCGGAAATTTCTACAGCACGCCGCAAAAGATCCACGTTGACCCGCATTCATTCACGGCTATCGACATTAAGCTCGACAACGTCATTCCAAAAATTCAGCCGCCGCCGGACACCGAATGGGTCAAGCACGTGCGCATTCAGAGCCAGGTGCTCACGAAATTCTGGGGACATCCGATGTATCTCGGCGCGATCGTCGTGCTGCCGGAAGGGTGGGCCACGCATCCCAACGCGCGCTATCCGCTGCTCGTCAATCAGGGACATTTTCAGGCTGATTTCAACGGATTCCGCACCGGAGGCGGGCGCCGCGGCGGTGGCGCGGCAAACGCGGGCCAGCCGACTCAATTGTTTCAAGATTGGTCCACCGGCAAACTGCCACGCATGATTCTGTTGATCATTCAGCACGCGAATCCTTATTACGACGATTCCTACGCCGTCGATTCCGCGAACGTCGGTCCATACGGCGAGGCCATCAACAAGGAACTGATCCCCTACATCGAAAAACAATTTCATGCCATCGGCCAGGGATGGGCGCGCGCAATTTATGGCGGCTCCACGGGCGGATGGGAGACTTTGGCCACGCAAATTTTTTATCCGGACGATTACAACGGCGCGTGGGGCGCATGTCCCGACCCGGTGGATTTTCACGCCTATCAGCTGGTGAACATTTACGACGACGCGAATGCCTACTGGACCATCGGTCCATTCGGAAAAATCGCGCAGGGCGAAATGCGTTTCCCGAATGGCATCGTGCAAGCCACGACAGAAGGTTCAAATCGCTGGGAATACGTTCTCGGTACGAAAGGACGCAGCGGCGAGCAATGGGGCATCTGGCAGGCGGTCTTCAGTCCCGTCGGCGATGACGGCTATCCCAAACCGATTTGGGATCCTGTCACCGGCGTCATTAATAAGGACGTCGCCGAATACTGGCGGCAGCACTACGACCTGACGGCCATCATGATGCGCGACTGGAAAACTCTGGGGCCGAAGCTCGTCGGCAAACTCCACGTTCCCGTCGGCACCGGCGATACATATTATTTGAACAACGCCGTGCGCTTGATGCAGGCCGCAATGGAAAAGACCGCCGATCCGCACTACGTCGCTGATTTCGATTTCGGTATCGATCAGCCGCACTGCTACACCGGCCCTCCGGGAGACACCACGCGCCACGGTGGCGCGACGTTCACGCAGCGCGTGCTGGCTGCCGCTGAAAAGCAGATGCTGGCGACCGCTCCCGCCGGCGCGGACACCACCAGCTGGCGGTACTAGCGCTCGGATTGATGGGGGTTGCGCCTTTGCATTTGTAGCCCGCGGGCGCCTCATCAGCCCCGGAGATTTTCTCCCCGCTTCGCCTCGTCTGCGACTACCAGCAGAAATTTTTCTGTTGTCAGTTTCCCTTAGCAGCTAACAATCAGAAATCCCCGCCCCTGTAAAACGGGGACGGTCTACCGGTTTTACTGCATGAAACCCGCAGACAGAAATGTCTGCGCAACTCGACTCCTACCTTATTCTCACTCCCGGCATCCTCGCCTGCACGTGACCATTCATCCGCGCCATGCGCTGCAGCTGACGCACAATGCTCTCCAAGATTCCCTGCTGTCCTAGTTGCGCACTCGTTCCCGCACGCCGCTCCGCACTTTGCTGACGCACCAACCGCGCCTCGCCCTGCCTGCCCTGCAACACGCCCTCCGCGCGCGTCAGCACCGACCGCCACCACGGAACTTCCTCCGGCAGCCGCACCAGTTTCACGCTCGCGTGCGGATCGATCTTTGCCATCTGCTTTGCCTGCGCCAGCGCCGCATCAAATCCGCCGAGCTCATCCACCAATCCATTTTTCTTTGCTTGCTCACCGGTCCACACCCGCCCGCGCGCGATGGCATCCACCGCGTCATCGCTCATGTGCCGCGCGTCGGCCACATCGCTCGTGAAATCGTCGTAGGTGTCCTCGATCATCTTGTCCACCGCGGCGCGCTGCGCGGGCGTGTAGTCCGATTGTTCCCACGTAAACGTCGCGTTGTCGCTGGTCGCGATGTAATCCGTCGAAACTCCGAACATCTTGTACAGCCCTGCCAGATTGAATTTCCCGTAGAACACGCCGATCGAGCCCGTCAGCGTGCCAGGCTCAGCCACAATTTTCGCCGCCGGCAGCGCGATCCAATATCCGCCAGAACCGGCTTCATCCGACATCGAAACTACCACCGGCTTCACACTCGCCGCGTTTTCCACTTCGCGCCGGATTTCATCCCCCGCCGTCACCGACCCGCCCGGCGAATCCACGCGCAAAATAATCGCCTTGATCTTGTCGTCATCGCGCGCCGTGCGTAGATCTTCGGAAATCGCGTCCGAGCCCAGCACGAATCCGCTCCACGGATTCCAATCCGATTCGCCCGAATCCATTTCACCTGTCGCATAAACCACAGCGACCGATACCGAACCGCTGTTCGCAATCTGTTTTCGATAGTCTTCGAGCGAAACGATGCTCCAGTTGTCGTCGCCCAGCTTCTTATCGAAATAATCCTCGACGTCGTCCCAGTACGCGGCCTTGTCGATCAGCTTGTCACTCGCCGCCTCATCGCTCGAATACGGCCCGCCGCGCAACAGCGCGTCCATTTGCGCAGGCGCCAGCTTTCGGGCCGATGCAACCGCCGCCTTGTATTGCGCCAGCGTGCTATTGAGCAGCGATTCGTCCATTTCCTGCTGCTGCGGCGTATATTTTTTCTCCGTGTACATGTTCACGTACGTTTTGTACTCCGCGATCTTCGCGTATTCCGCCTTCACTCCGAATTTATCCAGCGCGCCGCGATAGAAAGTCTCATCCGTCATCATCCCGGTCACACCCAGCGTCGCCGATGGCAGCATCCACACTTCGTTGCACGCGGACGCAATCGCGTACGCCGGGTTTTCGTTGTAGTCCTCTTCCAGCAGGCACACCGAAGGCTTGCCCGATTTGTTGAACGCCGCAATTCGCGCATTCAACTCTTCGATCTTCGCCCAGCCCGCGTCCACGTCACCGATGCGCAGCACCAGACCGCTCACGCGCTTGTCATCGCGCGCCGCGTCGATCGCGTCCGTCAATTCATGTTGAACGAGGATGTCCCCGGAAAGTATGGAAGCCGCCGAAGCCGGCCGCTGTTCTTCGATCGTGCCGTCCAGATCGATTTCCAGCACGGAGTTGTACGGAATTCTGTGCGTCCATTCAATCCAGCCGAAAATTGCAATAATCGCGAGGATTAAAACGGACCAGAAGATTTTTTTGCGACGGCTCGGCATGAGCTCCCTCGGAACGAAGGGACTGGACTTCGGAGATAGAAGAAAAAGTCTTCGCGCTTACGCCTGCGGCACTGGCATCTGTGCTTCGCGCAAAAACCGCGCCGATTCCTCCGGCGGCGTCGGACAAATGTAAAACCCGCTGCCCCACTCGAATCCCGCCACCTTCGTCAGTTTGGGCATGATTTCCACGTGCCAGTGATAGTGCGGATTGGATTCTTCGCCCAGCGGCGAGGTGTGAATCATCAGGTTGTACGCGGGATTATTCAGCACCGTTTCCAGCCGCAGCATGCAATCTTTCAGCACGCGCGCAAGCGCGCCGAACACCGTGCTCTGATTGTTTTCAAACGAAGAGCTGTGCTGCTTCGGCAAAATCCAGATTTCAAACGGGAACCGCGGCGCGTACGGCGCCAGGCCGATGAAATCCGGTGTTTCCACGATCACGCGCACGCCTTCTTCGCGCTCCTGCCGGATCATGTCGCAGAAAATGCAGCGCTCTTTTTCTTCGTAGTATTTCCGCGCGTTGTCCACTTCCTCGCGCACGCGCTTCGGAACGATGGGCAGCGCGATCAGTTGCGAATGCGTGTGCTCCAGCGAAGCCCCGGCCGCGTCGCCGTGGTTTTTGAAAATCAAAATGTAACGGAAGCGCTTGTCGTTTTTCAGGTCCAGCACGCGATCGCGAAACGCGAACAGCACATCTTCAATCGCCTTTTCGCTCAGCCGCGCCAGCGTCATCTGATGATCCGGCGTTTCGATGATCACTTCGTGCGCGCCCACGCCGTTCATGCGATCGAACAAACCTTCGCCGCTGCGGTCCAGATCGCCTTCGATTCCCAGCGCGGGAAATTTGTTCGGCACCACACGCACCGTCCATCCCGGAGTGTTCGGCGTGCCGCTCGGCCTCGCATATGCCAGCAACTCCGGCGGCGTCTTCGATTCATTTCCGTAGCAGAACGGGCACATTCCCTTGCCGTGAATTTCCACGCTCTCGCGCACAAAATCCGACGGCCGCTTCGCGCGGTCCGTGGAAATAATCACCCAGCGGTTCGTAATTGGGTCTTTCCGCAACTCTGGCAAGCGAACCTCCCCTGTTCAATGGAACGGCGTGCGATGAAAACTGAGGCCGGCCGGTTGGCTCATTTCCATATCAGCTGTCTCTAACATTGTATGCAGTGGGAAGGAGGAGCGCAACGCAGGCGAAGACGACGTCTGCGCCCACATGGAGTGGTCGCGGCCCTCCGCGGCGGACTCAGAGTGACACTACATAGCTGAGTGATCGACTTCCGTTGAAGTGTCATCCCGGTGTTGCTCTTCGCGTTTCACCGGCACGACCTTCAGCCTGTGTGCTTTTTTCCCGCGCGATCAAACTCGCGCAGCCGGAAGGCTGTGCCACCATCCCTCACCTTGAATACGGCGAACTCTTCCCTGAAATCCCGAAACAATTCTTGTGCAGACGCACCACCGGCCGCGCGCCCGGCCGCGATTCGATGGCCAGCAAATCGAACCGGCAGTTATTTTCCGGCACGCGCCATTCCAACATGAACTGCTTCGCCATGCGTACCAAACTGTGCCGCTTCGCCGGAGTCATCGCGTCTTCCGGCAACGGCTCCCTCGGCGCGCCCTTCGCGCCGCGCTTGGAATCCATCACGCGCGTTTTCACTTCCACAAACGCCAGCGTTTTGCCGTCGTACGCCGCTAGGTCGATTTCGCCCTTCACGCCCGGCACGGTGAAATTCCGCGAAACGATCACGTACCCATGCCGCCGCAGATACCAGTAAGCGAATGTTTCACCACGCACGCCCGTCCGCCGCGCCGCGAGCTTGGCGGAATCTTCGGGAGCTTCTTCCGCAAGCCCTCGCCGTGCGCGCGAATTCACCAGCGCAAATACCAATCGTGAAAATATTGCCATCGCCGACCTACGCCGCCTTCCTCTTCCTCGGCTCCGGCGGCGCATCCCATCCGCCCAGCTTCAGCGCCATCGCCATGCACGAATCCCGTAGCTCATCTGCGTGCGAGCGATCCACCAGCGTCCGTGCCACGATCATCCCGCCAATTGAAAGCGCGGCGATCGCCTGAGCCTTCGCGTGGTTCGCGCGGCTTTTCTCCGAAAAACTTCGCTTCAACACATCCACCATCGCGCTGAACACCGTCTCAAACGCGCGCCGCGCCGGCTTCCCGCTTCGAGCCACGTCTGTCGGCAGCGCCACCATCGGGCAGGAATTCTCCACGTCCTCATAGTGCTGCCGCGAAAGATACGCGCGGACCACCTGCGCGCCCACGTCCGTGGACGATAGGTCCACGTGCACGCCTTCCCAGCAGTTTTTCCAGTCAGGATCGGTGAAGAAGCAATTCAGCACTTCTGCGTACAGCTCGCTCTTGCTCGCAAAGTAACTGTAAAAGCCACCGTGGGTCAGCTTCGCGCCGGACATGATCTGTTGCACCGACACGCCTTCAAATCCGTGGCGATTGAAGAGCCTGCGAGCGCTATCGATGATCTTCTTTTTCGTCTCTTTGCGATGTCCGGCGGGATACGGCATGGAATCTCCTTCTGTTCGCTGCGCGAGTATGCGCCACCAGCAGGATACATTTCCATCAAAAGATTATCTTGATCATATTTTCGGCGAATGCTCTTATCTAGGCGCACCATGGACCCAAGCGCAGGCCCACTCAACTTCGAGAAGGTTTGGAGGAAACGATGATCGGATCCGGCCTCGGCAATTCATTCACGTCCGCGCCAACTCGCCGCCAACTCGTTGCGGCAGCCGCCGCCGTTCTCGGCGCCGCGGCGCTCGCTCCGCGCAGCGCGCTCGCGCAGGCGCAAGAGGAAATCTCCCATTCCGCTCCGGCAATTCACCAGGAGCCGGTGATTCCCGCGACGCGCAAACGCGTCTACGAGGTGCTCACCACCGCAAAGCAGTTCGACGATATGACCAAGCTCATCGCCGACATGGCCGGCGCGATTGATCTCGTCAAGCACCCGACCACCATCAATCCTGTCGCGGGGGGCGCGTTTTCCATGTTTGGCGGCATCATCACCGGCCGCAACATTGAACTGGTGCCTGACCGCCGCGTCGTCCAGGCCTGGCGCGTCTCGAATTGGGACCCCGGCATTTTTTCGATTGTGCGCTTTCAGCTGGAAGATCAGGGCGCCGGCTCGACCAAAATCATTTTTGATCACACCGGCTTTCCCGATAGCGACACCGAGCATCTCGTTCCCGGCTGGAAGGCGCACTACTGGGAGCCCATGTCGAAGTATTTGGCGGGATAAATCCGTTCTCGCGCGGCGCACAGTCTTTCCTACGCGGCGAGCCGTGGCGCAATCAGGAAAACGCTGTATCAAGCCTTGGCCGTTTTCTGTCCATCCAAGGCGGGAAATCCCACTTTCTCCCTCTGTGTGTCACGCAACAAAGCGAGCGCGTCGGCCAACTCTTGTTGTTCTTCGTAGCTTTCGCCCGCTTCCTTCGCCTGTTCTTGCCGTTCGATCAGCCAGAGCTCAAGCTCGTACATCTTTAGCAATAGCGTCTCGCAATCCGTCTCTGCCTCCAGCCTGCGAAACTCTTCGCGCCATCCGATCGCACTGCGAGCGTCTATCATTCGCGAACTCCCTGCATCTCAATCGCGGTCCGTTAATTGCCCGCGGCGGCTCGCAGGGCTGTCTTTTCGCCGGTCCGCTGGTTTAGCACCAGATATTCACCCGGCTTATCGGCCGCAAATTCCTGGGCCCGCGCCGCGGCTTCCTGCGCGGTCTCCGCCGACGCAAGCCACAGCACACCTTTCGCATCCACCCGGAAAATATCGTATGCAGGAGCAGGCAATCTCGGCCTCACTTTCCTATGGCGCTGATCACGCGCCGCGGCTTTTTCCCACTGTTCCTACGCGCTTCTGCGAGTTCCTTCTTCCGCTCTTGCGCGCGCAAGATTCGCAGCACGCTCTTGAGTGGGACCTGTTCGATGACGAATTCACTTTTCAACTAGGGTGTTCCTCCTTCCCTGCGATCACACTAGCGCCGGGCCGTTCGTGCGCGTCACATCCTTTAAAAAAGTATTATTTTGCGGGCTGCGCGGGGTCGCCTGCTTTGCGCGCGGCTTGGTTGTCTTTAAGGCGCCCAACGTTTGCAATAGCATAGGGATACGGAACAGAAGATTTAGTACTACGGTACATTTTCTTTTTGCTTGACACTGTGATACGACATGCTACGTTTTGCGTCACATACTCATCGACCGCCCCAGAGAACAAGGAGACCCTCGATGCCCGGCCGAAAGAACAAATCGAGTCGGATGCATTTCAAAACGATGGTCCAGAAGGATGTCCCGCAGGGACGCAAGGGCAAGCACAACGAGATCGTCGGTCTGATTCTGCGCGATCTGAATGACTTGAAGCCCGGCGCGGCCTTAAAAGTTCCGCTCGCGGAGCTGAGCTTCTCCAAGGAAAAAATCCGTTCGGCGCTGAACCGAGCTACTCGTAAAGCCCGGCGCAAGGTCGCCACGGCCACTGACGCAAATTTCCTCTACGTTTGGAATAACACCTCGAAGTAGCCAACCCAGTAGCGCAGGCTTTAGCCTGTGTACCTTTCTATCGTCGAACTGCGCACAGACTGAAGCCTGTGCTACTAAATCCCCCGCGCCGGAACTGCGTCGCGGGAGATTTCCCGAAAAACCGTCGCGAGCACAGAACGCTGCTCGCCTGCAAACCGGTTCGGAATGACGAAGCTACTTCACGTTTACGGAGTTGAAGTATCGGCCGCCAAGAAATTAATTCCGTCATCCCGAGGCGGGGTCGGGCCGAGGGATCTCTCGCGGCGCGTCTCGGACGCGAGGAATTTTCCCTTGCAATTGTCTGTGCGGTGTCATCCTGACGAGGTCGCCGCGGCGGACTCAGAATGACATTGTTGTCGTTGGTCGCGCGCTAACTCTAGAGTGTCATCCACAGGAGTTCGTCCGCCGCGGCGGACGAACGACAAAGGATCCCGGTCTGGCCTTTGACTCTGCCCTCGCAGCCTGGGGCGCATCCGCGTTCTTTGCCCCACTACATCCTCTTCTCCACGTCTCGTATGCACGCCTCGAGGGTCTTCACCGCGAACTCCGCCTGCTCCTCGTCAACCAGCAACGGCGGCGCTATCCGGATCATATTTTCGCCCGCGCCCAGCAGCAGCAAACCCTTCGTGAACGCCAGATCCACAACCCGCTCGCGCAAATCGTGCGCGCGCTCACGCGTTTTCTGATCCAGCACCAGCTCGACGCCGATCATCAACCCGCGCCCACGCACATCGCCCACAATTTTGTGCTTTGCGGGCCAGTCCGCCATGCGCAGCATCAAAAAGTCGCCCACGCGCGCCGCGTTCCGGATGTAGCCGCTTTCCAGCAGCTTCAGTGTTGCCAGCGCCGCGGCGACGCACACCGGATTCCCGCCGAAAGTGGACGCGTGCGCGCCCGGCTTCCAATCCATCAGACTCGCGCGCGCAATCATCGCGCCCAGCGGCATCCCGCTGGCGATTCCCTTCGCCACGCAGATCACGTCCGGCTCGATGCCCGCATGATCTGCCGCCCACCATTTTCCCGTGCGCCCCATCCCGCATTGCACTTCATCGCTCACCAGCAAAATGCCGTGTCGCCTTGCGATTTGTTGCAGCCCGAGCAGAAATTCCGCCGGCGCTGGAATGTATCCGCCTTCGCCCTGCACCGGCTCGACGAAAATCGCGGCCACGTCGCTCGGGTCCACCAGCCGCTTGAAAAGTTCGTTCTGGATGAACGCCAGGCACTGCTCGCCGGAAATTCCGTGGTATCGGTCCGGATACGGCGCGTGAAACACTCCCGAAAGCAGCGAACCGAACCCCTTGCGCTGCACCGCCTTCGATGCCGTCAGCGAAAGCGCGCCCATCGTGCGTCCGTGAAAACATCCGTGGAACGCGATGATTTTTTCGCGCCGCGTGTGATACCGCGCCAGTTTGATCGCCGCTTCGATGGCTTCCGTTCCTGAATTGCCGAAGAAAACTTTTTTGGGCTCGGCTCCCGGCGCGATCGCCGCCAGCTTCCGCGCCAGCTCCACCATGTTCGGCACATAAAAATCCGTGCCCGAAATGTGAATCAGTTCGGCGGCCTGCTTCTGTATCGCGGCCGTCACGTCCGGATGGCAATGGCCCGTGGCGCACACCGCGATGCCCGCCGCAAAATCCAGGAACACGTTGCCGTCCACGTCTTCAATCGTCGCGCCGCGCCCGCTTTTCGCTACCAGCGGATACCCGCGCGTGTAGGAAGGCGATATGAACTCCTCATCGAGTTGCAGAATCTTTTTCGCGCGTGGCCCCGGCAGAGGCGTCACGAGCTTTGGCAGTTTGGGCGCGAAGTACAGGTTCGGCGCGGTCGGAGCGATCGCGGCGGGCTTCGCCGCCTTGGCTTTTTTCCGTATCACTTTTCGTGGGGCCATCCTGTCCTCCTAAGGACGAATCACTCTCTGAAAGTTCTTCTGCGTCACACGCACGCAAAGTTTCAACTCATTCCGGCACTTTCCCGCCGCAAATCTCTTCGCACCGCTTTTTGGCGTATGTCCATGCGGAAAACGGCCCGTCCTCGCGGCGGATTGCTTGGACTCCGAGGATGAACGGATCCTCACCGAAGGACACGTAATGCTTGTACAACTCTTCCGCTGTGGCTCCCGGCGTGTAGACCTCCTTCAGGTACCGGTCCACGACCGACTTGCACACGACAATGGCCTCTTCCAGCGTCTCGTACTCGCCGAGCGTGTAGCGCTCTTGCTCATCCATGTAGTGAAAATTGTCGTCAACCATCACCGTGTATTTCATGTGTTGATGTTCCTAACTCAATTGGAAATCCAAAGTCTGAATCGTGATTTTTCGGTTTAATCGGTGAATCGTGCAGGCCTGCGGGACTGGCGCTTACGCCGCGCCAAAAAGGTTGGGACGCTCTTGCGCCGGCTTGCCGTGCGCGGGAACAAAACTTAATGCAAGCGGCTTCGTACGGCTCATCAAAATTATTCTACCCCTACTTCCTCTTCCACCTCACACCATCTCTCGTATCTTCCAAAATGATACCGTGCGCAGCGAGTTCCTCGCGTACCCGGTCGGCTTCCTTAAAATCCCGCGACTTCTTTGCCGCCTGCCGGCGCGCCACCAGCGAATTCACTTCGTCATCACTGATGCCCGCCGCCTTTTCGCCGAAGCCCAGCGCGCGCAAACGTTCCGCGTCGTCATCCTTCAATACCGCCAAAATTTCATCGAAGCCGAGCATCGCTTTGCGCACAACTTCCGCGTCCGCCGCGCTGATCGAGCCGGACTCCATCGCGATGTTCACATCGCGCACCAGCTCAAACACGGCCGCCAGCGCCTGCGCCGTATTCAAATCGTCCGCTAGCCCGGCGTCGAAATCCGCCTGCGCTTTCGCTACGCGGTCGGCGAAGCTGCTGGCTTTGACCTTCGCCTCGCCCTTCACTTCTCCCAACCGGATCATGAATTGCCGCAACCGCTCCACCGAACTTGCCGCCTGCTGCAATCCTTCCATCGTGAAATTCAGTTGCTTGTGGTACGGCACGGAAATCAGAAGCAGGCGCACAGAGGAAGGCTTGTTCCCCATCGCGAATAAATCGCGCAGCGTATAGAAATTCCCAAGCGACTTGGACATTTTCTGTCCGTCCACCAGCAAATGCTCCGCGTGCAGCCAGTAACGCACGAACGGCTTGCCCGTCGCCGCTTCCGATTCCGCAATTTCATTTTCGTGATGCGGAAACGCCAAATCCACGCCGCCGGTGTGAATGTCAATCGTCTCGCCCAGATACTTCATGGACATCGCGGCGCATTCGATGTGCCATCCCGGCCGCCCATTCCCGATGCGCGTCTCCCAGAAAAATTCGCCCGGCTTCGGCGCCTTCCACAACGCGAAATCGCGCGCATTTTCTTTTTCGTATTCGTCCACATCCACCCGCACGCCGGTTTGCATGCCGCTCACGTTGATTTTGCTCAGCCGGCCGTACGCCGGAAATTTCGCGATGCGGTAATAAATCGATCCGTCCGCTGGATACGTAAACTCTTTTTTCTGCAGCCTTTCGATCAGCGCGACCATGTCTTCAATGTGATCCGTCGCGCGCACCAGTTTTTCCGGCTCTTCCATGTTCAGAGTCTTGCAATCTTCGCGAAACGCCTTGATGTATTGGTCCGTGTAATCGCGGATGCTTATTTTCGCTTCCGCGGCATGCGCGATGATTTTGTCGTCCACGTCCGTCAGATTCATCACCTGCAACACTTTGTAGCCGCGCACGCGCAGGAATCGCCGCAGCACATCCTGAAACATGAACGTGCGGAAATTGCCGATGTGCGCGAAGTCATACACCGTGGGTCCGCAGGTGTACATGCGCACTTCGCCCTTGTGCAAAGGAATGAACGCTTCCTTCTGCCCGCCCATCGTGTTGTAGAGTTGAATTTCCGCCGTCATTTCTGCCCTGTCAGCCTGCGTGCCGATCGCTTCGGCTCGCGCGTCGCGCGCCTGACACTGGAAAGTGTCTCGGCATTCTAGCCGACGCTCTTCGCTGCCGCAAACTAGTGGTGGGATGTACAACTTCGCACGTATAAACTCGAATCCAACGGAGCCAGAAGACTACGCCATGAGACCTCTGATTCTGCTCTCGCTGTTCATAGGGTGTGCAGCTGCAGCCCAAGCACAGCGTTGCGATGTTGATTCTGGGTTTAGGGGCAGCAATGGCGAGTGGTCGATTCCATTCAAATACATGAAGTTTGTTCATGTATTCCACTCCCGTGACGACATCGCAGCCGCCGAGAATTCCGCGCTCGATGAGTATCTTAAGCGGAAACTTGGTGAATCATTTGCAAAGAGGCTGATTTTTGATGAGGGTGAATGGCTGGATTTAACCGAGCTTCGCAAAAAGTCCGCCTCAATTTACAAGCAAAACGTCAACCACGGAAACTACTACTTGCACTTCTATTTCTCCGATCCCGACAAGGGATTGAAGGCCTATTACACGACAATGGTGCTAAATGAGGACGGCTCCGTGTGGCGATCGATAGACCTTCCCGACATCGGATCAAATCCGTCTAAGGGTGTTCTGATCTCATGCCGCGATGCGTACGCCATCGCAGCGAGAAGTGGCTTTCCAGAGAACGTCAGCTCCGCACGGTTCGAGTATTGGCTGGAGGGGGGCTCATTCGTCTGGATTATCACGAATAGCAGACCGACGACGCCGGACGATTTATTGGCTTACGTGCCCGGCGGAGGAACTTACAAGAAAATCGCCATCAACGCCAACTCCGGCACGGTTGTGAAGATCTACAAGGAAACCATCTTCTTTTGACATAAAGACGGCCGTAGCCGGCGAGGCATCGCAAGTCCTCCTGTTGTATCCAAACCATGAGAGCCACGTGTGTGCTGCAGTGCTAAAATCTCAGCCTCATGTTCACCCCCCTTTCCCTCTTCGGCCTTTTCGCCGTCATTGTCCAACTTATCTTCTACGCGCTCGAGCATCGCAACGCCTGGTACGTCTTCGGCTTTGCCGCGGCCTGCATCCTCGGCTCCATTTACGGATTCCTGCAGGGCGCGTGGCCCTTCGGCGTCATCGAAGTGGCCTGGACAGCCATCGCCCTCCGCCGCTTCTTCAAGGTCCGCCGCGCCGCCTGAATTCGTGCAGGCGCGCCGGCGCTACGAATGCGTTCTCTGCTTGCCACGCCGTAGCCAATTCTTGGGGAATGCGGGCGTTCTCTGTGCCTATCCTCTGTGCTCTCTGTGTCTCTGTGGTGAGGCCTTCGCCTTTGACTCTGCCTGCGTATTTGCCTCTGCACCTCTCTGTACACTGTCATCCCCAGGGAGTCCGCCAGGACGGACGACCGAAGGATCTACTTTCACTCTTGCCGCAATTGGCGGAATTTGTTACTCTGTTTTCGGAGAAGAAGTGTCTCCCCACCCGCCGCTCGGCGGGTTTTTTGTTTTTATCCCACCTTTGGAGCTCCTCGCATGTCCTCTACCGCCATTGCTACACCTGCGCCCGCATACGCGTTCGATCAGTGCTCGCCAAAACCCGCACCACTTTTATCAGCTCGCGCCGATGCTGCGAATCGCACGCCGTCGTGCGCGCCCACTCCATGCGGGCGCAACCGACGCGACTATTTCGTCCGCACTCCTGCACGGCTCCTGAAAGACCCGCGCATCTCGCCCGGCGCGAAGCTTCTCCGCGTCCTGATCGCCGCCTTCGCCGACGAGCGCACCGGCCGCACTTACGTCAGCCCTCGCCGCCTCGACACGCTGATGTGCTGCGGACGCAATCGCCGCCAGCGACTGCAAAACGAGCTGCTTGCAGCCGGTTGGCTGCGCATGGAACGGGAACGAATGGCAAACGGTCACTTGGGAAAACGCATTTACTTCGTTTGCGTCCCACCACTGCACCGTTTCACCACTGTGGTGGAATAGTGCAATCAAAAGAATCTATGCCCAGTATGTAAGTGACGGTGGTTTCGGTTTTGGTCACCGTCACGTCAAGTCATCCATGCCCAGTCACGGCTGACTAAACCATTTGTTGTAATTTCATTCGTCTCTCTGAATTCCCTTCCCGGTGGCTCCCTGCTTTACACCCAAATCTGACAGGAGGTTTGACTTCACATGACTCTGACCACTTCGATGAAAACCGCAAATCAATCGCAGGACGCGCAGACCGCCGCCAGACCACGCACCTTGTGCGGACTGCTTGAAATCCAACGCAAGCTTGTGCGCCAGGAGGAGCTGGAATCACTGTTGCTGGCCGAACGGCTGTGGCGCGAAGCAGGCCGCCCGGTTGAGCCGCTGGACCTGCGCGATCTGCTGGAAATTGTGCTGCGCCGCTGCGTGAGCGAAGGCCTCACCTACGCTCCAGTGATTCTGTTGCGCAAGAAATCCATCGACCGCGGCACGTGGACGCCGCGAACGCGGGGCTCCAAGCGGCGCACGCAGGCTTCGCCTGAGAATTCCGAACCGGCCACGGTCGTAGCGCCCATCGTCGCGAAAATGACGAACGACGGACTCACGCCTTCACGCTTTTCGATGACGGAATCCTTTCCCGTCGTCACTCCCGTGGGAAACGCCTGCCCGAAGTGCGGCGACAGCGGCATGATCGCGCTGCCGGGCGGCCTGCACGGCATCATGTGTCCCTGCGGCAAGCTGATGAAGGATCTCGCCGCGCGCGCCGCTTCGCGATAGCGCAAGGGTTGACACAGTGTTCGATCCAGAACATATTCCAACTGGAGCAACGAAAGTGCCCCGGTACTGGCGCGTCTTGACGCTATAGCGAGGAGACAGCGGTGAAATCCGTCCGCATCATGCTGGTGTACCTCGTCGTCGGAGCCTGTGCCTTCTGGGTGCCGGATATCGCAGTGCACGCAGTTGCGCGCAATCAGTTCAGTGGGCTCGATGCCATCGGCTTGACTGTTTGCCTGCCCGTCTTTGCATACGTTGTCCTGCTCGTAATTTGGAAGAAAAGGGGCTCTGCGGAAAGCTTTGGATTTGCGGCCCTGCCGGCAGTGGTGGGCACGTGGCTGTTCGGTCCCCTGATGATGACGTTCACCGCCAGCTTCGGTGGCGGCGGCGTTTACCAACCGGGCTGGTCGCAGACCGTCATCCTCTGCACTGGCCTGTTCCCTCTGTGCGATATCGACATGTCCACCTACGACGGAACTCTTTTCGCGCTATTCATCGTGACTGCTGGCCTTCCCATCACAGCGCTTTTCGTCAAGCGCAGGACCGCGCCCACCCCATTACCCGCATCGAAATAAATGCGAATGCTTGTTGCATCCGCCGCGCGCGTCTGCTAAATTTTACGTCCGTACCGCCATGGTAGCGCCAGGCGGATGGGCCCTGCGAAGAGTCCTTCCACAGTTTTTGTCGAAACTTTCCCCCCGTCGAGGCAAAAGGAACGCGCATCTCTGCGCGCCGGCTTGCTTCGGTCCGCTTCAAGAGTGCCAGCACGTGAGCAACAGAATCGGAAGGGGTTACAGTGCTTAAACTCAGAAAAGTAGAGATTGTCGGGTTCAAGTCATTTTACGATCGCACCGCCGTCAGCTTCAGCGGCAACGGTCTGACCTGCATCGTCGGCCCCAACGGCTGCGGCAAATCCAATATCGTGGACGCCATATCTTGGGTCCTGGGCGAGCAGAGCCACAAGAGCCTCCGCGCCGAGCGCATGTCCGACTGCATCTTCAACGGCACGCAGAAGCGTCCGCCGCTGGGCATGGCCGAAGTCATCATCCATCTGGAAGATCCCGAACTGGCCGAGGCCGGCCGGTTCATTTTCGAGGAGCGGGACGGAGCCACCGCCGCACCCGCGCCGGAACTTGTGGTGACGGATGAGTCCGCCGCAGCCGACGAGGGTGCCACGGAATCCACCGGCGATGCGGAAATGCTTGCGCCGGAGCCGCCCGAAGACGCGCTCGTTGTTGACGAAATCGCGGTCGAAGAAATCGCCATCGAGGAATTTTCCGAAGCATCCGAGGACGCGCCCGCCAACGAAAATCCCTTCGCGAAAAAGAAGCGCGCGGCAAAGCCTGCCATGCACATGAAGCCCGGCGAAATCGTAATCGGCCGGCGGCTGTATCGCAGCGGGCAAAGCGAATACCTCATCAACGGAAAAGTGGCGCGGCTGCGCGACATTCAGGAAGTTTTCATGGGTGTGGGCCTCGGGCCGGATAGCTACGCCATCATCGAGCAGGGCCGCATCGGACAGATTCTTTCCAGCCGCGCCGCCGAGCGCCGCGCGATTATCGAAGAGGCTGCCGGCGTCACGAAGTACAAGACCAAGAAGCGCCTGGCGGAAGCGAAACTGGAATCGAGCAAGCTGAATCTGGCGCGCGTGCATGACATCGTCGTGGAAGTGGAAAAGCAACTTGCGTCACTGAAGCGCCAGGCCAGCAAGGCGCGCCGCTACGCCGAAATGCGCGAACAGATGCGCGGCCTGCTGCGCCAGGTGATGGCCAGCAAGGCGCGCGAACTGGACGCTGAAGCCGAACGGCTCACATCACAGCTCTCCGTCGCGGTGCTTGCGGAAACCACGCAGACGCAGGAACTGGGCACGCTGGACGCCGAGCAGGAAAAACTCAGCGCGCGCACCTACGAGCTGGACGCGGAGTTGCGCCAGTCGCAAAACATTCTCGGGCAGACGATGCTCGAACTCGACCGCGCGGAAAACCGCATCGCATTCAACCGGCAGCGCGGCGCCGAACTCGATACGCGCACGGCGCAACTTGCGGGACAGATTACGCAGGTGGAAGAGCAGGCCGCCGCCGTCACCGCGCGCGCCGCGGAACATTCCGCGAGCGTCGCTTCGCTCTCAACCAATTCACAGCAGCTCGAAGCGCTGGTGGCCACGCTGGCCGAGCAGAGCCAGGAGCACACGCGCACCGCGCAGGACACCGAAGAGCGAATGGAATCGCTGCGCAAGTCCGCGGCCGACTGGACCGCGCGCATCGAGCAACTGCAAACCGAATACGCGCAGGCCGACGCCGCGCTTGGCCAATTCGTCGAAGTGCTGGCGCGCAAACAGGAATCCGAACAACGTCTTCTGGAAGAATCCCTGCACCATCGCGACCGCGATCAGACCGCGGAAATTCATTTTCAGGGCATGTACGCGCGCGCAAGGCGGCTCGAACAGGAAGTGCAGGCCGCGCAGACGCGCATCGCCGAGCTGCGCCGCAATCGCCAGGAACTGGAAGTCCGCTGCGACGCCGCGCGGGATTCGGCCGCATCGGTGCGCGCTCGCCGCGCCGCACTGGAACAAGTTTTGAACGACCGCGCGTACACCGCCGAAGCGGTGAAGAAACTTTTCGCCGCCAACGCGGAAGGCGGCTCAGCACCGCGCGATTTCCGCGCCGTGGGCCTGCTGGCCGATTACGCCGAAGTAGCCGAACTGCACGAAGCCGCGGTGGAAAATTTCCTGCGCGACGAACTGGAATACGTGGTGGTGGAAACGTTCGATCACGCGCGCACCGGTGTTTCCATGCTGCGCGAAGAACTCGGCGGCCGCGCGACGTTCTTCGTGGATTCGCTGAACAAATTGAATCTGCCGCCGGAAGAATACGTGATTCCCTTCCCCACGGCCGAAGGCGTGATTTCGCGACTCGATAAACTGGTCGAATTCCGCGATCCGCTGGGCCATGCGGCGAAACAATTTTTGCCGCGGCTGAAGTCCGCGTATCTGGTGGAAACTGCCAGCGCCGCGGAACGCATGGCGCGCCAATATCCGGCTTACTGCTTCGTCACGCCGGACGGCACAACCTATCAGGGCCGCATGGTGAGCGGCGGCCGAGCCGCCGAGGCCGGCCCGCTGGGCATGAAGCGCGAACTTCGCGCGCTGGAAGCCGAATCCGTGCAGCGCGAAGCGGAACTCACCGAGGTGGTTTCCGAAATTCAGCGCGTGGAAGCGGAACTCACCGAGCGCGAGCCGGCGCTCGAGCGCGCGTCCGCCGGTCACATGGAAGCGGAAAAGGCGCTGGTCGGCGCGACGCATCAACGGGATCAGGCGCGCAGCGAGCTGGTGCGCATGGGCATCGAACTGCACGACTGCCAGAACGAAATCGAGCGGCTGCGCCGTGAAGTATCTCTGGCAGAAAATCGAGCGAAGGCCGCGCAGACGCAGCACGAAGAAGCGGCGCGTTCACGCGTGCAGGATGAGGAAAATTTCCGCGCCGCGGGCGCGCAGCTGGGCGATTTGCGCCAGCTGATCGAATCCAGCCAGCAGGAACTGGCGGCCAAGCGCGAAGAAATGGCCGCCATCGCGGAACGGCTGGCCAGCGCCGAAGCTCTGGCGGCACGGCTGGAAGAAGAACGAGTGGCGGCAGTGGCGCGCGCCACCGAATTGCGCGCGCAGCGGGACGCCCTGACCGGCGAACGCACGCAGATCGAAGACGAAAACGAAGGCCAGGCCGAACGCGCCGAAAATCTACGCGCGGAAAAGCAGCGCATCGAAACGCTGAAGGTTGCGCTGGAAACGGAATGGGAAGAAGCGCGCAAGCGCACCGTGCAGCTGGATGATTCGCTGCGTCTCATTCGGCAAAAGCTGGGCGATTTGCGCGAAGAGCGCGGCCGCATGGAAATCGAACAGGCGCGCAACGAAAGCGAGCGCAATCACCTGCGCGAAACCTGCCAGGCCGAACTGAACGCGCAGCCGGAAGACATGATGGCCGAATTCCCCGCTCTGCTGACGGGCGAAGAGCTGGCCGTTGCCGATGCGAATTACAAGGAGATGAAAGCGCGCATCGATTCGATGGGTCCGGTGAACATGATGGCGCTGGAGGAATACAACGAGTGCGACCAGCGCTACAACTTCCTGACGCGCGAACAGGCCGACCTGCTGCAATCCATCGAAGACACCAGGGCCGCCATCGCCGAACTGGACGAAGTTTCGCGGCAAAAGTTTGAAGAGGCGTTCACCATCATCAACGCGAACTTCGTCGAAGCCTTCCGCGCGCTCTTTGGCGGCGGCAGCAGCGAAATGCGCTTGACGGAACCGGACAGCGGCGGCGACGCGGGTATTGACGTGGTCGCGCAGCCGCCGGGCAAACGTCTGCAGAATGTGCAGCTACTGAGCGGCGGAGAAAAAGCGCTCACCGCGCTGGCGCTGCTGATCGCCATCTTCAGATATCAACCGAGCCCATTCTGTATTCTGGACGAGGTGGACGCGCCGCTGGACGAAGCCAACGTCGGGCGCTTCGCCGACATGGTCGCGGCCATGGGCGCGAAGACGCAGTTCATCGTGGTGACGCACAATCGCCGCACGATGGAAATGGCGCCGGTGATGTACGGCGTGACGATGCAGGAACCTGGCGTGAGCAAGCTGGTTTCCGTGCGGTGGAACGAAGGCGAAGCGGCCAGTGGGTCCGCGCGCGCCGCGACCAACGCCGCGTAAGAGTTTTTTCCCAGAGCAGTTTGATTTTGCAGTGAGGACCAGCAAGGAAGTGGTTGTAGCAAGGATTGGATTTACCGCAGACCGCTGCGCCGCCCGAAGCAGGGGCAAGAGCAGTTCGTTTCGGGCGGCGCGCCCTCCCTGATGGGTTTCATTTAAGCGAAAAGTGCAAGAACAAATTCCCCGGCCCTGAAGTGCCGGGCTACAAGTGCACCGACAAGAGCAGATCCCTCACGCAATAGCAGCAGACGCGATTGGTTCGGGATGACGGCGTAAAGACAACCGCGACGGCAAGCCGCGCGCACAGAAAACCCCCGCCCCGGCAAAACGGGGACGGGCTACAAGTGCGAACGCGCGCAAAATGTTTTCCACTTTCATCCACAGGAAATCTTTCGCGCAGGGTTGACATCCCCTTCGCGTGCGCTAGAATGTCGGCTCTCCCAGGAGAAATAAGAAACGTGGCATCGCCAATGATGAGCCCTGTGGTTTGGGAAACAAATTTGCAAGGCGCGAAGTTTCTTTCGCGAGGAAAAGTCCGTGACTTGTATGAAGTGGACGGCAATCTGCTGCTGATCGCGACCGATCGCCTGTCCGCATTCGACGTTGTGTTGCCTACGCCGATTCCGGACAAGGGCCGCGTGCTCACGCAGCTCTCACTTTTCTGGTTTAACCTTCTGCGCGACGTGATTCCGAACCACGTGATCACCACGACGGATTTTCCGGCGTCGCTGGCGTCGCACCAGAGCATTCTGGAAGGCCGCGCGATGCTTTGCCGCAAGACGCAGCCCATTCCGGTGGAATGCGTGGTGCGCGGATACCTGGTTGGCTCCGGCTGGAAGGATTATCAGAAGACCGGAGCGGTGTGCGGCATCCCGCTGCCCAAGGGTTTGCGCGAATCCGACGCGCTGCCCGAGCCGATTTTCACCCCCGCGACGAAGGCCACCACCGGCCACGATGAAAATATTTCCATTGAGCAGGCCGGCGAAATTATCGGCAAGCCGCTGGCGGAACGATTGCGCGATGTGAGCATCGAAATTTATAAGCGCGCCGTGAAGTACGCACAGCCGCGCGGCATCATGCTGGCCGATACGAAATTTGAATTCGGGCAAATCGGCGATGAGCTGATCTGGATTGACGAAGCGCTCACGCCGGATTCATCGCGCTTCTGGCCCGCATCGGAATATAAACCCGGCCAGGCGCAACCTTCTTTCGATAAGCAGTACGTCCGCGATTACCTGGAACAGATCGGTTGGAACAAACAGCCGCCAGGGCCGGTATTGCCGGCCGAAGTGGTATCGCAGACGCGGGCCAAGTACCGGGAAGCTTATCAGCGGCTGACGGGCAAAGAGCTTTCCTGAGTTTTGGCGAAAAGCTTCGTTGTGCCGCCCAGCCCTGTATTGAATGATTTTTTGCGCAAAAGAAATGGTTTTTCGGGCCACGCAGGGTTTCTTCAACTCGTACGGAGCGATAGGCCATGATGAGAGACCAACTGGAGAATCTGGTTGGAAGAATGGTGGACGACGGCATCCTGTTTCCCGAAGCCGTAAATGAATTTGAAAAGAAATTCATCAAGCGCGTGCTGGACCACGTGAAGGGAAATCAATCCCGCGCGGCCCGCACGCTGGGAATTCACCGCAATACGCTCAGCCGCAAGATTGACGTGTACAAGCTCGCGAGCCGCCCGCGCCGCCGCCGGCCGTAGGGCCGCGGCAAACCGATACAATCGTCCGTAAGCCGGATTCCCCGAGGAATTTGTAGCCCGCCACTTTAGGGGCGGGGCTCTTGTGGAACGCCGACAAAATCAAATTCCCCGGCCCTAAAGTGCCGGGCTACAAAAGCACCAGCAAAAGCAGATCCCTCACGCAATCGCAGCAGACGCGATTGGTTCGGGATGACGGCGTAAAGACAACCGCGACGGCAAGCCGCGCGCACAGAAAATCCCCGCCCCTGCCCCAGATCAAATGCATTGGGAGGCACAGAACGCGAAAACCGGGACGGGCTACAAGTGCAACGGCGCCACAACGGAGGACACCCCGTCGGGCCGCGCCCACGCCATGTGGGCGCAAACACAAAACGGCCCCGGAAAATTCCGGGGCCGTGAGAAAAACGTTTCAGTCAACGAACTGCGAAGCGAAGCGCCGACTCTCGTAATCGCTACTTCTGATTCGGAGCCGGATTGGGATTCTGCCTTGCTCCTCCCGGCTTCTTCCTGGGAGCGGGTTTCTTGCCGGTTTCCGTCGGGATGTCGTCCGGATTCACCTTGGCCTTGTCCCAGTGCAACATGAACGGGCTCTGGTCATAGCCAACCAGCGTGCCGCCAAAGCGCAACTCGTCTTCCGGCTTCAGGCGCTTGGCTTCCGGCTGACTGCCGTCGAGGGTGATCACCATGTCCGCGACGGTTCCGGCCTGGGTTTCATCGCTGGTCGCGCCGGTGAACCCGTGCAACACGATCGGGCCGCCGTCGGGCGTATCAAGCGAGATCAGCTTGGTGACGATCTCCGGGAATTCCAGGCCGCACGTCGCCAGCCAGGTAACCTTGCCGGCATCTCCTCCTGCGCGCAGATTGGCGATGAAGTTGGTCATGTCCTGCTGCGCCTTCTGCAAATCATCCGCGCTCGCCAGCGTATAGGTTGAGGGCCGGTCGCCGCCGCCCGCCGCCAGCGTCACCAGTTGATCGACTTCATCCTTCGTGAGATTCGCGCAAACGTTTCCGCCCTGGTAGTTCATGATCACCTTGGTGAGGTAATCCGTGATAGGCGCGGCGTTCGGGCCCTTCGCGGAGGCGGCGCGCGCCAGTTCCCAGATGCCGTCGTAGAATTGCGGCGGAGTCTGCTGGAGATCCATCACGCCCATTTTGTAGTGCAGGGTTTCGGCTTGCGTGGGGTCGAGCGCGAGTATCGCCTTGTAGGCCTCGATCGTAGCCGGCATATCCTTCATTGCCACGCTGGTCTGGGCGATGACCGTCCAGAAAATGCCGTCGAGCTGCTTTTTCTGCGTGTCATAATCGGCCTGCGAAACGGCCGCCGGCTTCTTCCAGCCGTCCACATCCTTCAAGCCCTGGCGCGCCGCTTCACGCGCTGCGTTCAATTGCGCCGGATCCTTCACCTGCGCCGCAATCTGCATGAAGGCCTCGGCTCGTCTGCCGCGCGAGGCCAACTGCACATCGAGAGAAACCTGTTCGCCGAGCGCAAGGATCTTGTCCAGCGCCTCGATGGCCTTGGCGTAGTCCTTTACCGCAACGTAGGCGGCGTAGTAGTCGCTCTGAATGTAATACTGCAGCGCCTTGGCGGCGCCGGGACTCTTGGCGACAAACGCGTCGAAGCAGGCAATCTGCTTTTCAGGGACCTTCTCATTGTGGCAGGCGATGTAGGCGTCATATTCATCGCGAGTGTAGCCGAGCTGCTGCTGTTGTTGCTGGCCGGGCCGCGCGTAGATCGCAACCGATGTGCCAGCAATTCCGACAATGAGCGCGGCTCCCAACAAGATCCTGTTTGCTGAAATTGCGATGCGGTTCATCTGACTAGCGCCTCCTCGGCAGATTTCCGTGATTGTTTTCGGCTTCTTCGATGCGCCTGATGTACTGGAATGTCGTCTCCGATGTGAAGCGTGGATTATAGGAAATCAACACAAGTCGCGCAAGCGTGTTTCCGCGTACAGCGTCGTTCACCTGGGTCCCCGGTCAAAATTAGGATGTAGGCCGGGCAAAAAAGGTCGCCCGCGCGCGGCACCCGGCGCTTCCGGAAAGGCATCCAAGAGGCGCTGGACATTCAGACACCGCGGTGGAACTCTAGGTGCCATGAAATTGGGCGCGTGGAGGAATGCGACGTGATGGAAAGCGGGAGGCCGTTGACGGGGAAAGCAGCGCTGATTACGGGCGCGAGCCGTGGGATCGGATTGGCGATCGCGCGGAAGTTGGCGGAAATGGGCGCAAATGTGGCTCTGTGCGCGAGGAAGCCCGAGCCGCTGGCCGCAGCCGCAGCGGAGTTGAAGAAGCTCGGCGTGAAGGTGTTTTCGATGCCTGCGGACATCACCGTGGCCGGAGACGTCACGCGGCTGGTGAACGCTACGACGGCGGCGCTGCGGCCGGTGGACATCCTGGTGAACAACGCGGGGCTGGGTGAGTTCGGCCCATTTCACGAGCTGAGCGAGGCGGATTGGGACATCACGCTGGATACAAATCTGAAAGGCGCGTTCCTGATGAGCCGAGCCGTCGCTCCGGGGATGATCCAGAAGCGTGGTGGGCACATCATCAATATTTCGTCGCTGGCCGGGAAAAATGCGTTCAAGGGCGGCGCGATTTACTGCGCGTCAAAATGGGGATTGATGGGGCTGACGGCGTGTATGGCCGAAGAGCTGCGCGATTACGGAATACGCGTGAGCGTGGTGTGCCCGGGATCGGTGGACACGGAATTTTCTTTGCATGAGGGCCGCGACAAAAGCAAAATGCTCCGCGCGGATGATGTGGCGCACGCCGTCGCGGCGCTGGTGACGCAGGGACCGACCAGCTTCATGAGCGAGGTTCTGCTGCGCCCGCTGCAGAAGCCGTGAAGCTTGCTAGCCTACAGAACCCCCGCGTCTGAACTGCGCCGCGGGAGATTCCTCGCCTGCGAATCGGCTCGGAATGACGAATTGACTTTCGTTTGCGGAGTGGAACTATCGGCCGCCAAAAACGTAAATGCGTCATCCCGAGGCGGTGTCGGGCCGAGGGATCTCTCGCGGCGCGTTTCAGACGCGAGGAATTGCGGCAGCACTGCGGAACGCCGCGCGCACCCGCGCGAAGCTCCCGCGCATCACATCGGACATAGCAGGGGAAGCTGCAGTCGGGCCCAACGCTCAACCGGAGGAGGCACATGTTCATGCGGATCATCACCGACCCATTGGCGCGCATACTGATCGCCACGATGTTCGTCATTCTCGGCGCCACAAAGCTGATGCACTTTGCTGCGACGCAGTCTCTGATCGCCAGCCATGGAATTCCGATGCCGCAG
>Ga0335078_10000766_pt1 | contig 48984 bp, 42 predicted proteins | sample Lox_Sample_32_FD_206711 | JGI IMG/M metagenome (GOLD analysis project Ga0335078, IMG submission 206711) | Soil microbial communities from Loxahatchee National Wildlife Refuge, Florida, United States - Lox_Sample_3.2 | ecosystem: Environmental > Terrestrial > Soil > Wetlands | place: USA... | reverse complement strand
CCGCGCGGTTTGGCTCACGCGGTTCTGGCGGCTCGCGAGTTCTTGGGTGAGGACTCCTTCGTAATGCACCTGGGCGACAACCTCCTGCAAGACGGGGTCGAGCCCTATCTCACAGCGTTCCACGAGAACCGGCCTTCGGTGGTCGTAGGGGTGGTCCATGTGAACAATCCCTCGTACTATGGAGTCGCCGAACTGGATTCCAAAGGAGAAGTCCTGTCCCTCGAGGAGAAGCCGCGGCGCCCGCGAAGCGCTTGGGCCCTCACGGGAGTGTACGTGTTCCGACCCGCGATCCACGAGATCATCGCCGAACTCGGGTTCTCAAGCCGAGGCGAAATGGAGATTACCGATGCCATCGCCGAGCTTCACCGGGCGGGGGGAACGGTCCGTGCCATCAAACTCGCGGGTTGGTGGATTGATGCGGGCCGACCCGACGCGCTCCTGCAGGCGAACGAGCGCTTGCTCGCGACGCTCCCCGCACGACGCTTTCCACATTCGAACCGTGGCCGACCCGCACCGTCCGCCCCCAAGCAACTGCAAGTCGGCAAGTCCTCCAGGATTTCTAGCTCGGTGATCATCCGTCCTCCTGTCGTTCTCGGTGAGCGAGCCGAGGTCGACGGACACTCGGTGTTGGGCCCCTACGTGAGCATTGGAGAGGGTGCACGCATTCGGAGCGCAGAGATCGAACATTCCATCTTGCTCGACAGAACTCAAGTGACCGGTCCAGTCCGAATTTCGTCGAGCATCCTCGGCGCGAATTGCCAGATTGAATGTATTGGCCATCGCGCGACGGTGAACGGCGCGCTCGTCGGGGATGACTCTGTTCTTCACGTCGCGGAGTGAGCGCGCGGCCACCCACCGAGCGTGGCGCCGGGCCGAGGATTCGAAACCGGAGGGCGAGAGGGACGCATCCCCGGTGGGCGCCCCCAGCCATCGCTGCCTAGATTGTTTCTAAACCTAGTGCCGCCGGAACTTCCTCGATTCGATCGACGATGATATCCGGCTGGAAAGGAGTCAAGAATTCCCGCGATCTGTTTCCATAAGTTACCGCCACAGTGTGAATGCCCGCTTCCCGTCCTGTCAGCACCTCTATCTCGGAGTCGCCGACAATCGCCGGACGCACCGAGGCCGAGCGGAGCACAGGTTGGATCAGGTCCGACTTCGATCGCCGGCCGAGGGGCGACCCCACGAATACGTCGATGAAGAAGTCAGCGACATTCAGATGTCGCAGTTGTACCCTCAGCGCCGCCGGGTCCTGACGCAGACTGCAAAGGAATACGCTACAGGTCTGGCAAATCAGACGAAGGCATTCCTGCGCACCCGGGTAGAGTCTATCCAACGAGAGGAGTCGCGGACTCTCGACGTTCGAAATCCACGCTGCTTCCGATTCCCGGATGGCGGCCGGTGGCAGCGTGCTCGGAAAGCAATCACGAATCCTTCGGCCGCCGCGACGCTGCTCCCAGAACTCCACGAAGGATAGGGTGGGCTGCAGGCCGCGTTGCTCCAAGACATCGCAGAAGCATCGATACTGCCGAAGGGAGTTGTCGACCAGCGTGCCGTCCCAGTCGAAGATTACCGACCGACCAGTGGTCTCTGCGGGCAAAACCAAAACTACCTCATCCCTTCGGTGCCACGCGCATCAAGCGGAGGGCCGCTGCCAGTGGTCGAGGTGACGGCGTGCCCAGGCCACCTCTCGGCGGATCCCTTCGTTCAAGGGTATCTCCGGACTCCAGCCCAGCGCGCGTGCGCTCTCATTCTCGAGGACCATCCGCTTCAATTCGAGGGGAAGTCGTACTCGACCCTCAACCTCCCGCGACGCTTCCCCCTGGGCGATGTTTTCCGCAATGGGGGCGGGGAGATGGAAGGTTTGCGAAAACATCCGAGCAAGTTCGAGGATTGTCGTCCCGATCCCCGTGGAGACGTTGAACGCTCCCGACGTCACCTCGTCCCGCTGGATGAGGAGATTGTGCAAACGAGCTGCATCGCCGACATAGGTGAAATCCCGAATCTGCTGGCCGCCTCCCCACACGACCGGCGGCTTGCCCTCAATGGCCCGCCTAGCAAACGCGGTCAGCACTCGTCCGTACCATTCGTTCTCCCCATAAGTGATGGCGTAACGAACGGAGACGATGGGAAGCCGGTAATAGATTGAGAAGACCTGAGCGTACTTTTCCATCGCCAGCTTACTGACCCCGTAGGGCCAGTTCGGTTCGGTGGGGTGGTTCTCGTCCTGCGGGATGTATCGAGCCTCTCCGTAGACACACGCCGACGACGCGAGAATCACCTTCCGCGCATCCACTTCATGGGCCGCTCGAAGAACGTTGAGAGTTCCCTCCGCGTTGGTTCGCAAGTCTGCGAGCGGGTCATTTAGTGAGGTGGTTACCTCGAGCTGGGCCGCGTGGTGCGAAATGACGTCGACACCCTGGCATGCCGCTCGGAGCCGCTCATAGTCCATGATGTCGCCCACCACGACGCGAACCCCCGAACGAGCGACCGGGTCCGGAGCCGGCCGGACCATACTGTCGTAAACGATGACCTCGGCTCCTGCGTCCGCCAGCTGTTGGGCAATATGCGAGCCGATGAACCCTGCGCCACCGGTGACGAGAACGCGCAATCCTTCAATCTCCATAATGGAACACCTCTTCCCAATGCCGGCACATTGAAGCGACTCGGAAGCCCCGAACTTTGTGCAGGTCAGCACCTCGCGCCATTCGGAGGGCCAGCGAAGGGGAGTTGACCCCCGCGGCGATCGTCAAAGGAAGCCCCCCAGAAAACCTTGGATTGATCTCCACCACTCGGTCACCGTCCGCTGTTCGGATCACCTGGACGTTCGCCGGCCCGAGAATCTGGAGCTGCGTGACCAGTTCTCCGGCCAACTTCTCTAACTGAGAGTCGTGCACCGTCCGTCCTCGGTACGATATCCCAGCACGAGTCTCAATCCTCAACCTCGGGACGATTGCGACCACTCCATTCCGATCCGAAAATGTGTCGACTGTGAACTCGGGACCGACTCCCATCTCCTGGAGGATCGGGCGATGTACCCTCTTCACCAGAACGAGGTCCTCCGGAGAGAGGATCTCCTGAAGACCGCGGCTGCTGACACCATTTCTTGGCTTTGCGATGAGGGGAAAGTGCAGTCCGAATAAGCGGACCTGAGCGGCGAGGGATCCGTTCGAGCTGGGAACAATCGTTCGAAAAGTTGGGATCCCCCACTTTGTGAGCGCCTGAAAGGTTCGCCACTTATCGTTGCAGACCCTGACGGTGTTGTAGGAAGATACGAGAACCAGACATCCACTCGGAAAAGCGGATTTGCGGCGGGCGAGCACCTCGAGTTCTTGGTCGTGGATAGGAACGAGCAGACGCACCCCTTCAGACTCGACGATTTGCCGCAGAGCGGCGAGGTAATCGGCGGGGCGAGAGGCTGGAGGAACGGTCACGAAACGATCGCAGAATAGCCGCCCGGAAATTTCCTGCTCCCTGTGGGTGTCCGTCCCGATAATTCTCACGGGGAAGGATCGTTGCTTCCGAAATCCCTTGACAACCGACTGCGCAGTAGTGCTTCCAATCGCGGTGACAAGTACCGGGGTTTTCCGTTCCATTGTGCCTTATCTCGACAGTGCACCGATCGGCCTGCTCTTCGCGGGAGCGAAGACAAGATGAAAGAACTGTTGCTCAACTCCGGGTAGCCCGCTTAGCCGGCGGGGCTTAGCGGGTTCTGCGCCCTCTCGGGGATGGTCGGATTCGGCTGTGTAACCCAAGGGTCACTCGAAGTAAATCCAGGGTCCATCGCTCGCAGTTGGCCGGGGTTAGCCTTCGGCCGATACGGCGTGAGGAATCACCACACCTTCGCGACCCAGAAATCCATCCATGAGACCCCGGAGGAGCGCGGTCGCGACGGAGAGTTTGGTGGCGAACTTTACTCCCGACATGGCGAACGTTTGGAGCAGGAAGTGAGCAAGATAGAGAGGTATTGACAGAGCGAAGGTCGTGCGATGGAAACTATCGTCATAACCACGTTCGAGGAAGATTCGAGACCTAAGGACGTAGTACGAGCGGAGAGGAGAAACCAGCGCCCTCGAGTGTCGATCCTCCAACGGGCGATCGTGCGAGGCCTTGATGGCGGGATCGATGATCACCCGGTATCCAAGTCGCCGGGCCACAAACTGGATTGAGGCCAAGTCATGGTAGAAGGGAAACCGCGCGGCGTTGATGAGTCCGGTCCTCTCTAGCACCCGCCGAGGTACCGCGGTACAGGAGTCGACGATCGGCACTTCGTACGGCCCGCGCAGTTGCCCTCGGTCCAACGTGTTCTGGCCAATGGTGATAAGTCGCCGAGCGAACGGACTAAAGTACGTTCCCGCACTTTGAATGAGGTCGGCGGGCTGCCGGTAGTAAATGACCGCGCCAACCCAGCCGATGCTCGGGTCGGAGCTTAGGACCCGAACGAAGCGCTCGATTGCGTCCCGCGCGAACACCAGGTCATCACTCGCGAGGATGATGACGTCGCCCTTCGACACCCGGATGCCATCGTTGTTGGCCCCGGCGGTCAACGTCCGCTGAGCGTGGGGCACGTAACGCACTCGAGGGGTCTCGAAGCTCTCCACCGTCTTGCGGGTTTCCTCATCGGCGGCATCGTCCACCACAATGACCTCGGAGTTCGAGTACGAACTCGCCAGGATGGAATCTACTGCCCTGCGGACGCCGTCCGGCCTCCGATAGGCCGGGATGACTACCGAGACCAGGGGGTCCAAGGGTTCACCGGTCCACCGCAAGGAGATCGATTGAGTCGGTCCTCGACGGCCAACGCCACGGTCGAGGCACCAGCGCGATCCCCCGCGACAAGGAGTCCCAGCATCGACCAGCGGCCACTTCCGACCCCCCACGCGGCATCAAGCACGGAAAGGGTTTCCTGAAAAACCTTAACGCCTGCGGTCCTGAGGGAAGACCAGGGAGAGTGCGGGGGTGCCCAAATCGAGATGTCGGCTGATTGCACTTCGAACCATCAACGATCCCCGAGGATCGTTGACTGTGGCCGAAGGACGCAACGGGATCCCATTCACAATCGCTAGAGTATTCTACGTTAGAACTCTCCGGAAGGGCACGGTTCGAGGCGACCACGCTCACAGGACTTTGCAGGAATTGATAGTCTGCCTCCGGGGAATCCTGGAAGTCGAGGTACGGGAAGGAAGACAATCTCGAACAATCCGCTTGGACAACTCCGCCGTCGGGCTGTATCTTCCTCCGATGGTGTGGTCGGTCCAACGAACCCGCGAAAAAGACACTCTCTACCTGGTGCTCGCTTCGAAGCGGTATGACGAACAGGACTACATCCGCGATTACGACCAATTTCTAGCGATCCGGAGCGCCCGGCATGGGAGTTAAGTGGTACGATTTCGGGGCCGAGCAAGCCGAGCTCGGGTCCGAGCTTTCCGAGGCCATTGCCCGGGTCTTGAAGAATTCACAGTTCATTCGGGGGCCGGAAGTACGCGCCTTCGAGAGCGAGTGGGCGGCGTACTGTGGCGCCCGACACTGCGTCGGTCTGGGGAACGGGCTTGATTCCCTTCACTTGAGCCTGCGGGCGGCTGGCATTGGAGTGGGGGACGAGGTCATTGTTCCCGCGCACACGTTTGTGGCGACTTGGCTCGCGGTCACCTATGCTGGAGCAACACCCGTGCCCGTGGATGTGGGGATCGAAACGTTCACCATGGACCCGGAGAAGTTCCGCCGTGCGATTACCCCTCGGACAAAGGCCGTCATCCCCGTCGACCTCTACGGCAATCCTGCGAACGTGGAGGAAATCACCGAAGAGGCGCATCGGCACGACTTCATTGTCGTGGAAGACGCGGCTCAAGCACACGGTGCAAGGGTCGGCGCAAGAACAGTCGGGTCGATTGCCGACATTACCGCCTTCAGTTTCTATCCTATCAAGAACCTCGGGGCGTACGGAGATGCCGGCGCAATAACGACGAACCGCTCGGACCTGGCCGAGCGAGTAAGCCTGTTGGGAAATTACGGCTCTGAAGTAAAGTATGACCACCGGATCCTGGGATACAATTCTCGCCTCGACGAGCTCCAAGCCGCCGTTTTGCGCGTCAAACTGCGCCAACTGGACCGATGGAATGGCCGTCGTCGCGAACGTGCGTCACGGTATCTCGACGGACTCGCGCACCTCGGCCTCACGCTCCCCTCTCTAACGCCGCCCGGCCACGTCTGGCATGTCTTTCCCATCCTCCATCGTCGTCGGGACGCGTTGCAGGCATATCTCGAGTCTGCGGGAGTGCCTTCGATCATTCACTATCCGGTCCCGCCGCACCTCCTCGGCGCTTACGCGCCGCTCGGTTTCGGGCCCGGAGCGTTCCCGATTTCGGAAAGAATTGCCCACGAAGAACTCAGCCTTCCTCTCTCTCCCTTTCTGTCCCTCGAAGATCAAGACGAAGTGCTGCGCTCGGTCGCAAAGTGGTGCTCGGAAGCGTGACTCTGCTTGTCCAAGTTTTCCAGCTGTGCATCGTGTACCTGACCCAACCTGTGGCTTGACCCACACCCGAGTTCGAACCACGGTTTTGGGTCGGTTCCTTGCCCCCATGAGTCGACCCGTATCATCCCGGCCCATGGGATCGATTCGAATTACTACCCCCTCAATCGAGAAATCCGGGTCAGAGGGTGGTGCACGCCCGCTTCCCACCGGGACGACCGACCCACGCATCCGGGTCGACCGGACTGGCCGAGCAAAGTCCGCCCGAGACCGATGGAGACCACTCGGTCGCGCGAAGCCGGCGGGCCGTTGACGACGGTCGGTCCCGCGCGAGGAACGGCGGTAGCGAAAGAGATATTGGGGGGTCCCACTGCCCAAGACCGGGATGGCGGGCCGACGAGCTCTAATCACGGGTGTCACCGGGCAGGACGGGTCCTACCTCGCCGAGCTTCTGCTCAAGAAGGGCTACGAGGTTTTCGGCCTCATCCGTCGGTTGAGCAGCCCGAACATGTCCAACCTGGAAGCTGTCCGGGGGCGACTCCACATCCTGGACGGTGACCTCACCGACCAATCCTCGCTCAGTAGCGCGGTCAAGGAGGCCGACCCTGACGAGGTGTACAACCTCGCCGCCCAGTCGTTCGTGGCGACCTCGTTTACGCAGCCGGTGCTGACCGGAGAGATTACCGGCCTCGGAGCACTGCGCCTCCTCGAGGCCGTGCGCGCGCACTCTCCGAAAGTGCGGTTTTACCAGGCGTCCTCGAGCGAGATGTTTGGGCAGATTGCTCAGGAACCGCAGAACGAGTCCACTCCATTCCATCCCCGGAGCCCGTACGGGGTCGCGAAGGTCTATGCCTATTGGGCGTGCGTCAACTATCGCGAGGCGTACACGCTCTTCGTCTCGAACGGCATCCTGTTCAACCACGAGTCCCCGCGGCGCGGGCTCGAGTTCGTGACCCGCAAGATCACGGACGGAGTCGCGCGGATTGCCCTCGGGAAGGCCGACTCTATCACGCTCGGAAATCTCGACGCCCGTCGCGACTGGGGGTACGCGCCCGACTACGTCGATTTCATGTGGCGGATCTTGCAGCACAACGAGCCCAGCGACTTCGTCGGCGCCACTGGGGAAGCCCACACAGTACGGGAGTTCCTCGCCGAAGCATTCTCCGTCGCTGGGGTCCCGGATTGGGAACGATACGTCAAGGTCGATGCCCGATTCAACCGACCATCCGAGGTCTACGCCCTTCGAGGAGACGCCGCGAAGGCGAAGCGGGTCCTCGGCTGGGAGCCCAGCGTTCGATTCAAGGAACTGGTCCGCCGCATGGTCGAGGCCGACCTTGAGCGGCTTTCTGGCGGTGCGACAAAGAACTAGGCTCGGCCCACTGCCCGGTGCGTGACGTGCGTCGCGCTCCACGCGGGTTCGGGCGTGAACTCGTCGGCGGCGTCCACGGGGCAGGCCCCTTCGATCCAGCTCGAAAGCTCGTTCACCATGCGCTTGCCGGAGAAGTTCTGGGCCCGGAGGACGCAGTCGCGCGGTGAGATTCCGGTGGCACCCCGTTGCCAAAGGTGGGTCGCCTTCTTCACCATCTCGTCCGGGGTGTGCACGAGCCAACCGGTCGAGTTGTTGACCACGGTCGTGGCAGGGCCCTGCCGGTCGTAGGTTAGGACCGGGGTCCCGCAGGCCATCGATTCGATCGGTACGAGTCCCATCGGCTCGCAGGTGAACGGAAAGAGGGTGAAGAGGGCGTTACTGTAAAGGTCGACCAGCTTGCGTTTGCTGACCCGGCCGAGCCATTCGATCGACTGGGTGAAGCGCTTGATGCGGGTTCCCGTGGGGATCTTGCTGCCGAACCCGACCACCTTGACCCCGGCGTCGAGGAGAGCTTCGAAGTCCAGCCGGTCGGTCTCCTTTCCGACGTAGAGGAGGACGTAGTCCCGACGGGGGGAGGGAGTCGTCGGCTGGAATTCCGACATGTCCTTGAGCGTGTAGACGACGCCCTCGACCGGGACGCCACGGGCGCGGTAGAGGTCCCGGAGATACGGCGAGTTCGCGACGATCCGCATCGTTCCCGACTGGATTTCGTGGAGGAGTTTTCCGTCGAGGGAGGCGAGCGTGCGGCCAGCCAGGTGGTCGACCATGCGGGCGTAGACGTTCACGCTCGCCATCCCCCGGATGGTCTGGTCGAGCGGGGTCCCGAGGACCCACCAGAGGTCGCTGCGGTACGGCACCGTCATCGAGAGGTTCACGACGTAGTCGAACTCGTGGGATCGAAGGGAGTCGATGGCTTCACGGGAGTTTCGCCGGAACATCGCCTCCCGGGTCCAACTCTCCGCCCAGAGCATCGACTCGTTGCCCGTTCCGCGGGACTGAAGGAAGCGGTTCAGCGGGAAATCATCCGGTTCGGGCAGAATCATCTTGCAGCGATCCTCGAGCAAGGCGAGGCGGCGCATCGGGTCGCAGTGCGGAGTGTAGACCGTGAGCTCGTAGAGCGGTCCCAAACCCTGGGCGAGCGACTCGAGAATGTCGAATTGGACCGAGGTCGAGCCCCCAATAGGGTCGGTTACGAGAAGAAGGCGTTTCATGGAGGGCGTACCCGGGCAGTATGAGTAAACCCCCGGACATGGATAATTAAGCTTTTGTCTGGAGGTTGTCACATTCGGAGGCGAGGTATGCAGCCGTGGGACACCCTAGCACGTGCAGAATGATTCCGTGAGTCCCCCCGCCAGCGATCGAACCGCCGGCGCTGCGGAGCCCTCGGGTCCGGTTGGAATCCAGGGTTCGAGGCTGCGGAAGGTATGGGCCCGGCTCGGAACGGTTGAGGCCAGAGAAGGGGCGGGACTGCTCGTCTTGCTCGTCTCCTTCGTCGTAGTGATGGTGTACCTGTGCGGTCTTCGCGCGGAGAACTTTTTCACCTCGAATTGGGACCTTGGGGTCAATCAGCAGATGCTGTGGACCACGGGTCACGGTTGGCTCCTCTACGAATCTGGGGATTTCGAGTTCTACGGGGTCCACTCCTTCCTGCAAGTGCACAGTGCGTACGTGGCGCTCCTCATCGCCCCGGTCTACCTCGCCGCGCCGACCCCCGCGACCCTCTTCGCCGTCCAAGCCGCGGGGTTCGCCGCCTCCGCGATTCCGCTCTATCTCATCGGTCGCCCGATCCTCCGGCACAAGGCGCTCCTCTTCGGAGCGGTGCTCGTCTACTTGGTCAACTTCGCGGTGGTCTCCGCGCTATTCTACGACTTCCATTGGGAAGCGTTCATACCGGTCGAATTCCTCTGCTTCTTCCTACTTATCCAGAGGGGACGGTACACCTGGAGTCTCGTCCCGCTCGTTGCCGGGATGCTGACCCTCGAGGTGTTCCCGTTCCTGGCGGCAGGGGTCCTTCTTTTCTTTGTCGTGGACCGGCTCGGGCAGGAAAAGTGGACCTGGAAGCGGATAGTGAGGGACCGCCAGACTCGCATCCTCGTCGGACTGCTGGTCGTGGCGGGCGTCGCGTACGGGTTGATCCGCGTCCTACAGTACGTGTTGATTCCGCACTTCGTCGGCGTACCGGGGTCGACCTCGACCGCGACCAACTCGCTTACCGCTTCGCTCGCCTTCGGGGCCACCGGGTCGACGTTGGCCCGGACGGGGTTATACTGGGCGTTGATCCTCGCGTGCCTCGGGTTCCTCCCCATCCTCTCCCCCAAGCACCTGATCCTGACCGTGCCCTGGTTCGTGGAGTCGACATTCTTCAGCCCGTCCTTTGCTTCCGAGTTCGGGAACCAATATGCCCTCCTCGCGATAGTAGGGGTGTCGGTAGCTTTCCTCTACGGATTAGCACGGCTCGAGTCTCCTGGCCTCCCGATGACCGCCCGGGCCGGGATATCTCTCACTTTCCTGCTCGAGGTGGCCGGGCTCGTGGTCTACACATCTTCGCGGGCGGGGTCGCGCCTGCTGCTCGGCGGGACAGCTTCCCTGCCGGTCGCGCTGGCCCTAATCTCGGGGCCTCTCGTGGTCCTTCTGTGGGTGGGTTGGGTCGACCGAAAGGACCAACACATCGACCCGACCGACGGCTACCCCCGAGTTTCTCGTTCGTTGGGCCGAGTCTCCGTTCCGCTCTTGGGCGTCCTCATCACCCTTCTCGTCGTCTTCAGCGTCACGATGTCACCGGCCAGTGCGAATAACTTCGAGGCGACTCCTTTCCCCGGCTACGCGTTCCATTGGAACGCGAATCCCGTGGCGGCCCAAATGCCGTGGGTCACGGGTCATCTGCCGCGCGGTGCGGTGGTCCTCGCCTCCGACAACCTGTTCCCCTACGTGGCCAACGATCGGAGCGCCTACGCTCTTCCGTGGTTCCATATCACGCCGTCGTCCCCCCTCCCCTTCTTCCCGTTCACCCCGACCCACCTACCGCAGTTCGTCCTGGTGGACGTTTCACAGCTGTCGTTCGTGCCAGAATTCCTCCAGCAGGACATGTTCAACGGGACCGTCTACGGCTTGGTCGCCTATGTCTACACGACGGATTTCCCCGGGACCGTCTACCTCTTCGAGCTGGGATACAGCGGGGCCACGGAGGCGCGTGACGTGGAAACGCCTCCATCGGAGTACGTCTACGGGGCCGGTAATCTCTCGTTGGGTCCCGTGGGCCGAGTCGCTCCGTCAACGGGAGCCGAGTTCGGAACTGTCATCGAGAGTACGGGATCGACCCCCGCCCCCGGCGAGAATGCGATCTGGTACGGGCCGTATGTGACGCTCCCGCCCGGAGGCTATCGGATGGCGGTCAACCTCACGGGGAACGCCACGGTCCCCACTGAGCCGCTCCTCGACCTCAGCGTGGGCATCTTCTCCACCGGCGGGGTGCTCCGTAACTTCACCTGGACCGTCGTCACCGCGGGCCAACTGGCGCCCGTCGGCTGGACCGACCTTCTGCTCAATTTCACGTTCGACTTGCCGTTCCCCCTCGTCGAGTTCCGTGGGTTCCTCGAGCTGCACGACGGCGCCCCGAACGGGAGAGTGAGCTTGAACTACATCGAGGTCGAACCCACCGGATGAGGGGGAGAGGTTGACCTCGGACTCCGCGCCGACGCAGTCATCCTCGGTGATCCCCCCGGCAGGGTCGTCTCCGAGACCTTCCGTAGCCCTCGTTTGTGCCTCCGCGCGCATGGACGGAATCAGCAACGCCGCGCGGCACATCCGTACAGCCCTGCGGGAGCTCTCGTTTCCTGTCGTCTGGTACCAGTGTGTCGACCGCGGACAGGACTCTCGGATCGCCGAGATGGACCGGGTCGTGCCGGGGCTCGGAGTTCCGAACGAGACGGCCGACATGGGGGTCAACCGCCTCTGGGTGTTTCCCTTCCGCCTCCGCCACGCTCCGGAGGATATCGTCCTTCTCATGGACCCGACGTTGATCAATGTCGCGCGGTCTCACCCGCGTACCGTCATCCGAGTCTTTGACCTCAAACCGCTCACCGCCCAAGCCGACCGGCGAGCCGCGTCCTGGATGTTCCGATACGCGCTACCGCGGCTGCGCTCCGTCCCCCGCGTCCTCGTTCCAACCAACTACCTCGCCCGAGTACTTTCCGCGCAGGGGGTTGCTCCGGATCGGATTCGGGTGATTCCCGAGACGCAATCTCTCGGCTACCACCCGGATCACATCGCCACCGCAGTGGAGCGGATTCGCAGAACCGGAATCGTGCGGGTCCTCTACGTGGCCACCGACCGGCCCCCCAAGAACCTGGCCCTCGCAATCCGGCTCGCGCAGATGGCATCCCAAACCATGGACCACCCGTCGATCCACTTCACGCTCGTTTCGCGACTTCGACCTGAGTCCAAGGCCCTGGTCGCGCGGCTGGACCTCCCCAACCTCACCGTCATCCCCCAGGTTCCCTCGATGGCCGAGATCTACCGGGCGAGTGACGTGCTCATTTTTCCGTCGCGGCACGAAGGGTTCGGGCTCCCTATCATCGAGGCGATGGCCTTCGGGATGCCGGTCGTGTCGAGCAACGTCGATCCGCTCCCGGAGGTCGTCGGCGATGGGGGCACCCTGCTCGACCCGCTAGTGCCCGCGCCATGGATTGAATCGCTGCAGCGCCTGTCGGACGCATCGGTCTACGAAGCCGCAGCCCGCCGGTCGTACTCCCGGGGAGAGAACTTTACGCCGGAGCGGTTTCGCGGAGCCGTCAGCCGAGCCTTCGAAGGAATGTGACCGCTCGGAGGCAGGCGGGTCAGCTTGCGCAGTCCTGCGCGGACTCCCCCGGCAGGAATCCAAAGACGAAGGCGTCCCCGGAATAGGTCAGCAAGTCGAAGTCCGGGGACGAGCCCAACGGAGCCGGCGGAATCGCGGGGTACGAAACGGAGGTCTGTTCGGTGACGAACACCTCAGTGACACCGAGCTCGAGTAGCGCCGAGCGGGTCTGGTTGTCGTAGGTGCCGGTGGTAAGGTCGGCGATCGCAATCGCGTACGAACCGTTCGAAGGAACGGGATTCATGGGGAGGACCAAGTGGACCGAGGCGTACTCGGGCAGGAACTGCCCGGCCGACCCCGGCGCGACAAGGACCGCGGAGCAGCTGGGAAGGTAGTTCCCGACCCACTGCATGGCGTTTACGTCCCCCGAAGTGACATTCGAGGTTTTGCCAACGTTCAGTTCGATATAGTTCGGTACTTCGGCGACCGTGGACCACGCCCCCGAAGCGAGGGGCACCACAATGATCAGGACAGCCAGAACTCCAACGGTGGTCCGAAGTCTCGACCGCGGCCGAATCCCCCGGGGGGGAAGTGCGGGCGTGGCCGGCCCCCCGGGGGCGAGTCCGGGACGCGTCGGAATCTCAATCCAACGCACCAGCGCGAAGACGAGTGGGAACGCGCACGCGGCCTCGAAAAACACGAACAGCAGGGTCGAGGTCTGGTCAAGGTTGGTGAAGCTCCGCAGGCCGGAACCGACGGGGCCGGGGAGCGCCGACGCTAGGAGGACCGCGGTCAGGAGGAACAGCGTGCCGGTTCCGATCAGGATGTCCTTCGCGAACCGCGAGAGCGCCCTCCGATGGAAACCTCCGACCCGCCCGAAGACGACCCACCCGGCGAGGACGACCCCGGCGGCGAGGAGGGCCTGCAGCTCCAGGCTGAGCCACGGGAACGGGGAGATCTTGAACTTCCACAGGACGAACGGGTCGAGCTCGCCCTCGATGAGTCGTGCGTTCAGTCCCCCGTACTCGGAGGCCGGAGCATACCCCGGCTGGCCATTTCCCCACCAGGCGAAAACGCTTCGGGCGAGAAATGCAACCTCGAATACGGCTACGACAGCAGCCCGAGCTACCGTCACAAGCACGTTCCTTGCGGTCCTTCGATGGGCCGCGAGGTCGTACGCGAGAAGGAGCACAAGGAGGGCTTCGCCGGCAGAGAGGCTGAGGGTTGCCAGGACTCCGGCCATCAGGCCGAAGGCGATGAGGCGGCCGTCGCGGTGCCGCCGACCCCGGACGAAGGTCGGTAGCAGGCCGAGGGCGACCAGGAACAGCGGGAGGGCGAAGGCGAAATCATACGAGCCTCCGGTATAGAGCCGGGGCCAACTCGTGACGAGTCCGAAGAAGGCCGCGAACAGGAGTCCCACCGACGAGGCGGGTGGTGCCGCGGTGGCCCCCCACCGTGTCCCCCAGGCGTACGCGGCAGGCACGGTGAGGCTGAGGAACAGCGGGGGAAGCAGGACCGGTGCTTGAACGAGCGGCCAGCCCAGGACCAGGACGGGCAGGGTCATCCACACGGTCGTTGCGAGCGGGTATACCACCGGGGCGCTCGCGAAGGGGGCGAGCGTAGTGGGCAGCGTCCCCTGCCGAAGGGTGAGGTTCATCCAGAGCGCGGTGACGCTGCCGTCCCACGCGTTCGGGAACGGGTGGCCCCAGACCGGAAGGATCTCGACGGTGAGAAGCCCCAGAAACCCGAGAGCCAGGATCGCCCCGACCGGACTGGTCACAAACTCCCAGGCGGAACGGATCCCCTTTCCGCGCTCTGTGAGTGCGAACAGGGCGTAGGTTGCGGCGCCGCCGGCGAGCACGACCCCGATCAGGGTCGTCCCGAAGATCTTGGCCGGGATCGATGCGAGCACGAAAATGAACGCGCCCGCCCCGTAGAACGCGAGGAGCAGACGCTCGGTGAGACTGATCGGAAACTGGTGTCTCAGCAGTCGTTCCCCGACCCGCAGGAGCGCGAGCCCCGTCGGAACCAAGGCGACCAGAAGGAGCAGGCTCCCTCCCACGACCTCGCCGGGAGATGCCGGCACGGGGCGTCGGAGCCGCGCCGGGCACAAATAACCGTCGGCGGAATCGAGGGCGGTCGGTGGAGCTGTTTTCCTGACGCACCGCTAATGCGATGCGACGGGAGGACGGGGCTACCTAGCCCACTACGGTGATCGTCCCGGTCATGTATCCGAGCACATTCATCGGCGGGGTGTTGTACGGGTCGGCGCCGACCCCGCAGGGCACCACGCAGAACCAGACGAACTCGCCCGTTCGCGAGACGTCCACGGTGAAGGACGTGGTGTTTCCGCCCGGACTATAGACAGCGAGGTTCAGGTCCGGCACGTTGAACGAGTGGGCAACGTTCGCTCCCGAGACATTGTGCATCGGAGTGCCATTGACATACTCGACCCCGCCGACCGTCCCTAACACGGGACACGGACAACCCGACCAATTCATCGGCGAATCGTTGTCGACGATCGAGAAGATCACCACCCCCGTGTGGATCGTGAAGTTGGCCGGCGTATATTGGGGCCAGCCGTTCGGAGCGATGTTGATCGAGAGGTTTTCGTAGGTCGTGGGCCCGGTGACAAGGGGCGGGCCCGAGCTCGCGGGCTGGAGCGGGAACGCCACGATGAGCCCCACTCCGATCGCGAGGGAAATGAGCGTGCCGGCGATGAAGTAGCTGAAGAGCATCCGCATCGAAAGCGCTCCCGTCCACCCGGCGGGGGTCGCGGGACGCTCGGCCCGCGGATGGGCGGACCGGTACCGGCTCCACGCGCGCTGGCTCCACTCGTCGAGCGAGAGGGAGGTCCCCGCCCCTCCGACCAGCAGGACCCCCGAGATGAGGATGAAGAGCGGGTGCTCCCCCACATCGGTCCCGCCGGGGAAGACGAAGATGCTGCCGATCTGGATCGCGAAGAGCCCGGCCGAAAAGAAGCTCGCGACGAAGCACGCGGCCCGCGTGGTCAGTCCGAACGTGAAGGCGATCGCCAGGTAGCCGGTGATGAGCGCGACCAGCCACGAGAAGAACAGCGGATGGGTTGCGGCATAATCCGGGAAACCGGGGCCCCCGAAGCTGACCGGCGCGAAAGAGCGCGCTACGCTCGGGAACTCTCCCCAGTAATTGTTCGCGGGATAGAGGATGAAGAAGAAGTTGGCGAACCAGACGAGCCCGAGACCGATCCGGAGCACCTCGATCATACGGCTCGGGGATCGTCCGGTCGAAACGGAGCCAGCGCCCACCCCAATTCGCCCGCCGTCCTCGGTCGAACTCGCCGGCATCGCGCCCCCCCCCGTGCTACGGGTTGGCTGGGTTCACGACTTATGAACGCCTCGTGAAACGGCGTTCACGGCGGGGCGGGGTCCGCCGTACGGTTCGATGCCGGCAGGGGCCCAGCGGCCTCAGCGAGTGTAGGTGAGCCAGCCCTCGTACTCCGGGGCCTTCCCGTGGATGGCCGCCTCGTACCGGAGGCGCAGCCGCTTCGTGACGGGATACTTGCCCGTCCCGATCGGCCGCCCGTCGACCTCGCGGATCGGAACGACTCCGGCGGCGGAGCCGGTGTAGAACAGCTCGTCCGCCGTGAACAGCTCTTCCCGCGTGAAGTCGTTGCGGTGGAAGGTGAGCTTCTCGTCCGCGAGGAACCGGATGATCGTGTCCCGGGTGATGCCCCGCAGGATGCCCGAGCTCGCCGGCGGTGTGCTCACGACGTCCTTCGCGACCCGGAAGATGTTCTCGCCCGGGCCCTCGGCGACGACTCCGGCCGTGTTGAGCAGGATCGCCTCGTCGTACCCGCCCGAGACCGCCTCCATCTTCGCGAGCGCGGAGTTCGCGTAGTTCGCGGCGCACTTCGCCTGCGGCGGCAGCGAGCGCGAATCGATCCGCATCCAGCTCGAGACCGTCGCACGGATCCCGCGTTCCGCGTTCTCTTCCCCGAGATACGCGCCCCAGACCCAGTTCACGATCGCCACCTGGACCGGGCTCTTCGTGGGGTCGAGGCCCATCTCGCCATACCCCGAAAAGGCGATGGGCCGGAGGTACGTTTCCGGAACCCCGTTCGCGCGGACGAGCTCGACGCACGCGCGGTTGATGTCGTCGTTCGTGTACGGAACCTTCATCCGATAGACCTTCGCGCTGTTCAGGAACCGGTCCGTGTGTTCCGGCAATCGGAAGATCGCGGGCCCTTTGGGGGTGTCGTGACACCGGATCCCCTCGAAAACGGCGTAGCCGTAGTGGAGCGCGTGAGTGAGAACGTGGACCTTCGCGTCGTCCCAATCGACGAGACGACCGTCGAGCCAGATCTTCTTCAACGGGCGGATTCCGACCATGGTTCACCGAACGCGGCGGGCCTGAATTAGCTGAGCGTCAACCCGGCCCCACTTGGCCTTCATCAACTTCCCGGCGGCTCGTAAGAGTGCGAACACACATGATCGAAATTCGCTTCCACGGCCGGGGCGGCCAGGGCGCCGTCCTCGCTTCCGAGCTGCTCGCGCAGGCAGCGTTCCTCGACGGCAAGGAGCCGCAGAGTTTTCCGTTCTTTGGGGTCGAGCGCCGCGGCTCCCCGGTGACCGCCTTCGCTCGCATCGACGATAAGCCGATCCGAGTGCGCACTTCGGTGACCCAGCCCGAGATCGTGGTCGTCCTCGACCCGGGACTCCTTCGCTCGCAGCCGGTCGCCGATGGCCTGCGCCCCGGAGGTCTCCTGCTCGTGAACTCCCGACTTTCCCCCTCCGAGATCAGCGCGCCGCCCGGAGCCCGAAGGGCGACCGTGGACGCCTCGCGGATCGCGCTCGCGCACGGGCTCGGGTCCGTCACGATGCCGGTCGTGAACACGGTCATCCTGGGAGCGCTCGCCCGCGCGACCGGGGTCATCTCGCTCGACTCACTGAACGCCGCGATCGGGAAGTACGTGCCGGCGAAACCGGCGCAGAACCGGGAGGCGGCGATCGAAGGGTTCGGCGCCGTGCAGGTGCTGGACTCGACGACCCTCCCGGTGCCACCGCTCCCCCGGGTGGCGCACCCGCTGCCGTCGCTGCCCGAGGGTCCGATCGCCTCGCGGCCGAGCAATACGATCCACACCTCCGCGTGGCGGACATTGACCCCGGTCATCCACCTGGAGCACTGCACGAAGTGCAACTTCTGTTGGAAGTTCTGCCCCGACGACGCGATCGAGTTCGACGCGAAGGGCTTCCCGGTCATTCGCCTCGATTACTGCAAGGGGTGCGGGATCTGTGCGGAAGAGTGCCCGCCGAAGACGATCGAGATGCTCGCGGAGGAGTGAAGGAGGTCGAACGATGACGAAGATGGTCCTCTCCGGCAACTCGGCCCAGGCCCATGCCGCCCGTCTCGCGCGGGTCCAGGTGGTCTCGGCCTATCCGATCACCCCGCAAACGTCGATCGTCGAGAAGATCGCGGACTTCGTGGCCACCGGCCAGCTGAAGGCCGAGTACATCCAGGTCGAGTCGGAGCACAGCGCCCTCCAGGTCGTCGTGAGCGCGTCGGGCCTCGGCGCCCGCACGTACACCGCCACCTCGAGCCACGGGCTCCTTCTGATGCACGAGCTCGTGCACTGGGCCTCGGGCGCCCGCGACCCGATCGTCATGGGCGTCGTCAACCGCGCCGTGGGTCCGCCGTGGAACATCGGCGCCGACCACACCGACACAATGAGCCAGCGGGACACGGGCTGGATCCAGTTCTACGCGGAGAGCAACCAGGAGGTGCTCGACACCGTCCTGATCGCGTTCCGCCTCGCGGAACACCCGGAGGTCCGCCTCCCGGTCATGGTAACGGAGGACGCCTTCTACCTCTCGCACACCCTCGAGACGGTCGAGGTCCCCGAGCAGGAGGTCGTCGACGCGTTCCTCCCCCCGCGCGAGATGCACGCGGTCCTCGTCCCCGGCACCGCGGCCCGGCTCGGCTCGTTCACCGGACCCGACCGATACGTCGATTTCCGGCGCGAGCTCGCGAAGGCGATGGAGCGGGTTCCCACGATCCTCCCGATCATCGAGGAGGAGTACATGCACGCGACGGGGCGCCACCACGGAGGCGCGGTTCCCACCTACCGGGTCGACGACGCCGACGCGGTCCTCATCACGATGGGCACCTCCTCCACGACCGCCCGGGGCGTGGTCGACGAGATGCGAGCGGAGGGAAAGAAAGTGGGGCTCGCGAAGCTGCGCCTCTTCCGCCCGTTCCCGAACGAGGAGATCCGCGCCCTGGGCGCCTCGGTCGACCGGCTCGGCGTGGCCGACCGTTCCTACACCTTCGGGCCGATGGGCGCCGCCGCGACGGAAGTGAGCGCGGCCCTGTACCCGTCGTCGCACCGCCCGTCGGTCACCGGCTTCTATGCCGGCGTCGGAGGTCGCGACGTGACGCCGCACGTGGTCCGCCGCATGTACGATTCCTTGCTGACCGGAGAGGTTCCCGAGGTCCACTGGGAAGACATTGAAGAGGAGGTATCTGTCGATGGCTAAACTCACCATTCCCGCCCAGGAGCTGATGTTTTCCGGCCACGCCGCGTGCCCCGGCTGCGGGGCGGCGCTCGCGATGCGCCTGCTCCTGAAGGGGCTCGGACCGCGAACCGTCGTCGCGGTACCGGCGTGCTGCTGGACGGTCATCGCCACCCCCTACCCGACGACCGCGCTCGGCGTCGCGACGCTCGACAACCCGATCGAGGCCACCGGCGCCTCGATCTCGGGCATCCGCGCTGCGCTCGACGCGATGGGCCAGAAGGACGTCACCGTCGTGGGGTTCGCCGGCGACGGCGGCACCGCCGACATCGGGATCCAGGCGCTCAGCGGCATGCTCGAGCGCCGAACGAACGCGATCTACGTCATGTACGACAATGAGGCGTACATGAACACGGGCGTCCAGCGCAGCGGCGAGACGCCGCTCGGGGCGTGGACGACGACGACCCCGGTCGAAGGAACCGAGCACGGGAAGATCGAGGCGAAGAAGGACATGATGGCGATCGTGCTCGCCCACCACCCGGTCTACGCGGCCACGCTGAACCCGAGCTTCCCCGAGGATTTCGAACGGAAGGTCGAGAAGGCGAAGGCGATGACGGGACCGCGCTTCTTCCACATCTTCGCCCCCTGCGCTCCCGGCTGGCGGTTCGACTCCCAGAAGACAATCGCGATCGGACGCCTCGCGACCGACACGGGCGTCTTCCCGCTCTACGAGGTCGAGAACGGCCGTTACCACATCACGCGCAAGGCCGGCACTCTGAAGCCGGTCTCGGAGTACCTCGCCGCCCAGGGGCGATTTCGGCATCTCACGCCGGCGAACGTCGCGGCCGTGGGTCAGCAGGTCCAAGCCGGCTGGGACCGGCTGCTCGGCTTGGAGCGAGAGTCGCTCGTCGCCCCGGTACCCGCCGGGCCGCCTGTCGCAAAAGTCGCCGCAAGCTCCTAAATAGGCCATCCTCCTCGGTCACGCCGCAGCGGGGTAGGGTAGTCAGGAAAGCGGCCGGCGACGCCGACCGTCCTGAAATCCCGACGGGCTCATAACCCGTAGATCCATGGTTCAAATCCATGCCCCGCTATCCGGCCCGAGCGCCGGATTGACCCTCGGAGCCGTCCCTCTTCCGGGCGAACGATCGGGACCCTGAGATCGAAGAGAGTCGGCCCGTACGGGGGGGGTCGCACGCCTTCGCCGGGCAACCCGATCGCTCCCCCGCCGCGACCGGTCCCCGGAAGGGAAGGGCCCGCGGACCGGTTGCGAAGGTCGTCGATCGGGAATGCTTACGCCGCGAACTCGGTCTCGTCGGCGGTAGGGTCTGCGGCCGGCTTCGCGGGAGCGTTCGTCGAGGTCTTCGGGCGGGAGCCGCGCGGCGCCCGGTTCGACTCGTCGTACGCGCGGTTGGGCCCGCGCCGAAGCAGGCCGGCGTCTTGGAGCTCTTTCGTGATCTTCTCGACCGCGAGCGAGACGTCCGCGGGCCGGCGGGCGCCGGTACAGACGAGCTTGCCGCTGCCGAAGAGCAGCACGACCACGCCCGGGTCCTTCAAGCGGCAGACGAGGCCGGGGAACTGCTCGGGCTCGTACTCGACCCGGTCGAGCCCCAGGGTGATTGCGATCGAATTCAGGTTGATCTCGTTCTCGAGGTCGGAAGTGGCGACGATGTTCTGGACCTGGATCTTCGGACGCGAGAGGATCTTCTGACCGCCCTTTCGGATCATCTCCGAGACGGAGCGGATCGACTCCTCGACCTGGCGCATGCTCTTTCCGCCGGTGCAGACGACCTTGCCGGAGCGGAACAGGAGGATGGCGGTCTTCGGTTCCTTGAGCCGGTAGATGAGCCCGGGAAACTGTTCGGGCTCGTACTCGGCGCCCTCGAGCGTGTAGGCAATCGACTGCAGGTCGAGCTCGTCCCCCAACGTGGTCGAAGCGACCACGTTCTCGATTCGGATTCGCGTCACGGGTCTATTTATACTATATAAACAGGTATTTAACTCACCCGGTCCGGTCGGGCAACGGCTCCTAGGTGGGGGGCGGTGGGGGCGGGTCGCCCGTCTTCGCGCGGGAGGACCGACGCCGGGCCGGTTTGCGGCCGGTGTCCCCGGGCGGGGGTGGCGGAGCGGGGGCCGCTTCGGGGGCGCTCCCGGACGCCGCCGCGGCGCGCGAGGGGTCTGTCGCCACCGGGGGACTTACCTCGGGGGGAGGGGGTGGTGGAGGAGAGATTCCCGGGGCGACGGGGGTCGTCGGGGCCGGGGGCGCCGGGGGGTACGACGGCGCGGGCGGGTTCGCCGCGGGAACGTGGTGCGTCGGCGGCGCCGCGGCCCGTGGGGTGATGGGAGTGAACTCTCCGGGTTTCCACGTATGGGGCATCTTGAGGATCGAGGGGTCCTTGAGGAACAGGTCGGCATGGCCGCATGCCCGGCAGATCCGGGTGCCGAGGGAAAGCTCGCCGCGGGAGCGCAGCGAAAGTCCACCCCCACCGAGCCCGCCGGTCTTGAGGTCGTTCGCCCAAACGAAATCGGTCGCGCCGCAGTTCGTGCACACGGGGGCCAATCGAGTCACCCTGCCCGCGGCTTCAGGCGGGGCTCCCGTATAAACAGTTGCGGAGGCGCGGTCCGCGCAATCCCGCGCGGCACATTGGGCCCCCCCAGAAATTCCATGTACGGGGCGCCCTTTGGCCCGGGGCGATGTCCTCGGGTCGATTCGGGAGGATCACGGTTGCGATCGACGGCTCGCCGAACGCGACGCAGGCGCTCGACGAGGCGATCGACCTTGCGAAGACCTACCAGAGCGAGCTCACGATCTTGGCCGTCAGTCCGTTCGTCCCGATCTACATGCCCACCGCCGGACCGTACGTGACGACCGAAGCCGCTGCGAGCGAGCTCCCCCGATATCAGCACCTAGTCGACACCGCGGTGAAGAAGGCGGAGGACGCTGGCGTCGTGTCGGTCACCGGGCTGTGCGTCGAGGGGGTGGTCGTGGATGAGATCCTCTCCTACCTCGAGCTCCACCCCTCCAACCTGGTCGTGGTGGGTTCCCGAGGACTCTCGGCGACGAAGCGGCTGTTGATCGGAAGTGTTTCGGGCGCCCTCGTGAACCATGCACCGTGCCCGGTGCTGGTCGTACGGGTTCCCCCGGTTACGAAGAACGTTCCCGGATGACGACCCGGGTCCGGACGGGCAGCTTGTGCGACGCCTTGCGCAGCGCTTCCTTCGCGGCGTCGAGATGGGCTTCCGTCGTGTGGATGGTGAGGAGCTCGGACCCAATGCCCGCGCGCACCGCGTGACCGACCGGCTTTCCGAACGCCCGTCGCATGCCGTCCGAGATACGGTCCGCGCCCGCGCCCATCGCCATCTTGTGCTCCCGCAGGATCTGGTGCGGGAACCGTCGGACCTTGAGATGGTACTCGTTCGGCGCAGCCTTCTCGAGGACCCGGACCGCGCTCACCCGCGCCGCCTCGAGAGCGATGTCCCGAACTTGCGCGGCCTCTTCCATGCCCAGGGAGAGGCTGAACGGGAACTGGCTGTGAAGATTGCCCGTATCGAACTGGGTTACCCGGCAGGTCGGAATCCCTCCCATGTACTCCTGGCGAGTGTAAATCTGCCCCTCGATCTTGCGGTACATGCGGGCGGGCTTCCGGGTCATGGGCGCGGCCGAGACGGGCCTTCCACTAAAAGGCTTGCGGAGCTCAAACTCCGCGCGCGGACCGAGAAGGGACCGACACCGCGTCCGCAGAGAGACGGCGGGCACCGCGGAGTGACGCGCGGATCTCGACCGCGTGGACCCCGGCCCGCTCGAGCCATTCGATACACTCCGTTCGAGCGTCGGGGGATTCCGGCCGGGCGAAGAAGCTCTCCCCGAACATCGCTTGGCAGACCGCCGCGCCGCGACGCCGCAGCGCGGCGATCGTGCGGAGGACCGCGGGCGAGGCGAGCCCGGCTCGATCGGTGAACCGCTCACTCAGCGCGAAGAACCGCTCCTCGTTCGGGCGTCCGGCGAGCTCTTCCCACCCCCGCGACGCGTCGGCGACCCGCGCGAGCGCGCGCGGGTTGCAGAGCACGCTCGGCGAGGGGATCGCGCGTCCCACCACCCCAACGATCAACGGCGCCGGGAACGGCCGATGGGCTACATCGCCGAACGGGGGGATCCCCGGGCGCCGTCGTACCTCGAGGCCGCCGCCGAGGATGGCAGCCACGCCCCCGAGGCCCCCGCCCCCGAAGAGGTCCGCGAGATGGGCCACGCGGACCGCACGCTCCCGCGGTGTCTTCGAGATCGCGCCGACCGCGAGCGCCGTGGCGAGCGCTCCGGCAGCGCTCATCCCGAAGCCTTGGCCGACCGGCAGCCCGTGGGCGAGGCGAACGGTGAGCGTCCCCCGGGTGCGCGGAGCCAGGCGCCGGGCCACGTCCGCCGTAATGGGCCAGGGACCCGGGCCGTCCGCGACCACCCGAAGGCGGCCCCGTCGGCCCGGAACGAATCGGGCTTCGGCCGTAACACCGAGCTCCAGGACGACGCCCGCGCCGACCGACCCGCGGGCCCGGGGGTCCCGCGCGGCCCCCGCGGGCCGGAAGATTCCCGTCACGTGGCCGGGAGCAAACGCGCGGGCGTGGAGTTCGCGAGGGACGGACATCAACCTCGTCCCGAGGTTTCAATCGTCGGTACTTATAAGCCGACCCGCTGTATGATTGTTGACGCTACCGGGTCAGGACACTACTGACAACCATGAGCGAACCTGAGGCGCCTCCGGCGCAGCACGACGCGTTCGACCGGCTGAATTTCCTCGAACTGCGGAACACGCAGTTGGCCGAGGCGATCAAGCGCGTCGAGAGCGAACGCCACTACATGGAGGCGGAGATCCTCCGCCTGCAGCGGGAGGTCAAGCGGCTCAAGACCGAGCTCGACCGCCTGCGCTACCCGCCGCTCATCGTCGGCAGCGTTCGGGACGTGCTCACCGACGGGCGCGTGATCGTGAAGTCCTCGACGGGGCCCGACTTCGTCGTCAATTCCGCCGAAACGGTGGAGCACGGAAAGATCACCGTCGGAAGCCGCGTCGCGCTCAACAAGCAGACGCTCGCCGTGATGGGCGTCCTGCCGGCCTCCCTCGACCCGCTCGTCACCGCGAGCGAGATCGTCGACAAGCCGACCGTGGCCTACGGTGACATCGGCGGGCTCTCGGACCAGATCCGCGAGATCCGCGAGGCGGTGGAGTACCCGCTGCTCCGCTCCGACCTCTACAAGAAGGTCGGCGTCGACCCCCCGAAGGGGGTTCTGCTCATCGGCTCTCCCGGCACCGGAAAGACGCTGATCGCGAAGGCGGTGGCGCACCACACCAACGCGACCTTCGTACGGCTCGTGGGCAGCGAGCTCGTCCAGAAGTACATCGGCGAGGGCGCGCGGCTGGTCCGCGAGCTCTTCCAGCTCGCCCGCGAGAAGGCCCCCACGATCATCTTCATCGACGAGGTCGACTCGATCGGCGCGAAGCGCCTCGAGGTGGCGACCAGCGGCGACCGCGAGGTCCAGCGGACGCTCATGCAGCTGCTGGCCGAGATGGACGGGTTCGAGCCGCTCGCGAACGTCAAGATCATCGCCGCGACCAACCGCCCCGACATCCTCGACGACGCGCTCCTGCGGCCCGGGCGGTTCGACCGGATCATCGAGATCCCGGTTCCGACTTACGGGGGGCGGGCGGAGATCTTCAAGATCCACACCCGCGGAATGGCGCTCCACGAGCCGATCGATTTCGAAGCGCTCGCGAACCGCTGCGAAGGCGCGACCGGCGCGGATATCCGCGCGATCTGCACCGAAGCGGGCATGTGGGCGATCCGCGAGGAGCGCGACAGCGTGACGACGGCGGACTTCGACCGGGCGATCGAGAAGGTCGTCGGCGAGGAAGAGCTCCGCAAAGAGTCGGTCACGATGTTCGCGTAGGCGCTTCCCGGAGGCGAACCCGCCCCCTCGGGGCAGGGTCGGATTCCCCTAGGCCGCGACCGTGAACCGGCCCATGATCCGGGGGCCGGCCGGCACGGAGAGGTCGACGAGGTAGGCGGGGGCGCCCGCGATGCGGGCGATCGGACGGTCGGCGGTCAGGCGCACACCGCCCGCACCCAGTTCGCCGATCTCGGCCGGGACGACCTGCAGACCGTGCGAGAGGTGGACGGCCGCGCCCGCCGCGGCATCCCCCCGATAGTACCGGCATTTCTGGTAGGCCGTGCCCCGGAGCTCGGCCCCCTCCGCGAGCGACCCCTCGGGGGCGAGCAGCTGTCCGCGCGAAAGCTCGTCCGCGTCGACGCCCTTGAGGGCGATGCCGACCCGCTCGCCGCACTCCGCTTCCTTCCGGTCGATGTCGTGGACCTGGATCGAGCGAATGTCGAGAAGCTTCGGGGTCGGCCAGAGCCGCAGTCGGTCGTGGCCGTGCAGGGTGCCCCGGCGCACGACACCGAGCGCCACGGCGCCCACGCCTTTCACGGGAAACGCGTGGTCGATCGGCACCATCACGGGTCCCTCGACGAGCGGCGCGCGCCAGCCCTCGATCGTCTCGCGCAGCCTCGGGAAGTCGAGGGGGAGCCGCGGCGCGTTCTCGAGCCGACCGCCTTTGAGCGCTCGGGCCAGCTCTCCTTCCCCGACGGCCGGTCCGAGGACGACGGTCGTCGGGACCTCCGCGAGCTCGACGGTCGCGATCGTCTCCGCGATCGGCCGCGTGAGTTCCGGCACGACGAGCAGGCACTGGTCGGCCATCCCGATCGTGTTGAGCAGCGGGGAGAACTTGTCCGGGAACTGGGTCGGCTCCACGATCGTCGTGGCGTGCCCTTCGGTGACGGAATTGAAGAGCGTGAGGTCCGAGGCCGTCCCCTTCTTGCCGAGCTCCTTCGCGATGTCGGGGGCCCCGACGACCGCGACCGTCACGGAGCTGGTCATGATGCCTTTCCCGGGGACCTCGGGGCGACGACCGCGAGCACGATTTCCCCATCCTTCGCGTCGACCCTGACCTCGCTCCCGTCCCGGACCTCGCCCGCGAGCAGCTTCGCGGTGAGCGGGTCGACCACCATCCGCTGGATCGTGCGCTTGAGCGGCCGGGCACCGAAGGTCGGATCGAAGCCGTTCTGGGCGAGCAACGAGCGCGCCGCCGGGGTCGCCGAGAGTCGGACCCGACGGTCCTCGAGCCGCGCGGTGACCTGCGCGAGCTGGAGGTCGACGATCTGCTCGATCTCGGGTTCGGTCAGGGCGTGGAAGATCACCACCTCGTCGAGGCGATTCAGGAACTCGGGCCGGAACTGGGCGCGCAGCGCCGGCTCGAGGAGCTTTCGGCGTTCGTCGTCGCTCTTCGCCGCCGCGATCAGCTCCGAACCGAGGTTGCTCGTGAGGATGACGACGGTGTTGCGGAAATCGACCGTGCGGCCCTGTCCGTCGGTGAGCCGACCGTCGTCCATCAGCTGGAGGAGGAGGTTCATCACGTCCGGGTGGGCCTTCTCGACCTCGTCGAACAGGATCACCGTGTACGGCCGCGTCCGCACCGCCTCGGTGAGCTGACCTCCCTCCTCGTAGCCGACGTACCCGGGCGGGGCGCCGATCAGGCGGGCGACCGTGTGCTTCTCCATGTACTCGGTCATGTCGATCCGCACGAGCGATTTCTCCGAGTGGAAGAGGAACTCCGCGAGGGCCTTCGCGAGCTCGGTCTTCCCCACGCCGGTGGGTCCGATGAAGAGGAACGTGCCGATCGGACGGTTGGGGTCGCCGAGGCCCGAACGGGAACGGCGGACGGCCTTCGCGACGGCCGCAACCGCCTCGTCCTGGCCAACCACCCGCTTGCGGAGGGACTCTTCCATGCGCAACAGCCGGCTCATCTCGCCCTGGAGCAGCCGGGTCACCGGGACCCCGCTCCACTTCGAGACGACCAGCGCGACATCCTCCTCCGTGACCTCCTCGCGAAGCATGGTCGCCGACGCGGGGCCCTCGGCCTCCTTCGTCAGCGCGTCGATCTGCTTCTGGAGGTCCGGCACCGTCCCGTACCTCAGCCGCGCCGCCGCCTCGAGGTCGCCCGAGCGGGACGCCTGGTCTTCCTGAGCCTTCGCCTCCTCGAGCTGGGCGCGCAGCGCGCGGAGCTTTTCGACGTGCTCCTTCTCCCGCTGCCAGCGCACGAGGAGCCCTTTCTCCTTCTCCTTGAGGTTCGCGAGCTCCTTGTCGAGCGACTTGAGCCGTTCCCGGCTCGATGCATCCTTCTCGCGGGCGAGCGCCGTCCGCTCGATCTCGAGTTGGCGGATGCGCCGGGAGAGCTGGTCGAGTTCGCTGGGGCGGGAGTCGAGGTTCAGGCGCACCATCGACGCCGCCTCGTCGATCGCGTCGATCGCCTTGTCCGGAAGGTGTCGGTCGGGGATGTACCGGGCCGACAGGGTCGCGGCCGCCACCAGGGCCGAGTCGTGGATCCGGACCCCGTGATGCCGTTCGTAGCGCTCCCGGAGGCCGCGCAGGATGGAGATCGTGTCCTCGACGGTCGGCTCGGAGACCATCACCGGCTGGAACCGGCGCTCGAGCGCCGCGTCCTTTTCGATGTAGCGGCGGTATTCCTGGGTCGTCGTCGCACCGATGCAATGGAGCGTCCCCCGTGCGAGGGCGGGCTTGAGCAGGTTCGATGCATCGAGCGCTCCGCCCTCGGTCGCGCCCGCGTGGACGAGCGTGTGGAGCTCGTCGATGAACAGGATCACCTGGCCGTCCGAGCGCTCGACCTCCTTGAGGACCGCCTTGATCCGTTCTTCGAACTCGCCCCGGAACTTCGCTCCGGCGAGCAGGCTTCCGAGGTCGAGCGTGACGATGCGCTTTTCCCGAAGGGCATCGGGCACGTCCTTGGTCGCGATCCGCTGGGCGAGACCCTCGACCACCGCGGTCTTCCCGACCCCGGGGTCGCCCACCAGCACGGGATTGTTCTTGGTGCGCCGCGAGAGGATCTGGATCACGCGGCGGATCTCATCGTCCCGCCCGATCACGGGGTCGAGCTTACGCTCGCGCGCGAGCGACGTCAGGTCCTTTCCGTACTTCTCGAGCGCCCGGTACTGGGCCTCCTCGGTGCGGCTATCGACCGGGTGGTCGGGACCCCGTAGCTCCGCGAGGCTGGCTTCGACCGCGGCGCGTTTCACCCCGAACTCCTCGAGGAGGGTCCGGGCCGGGGTGGGGACCGAGAGGATTCCGAGCAGAAGCTCGTCCGCGGTCGTGTAGCGGTCCTTCCGCTTCGCGGCCTCGGCTTCCGCGGCGTCGATCACCTTCGAGAGGTCCCGGGAAAGGTACTGGTCGGAGGGGGCCACGTGGTCCGCGGTCGGCAGCTTCTGGAACCGCTCCGTGACCCGGGCGAGGAGCCGGTCGACCGGGACCTTGAGCCCCGCGAGGAGCGCGGCGGTGGGACTTTCGGCCGGATCGAGGAGGGCCGAGAGCAAGTGTTCCGGCTCGACCGATGGGTGACGCGATTCCGCGGCGCGCTGGAACGCCTTCTCCAACGCTTCCCGGGCGGCGTCCGTCAGCCGTTCGAGATGCATGCGCCAGCTGTCATCCGAGCGAGTCGATTTAAGGCCACCACCCGTCCCTCGGCCCGTGGCCGACCTTTCGGTCCGCTGTGCCGGCCTGCACCTGCGGAACCCGTTCCTCCTGGCCTCGGGGGTCTGGGGAGAGAGCGGCGAGTCCCTCGCGGGCGCTTTCCGCGCCGGCGCGGGCGGCGTAATCACGAAGTCGATCGGTTCCGTTCCGCGGCCGGGCTACCCGAACCCGACGATCGAGACGTACGCTACCTGGGGCCTCCTCAACGCGATGGGCCTGCCGAACCCGGGGATCGATGAGTACCCGCGCGAGATCGAGGTCGCGATCAAGGCCGGGGCCACGGTGATCGGCTCGGTCTTCGGCGGCGATGCCGACGAGTTCGCCCGGCTGTCCGCGCGGATGGCGGCGACCGGTGTGGTCGCGCTCGAACTCAATTTGAGCTGCCCCCACGCGGAAGGGTTCGGGACCGAAGTCGGAGGCACCCCGGCGGACGTGGAGCGGATCGTTCGCGCGGTGACGAAGGTCGTCTCGATCCCCGTCATCGCGAAGATCACCCCCAACACGAACGATCCCGCCGCGCTCGCCCTCGCGGCCGAACGCGGCGGTGCGGCCGCGGTGAGCGCGATCAACACCCTTCGCGCGATGGCGATCGACGTCCATCTCCGCCGGCCGGTGCTCTCGCACGGGCTCGGGGGACTGAGCGGCTCCGCGATCAAGCCGGTGGGCTTGGCCTGTGTCTGGAAGATCTTCGAGAAGGTCTCCATCCCCGTGGTCGGAGTCGGGGGGATCGCGAGCGCCCGGGACGCCCTCGAGTATGTGATGGCCGGGGCGCGCGCGCTCGAAGTCGGGACCCAGGTGACGTTCGAAGGGATCGGCGTGTTCACGCGGCTCCCGAAGGAGCTCTCGGCATTGCTCGACGAGCTCGGATTCGCCCGGCTCGAAGACGCGGTCGGGGTCGCGCACCGTGCGTCGTCGGTCCCGCGAGAATAGCCCGCGCGTCCGCGCCGCCGACCGAGCCGATATAACGAAGGGTCGCTAGCCGGACCCCGTGCGCTCGGTCGTCACGGTCTCGGAGCGGGTCACCGAGACGCCCTCGACGGTGACCCTGCGCTTTCCGTACGCCCCGGCCGCCGACCCCGGCCAGTTCGTCATGGTCTGGCTGCCGGGCGACGACGAGCTGCCGATGTCCCTTTCCTTCACCGAGGGCCCCTCGAAGGGCGTGACGATCAAGGCGATGGGGAGCTCCAGCCGGCGGGTGCAGTCGATCCGGGTCGGTGACCCGATCGGGATCCGCGGCCCCTACGGCAACCGGTTCGACCTGTCGCCGAAGCGCATCCTGATCGTCAGTGGCGGCTCGGGTGCGGCGGTGCTCGCCCCGGCCGCGGAGCAGGCGATCGCGCGGGGAGGCTCGGTCACCGTGGCGCTCGGGGCGACCCGGGCCCCGGAGCTGCTGTTCAAGGAACGGTTCCGCGCGATGGGGGCTCGTGTCGAGGTGGCGACCGACGACGGTTCGGAAGGCGCCCACGGGTTCGTCACGGCCGTTGCGGAGCGCCTCCTCGGGTCCGAGCCGTTCGACGCGGTCTGGACGTGCGGTCCCGAGGTGATGATGAAGAAGGTGATCGTCGCCGCGGACGCCCGTTCGGTCCCGGTCTTCTGTTCGATGGAGCGGCACATGAAGTGCGCCCTCGGGATGTGCGACGCGTGCGCCCTCGGACCGTACCATGTCTGCGTCGACGGTCCGGTCTTCGCCGCGGAGCGACTTCGCTCGGTCCCCGATTTCGCGACGTTCCATCGGGACTCCTCGGGGCGTCGCCTCCCGTTCTGAGCTTTCGCTCGGGGGTTTCGTCCGTTCGTCATCCGCCGGGCGCTCGCGAACGGCCCACCATCTTTATGCGAACGGCTCTCTACAAGGGCGGGTCGGAGGTATCGTGAAGGTCATCGTCGTGAGCGGCGGGGTGATTTCGGGCCTCGGGAAGGGGATCACGACCTCCTCGCTCGCTCGGCTTCTGAAAGCGCGCGGCATCCCCGTGACGATCGTCAAGATCGACCCCTACCTCAACGTCGATGCGGGCACGATGAACCCGTACCAGCACGGCGAGGTCTTCGTGCTCGACGACGGTACGGAGGCCGACCTCGACCTCGGCAACTACGAGCGGTTCCTGGGCCAGAGCCTCGTCGGAACGCACAACCTCACGACCGGGAAGATCTACCGCGCGGTCATCGAGAAGGAACGGCGCGGCGACTACCTCGGCAACACCGTTCAGATCATCCCCCACGTCACCGGGGAGATCAAGCGCACGATCCGGGAGGTGTCGCAGGCCGCCGGGGCCGAAGTCGTCCTGGTCGAGGTGGGCGGGACCGTCGGTGACATCGAGTCGATGCCGTTCCTCGAAGCCCTGCGCGAGCTCTCCTACGAGCTCGGCGAGGGCCATATGGCGTTCGTCCACACGACCCTCGTGCCGGTCGTCGGTCCCGTCGGGGAGCCGAAGACGAAGCCGACGCAGCACTCGGTGCGCGAGCTGCGGGCGATCGGGATCCGCCCGAACATCATCATCGCCCGGGGTCCGCTCCCGCTCTCCGCCGACATCAAGGCGAAGATCTCGCTCTTCTGCGACGTGCCGCCGGAAGCGGTCATCTCGGTGCCCGACCAGCCCGTGATCTACGAGGTGCCGCTCGTCCTCGAGGCCCAGGGCGTCGGCCAGATCCTCACGCGGATCCTCGGTCTCCCCGAGCGGCCGCCCGACTACGGGGCGTGGAAGGAGTTCCTTGCCACGTACCGCCGGTGCGAAGGGTCCGTCGAGATCGCGGTCGTCGGGAAATACACCGAGCTGCGCGACGCCTACCTCTCCCACTCGGAGGCCTTCCACCACTGCCAGGGGTCGCTCGGGGTCGAGGTCCGCCTCCAATGGTACGACTCCGAGGACATTCCGAAGAACCCGTCGTTGCTCGCCCGCCTGCAGCGCTCGGACGGCATCATCGTCCCGGGCGGCTTCGGCGCGCGGGGGATCGAAGGGAAGATCCGGGCGATCGAGGTCGCCCGCACGAGCGGCATCCCGTACCTGGGCATCTGCTACGGATTCCAGCTCGCCGCGATCGAGACCGCCCGCAACCTGATGGGCCTCTCGAAGGCGAACACGACCGAGGTCGACGCGACCACCCCCGACCCGGTGGTCTGCATCCTCGAAGAGCAGAAGTCGCTCCACGAGCTCGGCGGCACGATGCGGCTCGGCGCCCAGCGCGTCCTCCTCTCGGCCGGCTCGAAGGTCGCCGGTCTCTACGGCAAGGGCGAGATCTGGGAACGCCACCGGCACCGTTTCGAGATCAATCCGAAGTACATCGAGGCGCTCGCCACGCACGGCCTCGCCGTCACGGGCCTGAGCGTCGACGGCCGCGTCGAGGTCCTCGAGAGCCCGAGCCACCCGTTCTTCATCGGGGTCCAGTTCCACCCCGAGTTCCTCTCCCGTCCCGAGGCGCCCCACCCGCTCTACATGGGGCTCGTCCGGGCGGCCCTCGCCCGCAAGGAGGTCGCGTCCCCTGTCGCTCCCGCGCCGGCTCTCGCGTGAGCTCAAGGAGCTGGACGGCGCGGTCGTCCGGATCTCGGGCCACCTCGAAGACTACCGCGCTCTCGGCGGCGTCGCGTTCGCGCTCGTTCGGGACGGGTCCGGCACGTCGCAGGTCACCCTGAAGAAGGGAACGACCGACCCCGCGCTGTTCGCCCTCTTCGCCGACCTGCCGCGCGAATCCGTGGTCTCCGTGGAAGGGAAGGTCAACCGCTCGGAGCGGGCGAACCGAGGGGTCGAGCTCCTGCCGAGCGCCGTGACCGTGATCGCGCGCGCCGAGGTCCCGTTGCCCCTCGGGGTCGTCGACAAGGTGGGGGCCGACCTCGACACCCGGCTCAATCACCGCGTCCTCGACCTGCGAAAACCGGCCGTGCGGGCCGTCTTCGAGATGCGCACGAGCCTGCTCGCCGGGTTCCGCGCCGCCTTCCTCGCCCGGGGGTTCCTCGAGGTGGATACCCCGAAGCTCCTGCGGCAGGGGGCGGAGGGGGGCGCGACCCTGTTCTCCGTCGACTACTTCGACGGGAAGGCGTACCTCGCCCAGAGCCCGCAGCTCTACAAGCAGATGCTGATCGGAGCGGGGTTCGAGCGGGTCTTCGAGATCGCGCCCGCCTTCCGCGCCGAACCGTCCGATACCTTCCGCCACCTGACGGAGTTCTCGAGCCTCGACGCGGAGATGGGGTTCATCGACTCGGTCGAGGACGTTCGCGCGGCGCTCGAGGGGATCGTCGTCGACACGTTCGCGGCCGCTCGTCGGGACCTCGAGGCGCGGGCGAACCCGCTCGCCGCCCGGATCCCCACCCCGAAGACGCCGTTCCCGCGCCTCCCGTTCGCGACGTGCGTGGAGTGGCTCGGTCGCCCGGGTTCGGAAGACGACCTCGGCACCGAGGACGAGAAGGCGGTGGGGGAGCGGATCGGCCGCGAGCTCGGCGCCGAGCTCTATTTCATCACGGACTACCCGACCGCGATCAAGGCGGGGACGTTCTACGCCCAGCGGCAGGACGCGAACCCGCGTCTCACGAACTACTTCGACCTCGGATTCCGCGGTCTCGAGATCGCGAGCGGCGGGGCCCGCGAGCACCGGCTCGACCATCTTACTGCGAACATCGCCGCCGCGGGCCTGACGCCGGAAAAGTTCCCCGGGTACCTCGAGGCGTTCCGGTTCGGCATGCCCCCGCACGGCGGCTGGGGGCTCGGCGTCGACCGGGTCGTCCAGATGCTGGCGGGGCTCTCCAATATACGGGAGGCCCGCCTCTTCCCCCGCGACCGCTACCGGCTCGACCCGTAGCGAAGGTTCGTCGAATGGTCGCTTCAAGGAGGACCCTCCCCGCGCCGCCCGAGCTCCAGAGTCGGTGGGCTTCGGTGCTCGAGGAGGGCGGATTCCGTCCCCGGATCCTCCAGCTCCACGACCGGTTCCCCGAGGAGCGGTCCCTCGAGGTCCCCTTCTCGGTCGTCGACGCGGCCGATACGCCGCTCGCGGACCTCCTCCTCGAACGGCCGGAGGAGGTCACCGATGCGGGGATCCGCGCGATGAAGGAGCTCCTCCCCGTGGCGGGCTCCGAGGCGGAACAGCTGCGCTTGCGGGTGGTCGAACTTCCGCCGACCGCGCATCGGGCGGTCCGGGGGATCCGGGAATCCGACCTCAATCGGTTGGTCGCGCTCGACGGGATCGTGCGGCGGGTGAGCGAGGTGCGCCCCCAGATCCGCGACGCGATCTTCGAATGCGTCTCGTGCCGTACGAAGTTCCACGAATGGCAGGACGAGACCTCGCTCGTCTTCCGCGAACCGCTCGAATGCCCCGAATCGCAGGGCGGCTGCGGGAAGACCCAGGGCCGGACCCGGTTCCGGCTGGTCGCGGAGGAATCGACCTACGTGGACGCGCAGCGGATCGAGATCCAGGAACACCCCGAGACGCTGAAGCACGGGGCGCACCCCCAGGGGATGTCGGTGCTCCTCCTCGAGGACCTCACGGGGAAGGTCCTGCCGGGGAACCGGATCGTCCTGAACGGCGTCCTGAAGAGCTTCCAGCGGGCGAGCGCGTCGAAGAGCGGCGTCGTCCGCAACACCACGTTCGACCTGATGGTCCTCGGCAACTCCTTCGAGTCGAAGACCCGCGAGTACGAGGAGATCGAGATGACGCCGGACGACCTTCGGCTCATCGAGCAGTTCCGGGGCGACCCCACGGTCATCGACAAGATCGTCCTCTCGCTCGCGCCCACCATCAAGGGGATGGAGGAGGAGAAGGAGGCGATCGCCCTCCAGCTCTTCGGCGGGGTCGAGAAGAAGCACGCGGACGGGATCCGCGTCCGCGGCGACATCCACGTTCTCCTCGTCGGCGACCCCGGGACGGCGAAGAGCCAGCTCCTCCAGTACATCGCCAAGGTGGCGCCCCGCGGGATCTACACCTCCGGGAAAGGGGCGAGCGCCGCGGGCCTCACCGCCGCCGCCGTGAAGGACGACTTCGCCGGCGGCCGCTGGGTGCTCGAGGCGGGCATGCTGGTGCTGGCGGACGGCGGCATGGCGGTCATCGACGAGCTCGACAAGATGAGCCCCGAGGACCGCTCCGCGATGCACGAGTGCCTCGAACAGCAACAGGTCTCGATCGCGAAAGCCGGGATCACCTCCACGCTCAACGCCCGCTGCCCCGTGCTCGCGGCGGCGAACCCGAAGTGGGGCCGCTTCACGAACGACCGCACGGTCGCGGAGCAGCTCGACCTTCCCCCGACCCTGCTCTCCCGGTTTGACGTCATCTTCTCGATCCGCGACATCCCGGACCAGGCGAAGGACCGCACCCTCTCGCACAAGATCCTCGCGTCGGCCCGCGAGGTCGAGCACCCGGGGGTCTTCGCCGAGTTCGCGGGGCCGGGCGGCTCGCCGTTCCCGCCGGAGCTTCTCAAGAAGTACATCGCCTTCGCCCGCCGCACCGTCCGGCCGACGCTGGCGCAGCCCGCGCTCGACGCGATCGAGAACTACTACGTCAAGGTCCGGCGGCAGGGCGAGGAGCCGAACGCCCCGGTGCCCATCACCGCGCGTCAGCTCGAGGCGCTCGTCCGCCTGAGCGAGGCCGCCGCGAAGGCGCGGCTCTCGAACGAGGTGGGGATCGAGGATGCCGAGCGCGCGATCCACGTCATGGACAGCTTCCTGCGCCGCGTCTCGATGACCGACGAAGGGAAGCTCGACATCGACCTGACGCAGACCGGCGTGAGCCACAGCCAGCGCGAGCGCATGGACATCGCGATGCGGATCATGCGCGAGCTCCAGGGCGACAGCGCCGGGGTCTTTACCCTCGAGCAGTACCGCGAGGCCACGGAGAAGGCCGGGATCACCGCGGCCCGCGCCGATTCGATCATCCAGACGATGCGCAACCAGGGCGAGATCATCGAGCCCCGCCCGAACCAGTTCCAGCTCGTCCGCTTCTGACGGACGGCGTGCCCGCTTTATCCCCCGCGGGCCCTTTGGAATCCGAGCGTTGGAGGTCACCGTGGACGACGGGCTCGTGATGCGGGTGCACCGGGTGCGCTCGGAGTTCGTGGTCGCGGCGTGCGACGCGGACCTGATCGGCCGCGACCTACCGGTCGGCGACCGGGGCCGGACCGTCAAGATCTCGAGCCACTTCTACGGCGAGCGCCGGGTGACCCGCGAAGAGCTCCTCTGGGCCCTGCAGCGCGCCACGATCGCGAACCTGCTCGGCGAGCGGGTGCTCAAGGTCGCGGTCGAAGGCGGGTTCGTCGCCGCCGAAGGGATGGGGACGCTCGGGGGCGTGCCGCACGCCGAGATCTTCGCGATGACCGGTTGAAACCCCCCACCGACCCCCACCGCGAACCTTACGAGGGCGCTTGTCCGTACTTCGGGCTCACGGGGGCCGGCCATGACCGAAGGGGAGTTCTGTGTCGTCTGCGGCGCGACCGACCGGCCGCTGGTCGACGGGGTCTGCGCGGAGTGCGCGGCCGACCGCACGACCCTGCTCTCGGCGCCGAAGCGGGCGGTCGTGACGCTCTGCCCGCACTGCGGCGCCCGCGAGGTCGGAGCGCACTGGGACCGCCAGGGGACGACCGCGATCCTGACCGCCGAAGACCTGAACCCGTTCCTCGTCGTGCCCGCCGAGGTCGGGGTCCGTCGGGTAGAATGGGACGAGATCTCCGCCACCGCCACCGTGCGCGAGTACCTCGGCCACGCCCGCGTGCGCTTCCGCGGCATCGAGCGCGATGTCGACGTGCCGCTCTCGGTGCGTACAGTCCACAAGAGCTGCCCCGAGTGCAGTCGTCGTAGCGGGAAGTACTACACCGCCATCGTTCAACTACGCGGGCCCGCCGAGGGGCGGCCCGAGAAGGCGATTCCGCTGCGGGCGCGCCTCGAAGAGGAGTGGGTCCGCCTCGTCCGCGAGATGCGACCGGATTGGCGCAAGGCGGTCTCGTGGCGGGAAGAGCTCCCCGAGGGCTGGAACTGCTTTTTCGCCGACTCGCTCGCGGCCCGCTCCGTCGCGAAGCTCGCGAAGCAGCGCTTCGGCGCGACCCTCAAGGAATCGTCGAGCCTCGTCGGCCGCAAGAACGGCCAGGACCTCTACCGCGTGACGTTCTGCTTGCGGTTCCCGCGACGCTCGACCGAGGACGCGCACCCAGTCCCGGCGGACGACGTCGGCGGCGCCGTGGAACAATAGACTTAAGAAGCAATCCTCCCGTCGAGGCTCCCGGTAGCGGGGGCACTCCTCCATGAGCAAAAGCGGCATTCTCCGGCGACACCACGGGTCCGATACACTGGAAGAAGGAACGTTTCTCGACCTCGGAGCGATGAGCTTCGAGGACGAGGCCGGCGCGCTCGCCGGCCAGAAGGGAACGGTCCGTTTGGCCGAGATCCTTCGTTTCGAGGACCTGCACGGCGTCTCGAAGCTCGCCTACCAGGGCGACATCGTTCTGCTCGACTACACGTCCATCGCGAACGACCAAATGGCGGTCAAGCGGATGAGTGTAGACCTCAAGAACATCGCGAAGGATACGGGGGGCGATGTCGCTGGTATCGCAAAGAACCTGCTTGCCATCACGCCCGCCGGAATCCGTATCGACCGACAGAAGATCCGACCCTCGTTCTAGGCCGACCGAGGACCGATGAAGGTCCAGGTCGACCGCCGCGACGGCCTCACGGCCGCGGCGGACGTCACGGCGAGCGGCGTCTTCGAACGCCCCGAGAAGGACGATACGTTCCCGCGGTCGCTCCAGAAAGAGGACGAAGCGACCAAGGGACTCGTCAAGGCGGCCTGGACGGCGAAGGAGATCAAGGGAAAGAGGAAGGAGCTCACCGTCTTCCACCGGCCCGACGGCAAGGGCCGGATCGCCATCATCGGACTCGGACCCCGCGCCAAGTTCACCGCCGACACGGTGCGGCGGGCCGCGGCGGAGGTCGTCCGCGGGCTGAAAGGGAAGGGCGCGCGCACGGTGGCGTTCCGTCTGGGCTCGTTCGTGGCCGACAATGTCCACAGCGAGGCCGCGGTCGCGGCCCTCACGGACGGCGCCGTGCTCGGCAACTACGAGTTCACGAAGTACAAGTCGACGACCGAGGGGGGCGTCGAGGAAACGAGCATCCACCTCGGGGAGGAGTTCTCGCGGGACGAGGCGGCGCTCAAGAAGGTCACGAACGCCCAGGCGACCCTCGACGACGTGGTCGTCTGGACGCGGGACATCGCGAACCTGCCCGCCGACACCGCCTCTCCCGAGCGTCTCGCCGAGGAGGCCCTCGCGCTCGGCAAGGAGTTCGGGCTCAAGGTCACCGTCTTCGACGAGAAGAAGCTCGCCGAGATGGGCTGCGGGGGCATCCTCGGCGTCGGCAGCGGGTCGACGAGCCATCCCCCCCGAATGATCATCCTCGAGTACCCGGGCGGCGCCCGGCGCGGTCGCACGGTCGCGGTGGTCGGAAAGGGGATCACGTTCGACTCGGGCGGCATCTCGATCAAGCCGTCGCTGAGCATGCAGGAGATGAAGTTCGACAAGTCGGGCGCGGTCGCCGTGCTCGGCATCCTGCGCGCGGCGGCGACGCTCAAGGTGCCTCCGCGCGTGATCGGCGTCATGTGCTGCGCCGAGAACGTCCCGAGCGGGACCTCCTACCGGCCCGGCGACGTGCTGCGTTCGTTCAACGGGAAGACGATCGAGGTCCTCAACACGGACGCGGAAGGCCGCCTCGTGCTCTCGGACGGGCTCGGCTACGTCGTGAAACAGTACCGCCCCGACGAGGTCATCGACCTCGCGACGCTCACGGGCGCCCAGGTGATGGCCCTCGGCGACGACACGGCCGGACTCGTCTCGAACGACGACAAGCTCGCCCAGGGACTCCTGCTCGCCTCCGCGGCGACGGGCGAACCGGTCTGGCGGATGCCGCTCACCGACTTCCACCGGGAACTCGTGAAGAGCGACATCGCGGACGTGCGCAACTCGACCGAGATCCCGGTCGCCGGCATGCTCACCGCGGCCGCCTTCCTGGAGTCGTTCGTCGGCACCACGGCATGGGCCCATCTCGACATCGCCGGTCCCGCCTACACGACCTCGAAGACGCGCAAGTATCAGCCCGCGTACCAGAACGTCGGCGCCACCGCGTTCGGCGTGCGCCTCGTCACCCGGTACCTCGAGGCGGCGCCGCCGAAAGGATAGGTCGGTCCCGCTCGGCCGCCGTACGGCGGCGAGCAGGGTGCGGGCGACCTAGTTCGCGACGATCTGCACGCTCTCGCCGCCGTGCCGGGTAGAACGTGGGCGCACTTCGCAGAAGAGCGGGGTGTGGTAGCCGCCGCCGGTGATCAACGCGGTGCCGACCGGGAGCGACTGGATCATCTCCGTCATCCCGTTCGTGAGCCCCTCGATCGACTGCGTGATCGCCTTCAGGTCGAGCGGGTTCGTCACCTGGAGGATCAGTTGCGTGTTGCACTGCGACAGCACGCTCTTGTCGATCCGGGCCGGCCGCTGGGTGACGATGCACAGACCGAGACCGAACTTCCGTCCCTCGCTCGCGATGTTCTTCAGGACCCGCGAGCAGGTCACCTGACCCTGTTGCGGGGCGAAGTTGTGCGCCTCCTCGACGACGAGGAAGAGCGGCGGGATCTTCCCCTTCTTCCGGTTCTCGAACAGCGTCGAGGCGATCCGGGCGACCACGAGCTCCTGGACATCCGGCGCCGCTCCGCGCAGGTTGATGAGGGTCGCCTCGCCCTTCTTGACGAGGTCGTTGAGGCTCGTTCCCTGCGGCCCGAGGAGTTTCGTCTGCTCCACGTACTCGAGCCGTTCGTGGAGCGTCTCCGCGATGTTGCCCTCCCCCGCTTCGGCGCCGCGGACGAGGTCGTGGATCGTGAAGTCGGGGTTCGCTACGCTGACGCGCTCGATGAGCTGGCGCAACGGGGCGAGGAACGTCTTCACGTTCGTGAGCCCCATGAAGACGAGGAGGTCGCGCGGGTCGAGGTGCCGCAGGGAGAAAGTGAGCGGCTTCGCGGTCGGGTTCAACGCGACGTCCGGGGAGAACTCCTGGAGCTGCTTCGCAAACCCCTGGGCGGAGACCCCGAAGCGCGCGTGCACCCCGTTCGGTTCCGCGGCGACCCGAAGCGAGCCGTACTCGCCGTGCGGGTCGATGATGATGCAGGTCACGTGATGGCGAAGGAGCTCCTCGATCAGCACGCCGAGAAGGTAGCTCTTCCCGCCGCCGGTCTTCGCGAGGACGCTCACGTGACGCTGGACGAGCGCATTGATGTCGAGCTCCACGTGGATCGTGTGGTTCCGCAACATCCCGACGTAGGCGCCCGAGTTGGGCCGGTGCTTCAGACCGAGCACCTCGGCGATGAGGGGGTCCTCCGCACGGAACACGTGGGCGCCGGGGCGGAACGGGATCGTCGGGAGCTTCACGAGCCCCTGGCCATCGCGGTATCCGATGATGCGCGCGACCCCGAGAAGGTTCTCGTGGATCGGCGTCTCCTCGGTCGGCTTGAGGTGCCCGGCCGCCTCGAGGCCGAGGTCGCTTTTGCGCTTCAGGTCGTCCAGCTGGCAGAGGACCTTTCCGTGGACCTCGTCGTCGACCGCGAGGTAGTCGCCGCGCTCGACCGGTTGTGCGAGGCTGATGTGGAACTGACCCAGTCCGACGTCCCCGTAAATGCGGCCGACCTCGTCCACGACGCGAATCATCGAGAGCCGCGGTTATTAGACTGACGCGGCAAGAGAAACCGTCGTCCGTCCGCGCTCGGAAGCCTTTATATCGCGCACTCCTGTCGAAACTCTCCCCGACACTGAGCCAGTTCCCCGGCGGAGCGGTGGCCTTGAGCGATGCGATCGAAGAGCTAGAACGGAAGCGGGCGGAGTCCAACGCGAAAGCGGACGAATCGCGCGCGAAGCGCGACCGGCTGAACGCGGAGGCCCGCGCGACCGCGGAGAACCGGTCCCGCATCCTCGACGAGCTCCACGACAAGAGCGCGGAAGCGCAGGACCACCGACGCCTGCGCGACACGTTCAACACGCAGGTGCGCGAGGAAAAGCGCCTGCGCGAGGAGTGGAACCGAAAGCTGCAGGAGCTCGGCGACCGGGTCCAGGAACTGAAGCGCAACCGCCAGCCCCGGCCGGGCGCGGTGCCGGTCTGGCGACTCCGCAAGGAGCTCAAGGAACTCGAATTCCGTCACATGACGACCGCCCTCACGGGCGACCAGGAGAAGCGGCTCATCGAGGAGATGAAGCGCCTCGAGGCCGGGATCCGCGACCAGGACGAGCAGCTCCGGCAGGACCCCGAGGTCGAGCAGACCCTGAAGGCGTTCGCCGAAGCCCGGACCGAGGCGGAGAACCACCACGCCGCGGTCGGGAAGCTCGCCGAGGACGCGCAGAAGGAGCACGAGGCGATGGTCGCGCTCTACGAGTCCGTCGACGGTCTCCGCCGGCAGGCCGACGAGGTCCAGGCGCACCTGCTCGAGGTGAAGGGACAGGCCGACGAGGCTCATCGGGCCCACATCGCGGCGATCGAGGAGGTCCGCGACATCGAGAAGCTCCTCTACGCCGCTCGCGGCGGCCGCGCCCCGCAGACCTGGGGCGAAGCCGAGCCGCCGAAGGAGGAGGACTTCCTCGCCCGGCTGAAGAAGGGCGAGAAGGTCTCGACCGAGGACCTGCTCGAGCTCCAGAAGACCGGGCGTTCGTGAGCCGGCCGCGACCGTGACGCTTTCCTACGGTTCCCAGGAGATAGAGGCGGTCCTCTTCGACCTCGACGACGTCCTCGTGCCGTTCCAGACCCCCGCGGCCTGGCAGTGGGCGTGGAAGCCCCAGGGGCCGGTCCTCGGGGAACGCCGGGTGAAGGCCGCCGTTCGTCGTGCGCTCAAGGCCTGGGACCGGCGCCGCTGGCAGGGGCTCACCGGAAAGGCCCCGCCGGCGGACGTGGAGGCCCTGAAGTCGCACCTCGCGAACACGCTCGCGACCATCGCGGGCCACTCCCTCCCGCCGGTCGAGACGGAGGCGGTCGTCCGACGGATGCTGAAGCCGGCCGGTGAGGTCGAACGATATCCGGACGTTCCGCGCGTCCTCGAGCGGTTGCGCGGGCGCGCCGTGAAGGTGGGCGCGCTCACGCCGTTGCCGGCGGAGTCGGCGCGTTGGCTGCTCCACCGCTGCGGGATCCCCGAAACGCTGCTCCTCGTCACGGGCGACGGCCCCGGACCGACGCTCCCGGACAAGGCCGCGTTCCGGGCCGCCCTCGATGCCCTCGGGACTCCGGCGGAGCGCACCGCGTACGTCGGGGACCTCTTCTGGAGCGACGTCCGGGCCGCCGCGCGCGCCGGGCTCGCCTCGGTGCTCCTCGATCGGAGGGACGCGTGGCCGAAAGTGCTCACAGGGCGGTCGACCACGCTGGACGAGCTCGAATCGACGCTCGCGCCGGGCGGCTCGCCGCAGGAGTCCGAGGGAGCCGACGGCGAGCGGGAGGGCGACGGCGCGCCCACGAACTGAGAACATATATACGGCGCACGGCGGTGGGCCCCCGTCCATGCGATCGGTCAAGGTCGACCAGGCGGAGCTCCGTCAGATCAAGGAGCTGTACGAGGGCGTGATGTCGCACGCCTGTCACGGGCTCTTTTTCAAAGAAGGATCGGTCATCGGCTCGGGGATGGCCGAAGAGGCGCTCAAGGACCGGGCCCACTACTTCGACCGGGTGGCCCACATCCTGAAGGAGCGGGGGTGGGTCGAGGAGATCACGTTCGCCGAGCCCGAAGTGATCGTGAAGGGGTCGATCGAGGTCGCGCCGAGCGACATCCCGACCTGCCACCGCCTCCGGGGGATGCTCCGCGAGTTCTACGAACGTTTTAAGGGGGGGCGCGTTAAATGCACTGAAGAGATGTGCAGTAGCACCGGGCCCTCCGAGTGCCGCTTCCGGATCGAGGAGCTGTAGGAGGGAAAACAGATGATGGCGACGGGCAACGTAGGGGCAGTGGTAAAGGACCTCAAGACCCGCATCGGGGGGATCGCCACCGCGTTGGTCTCCCGGGACGGGCTCGTTCTCTATGCCGATGTGCCCGCGGGCGTCTACACCGAGACGTTCGCGATCATGTGCGCGACCATTCTCGGGGCCGCCGCCACCGCCAACACCGAGCTCAACCGAGCACCCCCCGAGCGGATCGTGATCGAGGGCAACGACTCGAAGACCATCATCGTCGGGAGCGGGAAGAAGGCGCTCCTCGTGGCGGTCGTCGACCAGACGGCGGACCTCACGAAGGTGCTCGCCGAGGTCGTCAAGGTCGCGGACCTCCTCAAGGCGAACTGAACTCGACGCGCGGGACGTTTTCCCGTTCACGTCGGCTTCGCGTTGTTCGGCGCTCGTCCGTTCGGGGCCGAGGTCAATCGTCGGTCCCCGCCCGTCAGCACGCGGGTCGCGTATCCCGCGATCGCCGCCGTCAGCCGAAGCCAGGCCACGAGGCCTTTCTGGCCGGAGATCAGCTGTCGGACCCGGTAGCGGCTCCACAGACGTCCCTGCTTCTCGGTGAGCTGCTTTCGGCCGTAGCCGTTCCAGAACGCCTGCATGAGGAACCGGACCAAGGTCGTGCGCACGTGGTGGTAGACCACCGCGTCCGGCGCGTAGGCGATCGCGGCCCCGGCGAGGACCGCGCGCATGTTGAGGTCGATATCTTCTGCGGTGATGAACCGAGGGTCGAACCCCCCGAGCCGCTCGAACAGTTCGCGCCGGTAGGCGAGATTGCACGAGGGGTAGGTGACGTCGTACCCCTCCTCGTACAGTTCCACGCGCTCCAGGCGGGCGAACCGGGGTCGTCCGACCGTGACGGTCCGCCCGGCCACGACCGGCCCCTTCGGGAACGCCGCGCGCAGCTTCGCGAGCCACTGGGAATCGGCGAAGCAATCGCCGTCGATGAACGCGACCCATTCGCCGCGCGCCTCGCGGACGCCGAGGTTCCGACCGACCCCGCGCGAACCGCGACGCTCGAAGACGCGCAGGAGCCCCGGGTGGCGCTGCGCGAACCCTTCCGCGCGCTCGCGGGTGCCGTCGCGGCTCTGCGCGTCGACCAGGACGATCTCGTACGGCCCGTCCTGCGAGACGAGACTATCGAGCAGGTGGCCGATGTGCGGCGCCTCGTTGCGGACGGTGATGACGACCGAAACGAGCGCGGGCGCGGTGGGATTACTTCCCAATTTCCATCACGACGACGTCCTTGACCGCGCGCATGCTCTTGAAAGGGAGCACGAGCCGGCCCGACGCATCGCTCTGGAAGAGGCGCTGTTCCACGTCCTCGCTCGGGGTGACGAGGACGTGCGCGATCCCGCCGGTCAACGTGTCGACGACGAAGTTGTCGATCATGCCCAGGATCTGGCCGTCGTTCGTCATCACGGTCTTTCCTCGGAGTTCGGTGAGGAACTTGCGCATAGGGATGGGCCTCGAGCGCCGATGGCGGCGGGGCGTATTTAACCGTTCGTGGGTACAGGAAGCGCGCGCGCGACGCGATCGCCCGCCGGTGGAACGGGCCCGGCGCTCGGAGGAGTTCCCACGCCGGCAACGCTTATATGAGCCACCCGGGTCGAGGCCTCCTCGCCCATGGCCCATCCCATTCCTAAGGAGAATTCCGAGCTCGTTCGGCTCATCGTCGAGCTGCGCCGGGCGGCACGCTCGAACAAGGCGCCGATCTGGGCGTCGGTCGCGGACCGGCTCGAACGGCCCCGCCACCAGGTGACGCCCGTCAACGTCGGCCACTTGGACCGCCTCACCGAGGCCGGCGAGACCGTCGTCGTTCCGGGAAAGCTCCTCGCCTTCGGGCCGCTCTCGAAGAAGCTCACCGTCGCCGCGTTCTCCTATTCGAAGGACGCGCGCACGAAGATCCACGCCGCCGGTGGCGTCGCGATCACCGTCCACGACCTCCTCAAGGTCAAGCCCGACGGGGCAGGGGTGCGGCTCTTTGCCTGATGCTCCCGAGCCGACGCCGAAGCTCGTCGACGCGAGCGGCCTCGTCCTCGGCCGCGCGGCGAGCCTCATCGCAAAACGCCTCCTGAACGGGGAAACGATCGTCGTGGTCAACGCGGAGAAGAGCGTGGTGACGGGCGGTCGCACCCAGGCGATCGCGCACTACACCGAAGCTCGCGCCCGCGGCTCGGTCCGAAGCGGACCGCACTTTCCGCGCTACCCCGACCGGATCTTCCGGCGGACCGTCCGCGGCATGCTACCCCATCTCCAGACCCGCGGCAAGGTCGCCTTCCGCCGCCTCGAAGTCTACATTGGCGTGCCGGCCGAATACGCGGGCCGGCCGACGGAGACGCTCGAGGACGCGAAGGCACGCCCTACGCTGCGACCCCCGGTCACCCTCGCCGAGATCACGAAGCTGTTGGGGGCCCGCATTTGAAGGCGCCCCAGGTCGTCCTCGCCACGGGGAAGCGCAAGGCGGCGGTCGCGCGCGCCACCGTGCGCAAGGGGATGGGCCGGGTGCGTTTCAACGACCGGCCGATCGAGCTCGTCGAGCCCGAACTGATCCGTCTCAAGGTCCAGGAGCCGCTCTTGATGGTCGGAGATCGAGCGAAGAATCTCGACATCACCGTCCAGGCGTCCGGCGGCGGCTACGTCGGCCAGGCGTCCGCGGCACGGACGGCGGTCGCCCGGGGCCTGATCACCTGGCTCAAGGACGATCAGTTGAAGGAGATGTTCAAGCACTACGACCGCTCGCTGCTCGTGAACGACCCGCGCCGCAAGCTCCCGAAGCGTCCGGGCGGCCGCGGGGCGCGCGCTCGCCGGCAGAAGTCGTACCGCTGAGCTTCGGAGGAAGAACCCCATGACGATGATGGTACCGGTCCGATGCTTCACCTGCGGCGCCGTGATCGGTCAGCACTGGGACGAGTACCGGGAACGGACCGCCCGCGGCGAGCCCGCGGGGGCCGTCCTGGATGCCCTCGGACTCAACCGCTACTGCTGCCGACGGATGCTGCTCACGCACGTCGACCTCCTCGATGAGGTCGGACCGTACGGATAGTCGCTTGACCTCTTCCGCACCGGTCGGCCCGACGCGTTGAAGGCTCGCGGACGGCAAACGCGTGGTTCGTGAGGGAGACGTACGCGGCCCGCATCGAGCCCTCGGGACGGGCGCCCTCGGCCCGCTCGGAGCCCGATTCATCACTTTCCCGCGATGAGGTGACGACCCGGGTGCCCAGAGACCCGATATGGAAGATGGGCCCTAGGAACCGCCGCCCCCTGGCGAGTCCGCCGGAAGCGGCGCTCTGGAAGGAAGGGGAAAAGGTTGGTCGACGCGGCGCCCGGGTGGGGCGACCTTACTTCTCGTCTTCGTCCTCGTCGTCTTCGTCGGCCGGGCGCTTCGAGCGCTCCAGGACCGAGCGGCCGGACCCGCCCTTCGGGGTGCCCTTACGGGAGCGGCGGCGGTAGTAGAGGACCAGCAGGAACAGCACCACGACCACGGCGACCGCGATCGCGACGTACTCGAGCAGTTGGGTCGTCGGGTTCGGCCCGATCGAGATCGACTGCGAGGCCACGCCGGGACCGTTGTGGTAGTCGCCCGCGAACTCGTTGCTCGCGGTCACGTTCGCGTAGAGCACGTAGTTACCCGTGATCACGGGGGTCCAGGAGACCACCGCGCGCACCGTCACGTTCCACGCGAGGCTCCCGATCGACCCGGTCGCAAACGGACTGGACGCCGGGACGCCCGGCGAGGTGTAGTTGTAGAACCGGACGGATTCGGGCGAGCTGCCGATGTAGATCCGGTTGCCGGTACCCGTCGGGGAGAGCAGGTAGAACGTCACCTGGACGCCCATCGCGGTCGAAAGTTTGCCGCCGCCCACGGTGACGTTCACCCAGTAGGTGACCGAAGAGCCGTCGGTGAGGCTCGTCGGGCCCGTGAGGTTGGTCGCCGCCATGATCGGCGTCGTGTTCGTGTTCTGCGACACGCTGAGCTTCTGGGTCGTGTTCGCGACGTTCCCGTTGCGGTCCCAGACGGTCAGGTTGACCGTGTAGGGCGTGGACGAGGCGGGCAGCCAGACGGACGGATACGGCTTCACCGTCGTCACGTTCGTGGCCCACTGATACGCCGTGTTCGCCGAGTTGTAGACGTGCCAGTAGTACTTCACGATCGAACCGTTGTGCGGGTCGGAGGCGTTCGCCCCGCTCAGGAGCACGTTCGCGGAGAGGTTCGAGAGGGCCACAACGCCGCTCGTCGTCACCGGCTTACCGCCCGAGGTCAGCACCTGGAACGCGGGCACCGGTTTTTCGGTGTCGTTCACGAGGATGATGAGCGTTGTCGACGCGGTTTGCCCGGTCCCGGACCAGACGGTCAGGGTGAGGTTGTACTGCCAGCCGAGGAAGCTCACCGGCGCTCCGCCGATCGTGGCGGAAGTGAGGTAGTTCCCCGCACCGAGGAACGTGACGGTCCAGTTCTGACCGAAGTACGCTCCCTGGCCGACCGAGTAGTTGGCCGTCTGCTTGAACCCGTGCGAGGAGACCAGCGCGAACGACGCGACCGAGAGCACCCCCTGCACCGGTGAGGTCGGACTGACCGCCGCCGTGCTGGCGCTGGCATTGAAGTAGAGGACCGAGCCCCACGGCACGAAGAGGTAGGGCGTCGAGCCGGACGTCCTATTCTGCGCGGCGGTCGAGTTCGCCAAGATCTTCGCGACCACCGGTCCTTTCGCGACCCAGACATGGAAGGGCGTGGAGTCGGTGAGGCCCCCCGAGCTGGTGACGGTGAGCTTGCCCAGGAGCGAGGTCGCCCCGGTGGCGCTCGTGTAGGTGTGGTTCGTGGTCGCGGAGGTCGTGACCGTGGTTCCGCCGTCCCCGAACGCCCAGGAGAACGACGTTCCGTTCGTGCCCGCGGGGTAGAGCGAATTGAGCGCGCTGAACGTCACGTTCTGGCCGACGCCCACCTCGACCGTGTAGTTCCCGTTCGTGCTGTTGAGGACGTTCTGGCTCGAGAAGGCGAAGTTCGAGACCGTCGCGTTCACGATCGCGGTGAGCGCGGAATACTTCACGATCGAGAACGACGCGCTCCCGGCGGGCGAGCTGCTCGGCAACGACTGGAGCGTGAAGCTCGTCCAGGTTCCGCCCTCGCCCGCGGGCGAGAGACGGGTCGCGGTCGGGGCCTGGGTGTCGGCCGCGAGCACGTAGCCGGTGGGCAGGACGAGCGTGTAGTTGTAGACGTCCGAGCTCGAGGCCGGGTGCGCAAAGCCGAACGCGATCGAGTACGTGCTCGAGTTGATCGGGACCGACTTGTTCAGCGCATACGTGGACGACCAGCGGTACGTCAGGCTCCCCGCCGTGGAAAGGCCGCAGTAGCCCGAGGTGCAGGTCGACGACCAGGAGGCGTTCTGCGGGCCCGTGGGGGTCAGGAACCCGGTGCCGTTGACGGTCGTTCCGGCCTGAACCGCCGGGAAGAACGGTCCGGTCGAATTCACCCAGCTGCTCACGGCCGAAAGGGAGGCCGCGGGAATCGAGGCGGAGTGGTTGAAGTCGAGCCCGAGCTGGGCCCAGAGCTGGCCCACGGTGGCGTTCGGTAGGTTCGGCACGACGGTGTTGTTACCGAGCGTCGCGACGGTCTGGACCCCGAGGCTCCCCGTGCCGGTGGCGACGTTGAGGCCGCTGAAGTTGAGGGTCGTCTGGTAGACCCCGAGCTGGTTCGAGGCGAGCGGGGTCACCACGACGTTCTGGGTGTGCGACGCGTCGCTCGAGACGGTCAACGGGTACCAGGTGGTCCCGTAGCCGATCGCGTTCAGGATCACGTCAAAGTTCTGGTTCCCGCTCGTGAAACCCGCGGGGTAGGTCCCGGCCGAGTAGTAGCCTCCCGGCTGGGTCGTGCTCGTGTAGAGATAGCCGTTGGTGGGGTCGAAGAGCGTCACGTTGCCCGCGGTCGGGACGTGGCCCCCCCGCTGGTTGATGAATCCCGAGACGATGTAGTTCTCAATAACGGGGTTCACGACGACCCGGGTCCGCGACGGAACGGCCACCTTCGTGACGTTGTACTGCGGTCCGGGGAGGCTCGTCCTGAGCACCCAGTAGCCGCTCCCGCTGAGGGGGGCGTTGAGCTGGAAGACGCCCTTCGAGTTGGTGGTGTTGTTCGCAAGAACGAGTCCGTTGTAGTTGGGGTCGAGGAGGGTGACCTGCGCGCCGGGTTCGGGCTCGCCGCTGCTCGAGTTCACGGTGCCGGTGATGTTTCCCGTGTACGGGAGCCAGGAGACCCCTGTGATCGCCGGGACCGGGTAGTTCACCGTGGTGAGCGCGCTCGCGTTCTCGTACATGAACGTCGGGGTCTGGTTCGTCGGCAGGATCGCGCACTGGTAGGGCCGCGACGGATTGCAGGCCGGCAGGC